>Ga0265299_10005075_pt1 | contig 12286 bp, 12 predicted proteins | sample AusTroGonzalo_MG_4_FD_193485 | JGI IMG/M metagenome (GOLD analysis project Ga0265299, IMG submission 193485) | Bovine rumen microbial communities from tropical cattle in Woodstock, Queensland, Australia - Gonzalo_02 | ecosystem: Host-associated > Mammals > Digestive system > Stomach > Rumen ...
AACGTAAAACTCGGCAAAGATTTTACTATTGAGAGTCTTAAGGCTGAGAACGACGCTGTGATCGTAGCCGTAGGAGCGTGGAAGTCCAGCTCGATGCGCACCCCGGGCGAAGAGCTCGAGGGCGTATACGGCGGTATAGATTTCTTAAGAGCGGTAATAAAGGGCAATCCACCCGAGATTGGTGAGCGAGTCGCCATCTGCGGCGGAGGCAACACCGCCATGGACGCCTGCAGAACAGCGGTACGCTTAGGAGCTAAGGAAGTATATGTCATCTACCGCAGGACAAGGAACGAGATGCCTGCGGATAAGCTGGAGATAGACGAGGCTGAAGAAGAGGGCGTTATCTACAAGTTCCTCACCAACCCGATCTCATTCAACGGAGAGGACGGCAAGCTGAAGTCAGTCACATTACAGATAATGGAGCTTGGCGAACCTGACGCGTCCGGCAGACGCAGACCTGTACCTGTAGAGGACAAGACCGAAGAGATACCGCTCGACAGTGTTATCTTAGCTATTGGACAAAAGCTTGTACAGAGCGATGTGGATGAACTCAAGCTCAACGACCGCGGCAACATCGAGGCCGACCCGGACTTCTTCACCACATCTATTGACGGAGTATTCGCGATAGGCGACGCTACCAACAGAGGAGCGAGCATAGCGATAGAGGCCATAGGAGAAGCTGACAGATGTGCTAAGGCTGTAGACGCTTATCTGAACGGTCAGAGCTTAGATACACGTATTCCTTACATAAGCAAGCGTGATGAAGCGACGATAGATTATTCTGACCGTATAAAGGAACCCAGAAAGACTCCCAAAGTCCTCGATCCCGAGGTCAGGAACAAGAGCTTTGATGAAGTGAGCTTAGGATTTACCGAAGAAGAAGCAAAGGCTGAAGCTGACCGATGCCTTGAGTGCGGATGCCGTGAGTATTACAAGTGCAAGCTGCTGAATGTAGCCCAGCGCTATGACATCGATCCCGACCGATTCAAGGGTAAGATGCCGCAGAAGTACACGCGCGACGAGAACGCTTTCATCGAGCGCAACACAGCGAAGTGCATACTGTGCGGACTGTGTGTACGCTCCTGCCGAGAGGTCATGGACATCCACGCCTTAGGGCTGATGGGCCGAGGCTTCAAGACCGAGCCCTCCCCTGCGTTCGCGCTGCCGCTCGATCAGACAAAGTGCAACAACTGCGGACTGTGCGTTCAGCTCTGTCCCACCGGCGCGCTGACAGAGAGGTCGAACCTCACAAAGCAAGTACCCCTCGACGAACAGTACACCGAAACCTTTATCGACATAGACGGACAAAAATCCTCCGTCCTCGTCGCCACTTACAACGGCAAGATCCTCCGTGTGATTCCCAATGACGATATCTCAAGGAATGCAGGTCTGAGCCGTGAAGAACTGCTCAGCAAGCTCTGATATAACCGGATCATCATAACATAAAAGCATGACCACCCGTCATCATCAAACGGGTGGTCGTTTTTTATTCATTATTTGCTTGTTCAAAATGTCCTTGTCCAGATTATGCTTCTGAGAGTATACGACAGCGAGGGGCTGTTTTCTCTTCCCTCTGCTCTTTCAAGACCTTTGCCGTTATTGAACAGGATATAGATCTCTTCGGGGTTTTCGGCCCAGTCGGAGTTTTCGGGGATCGTGAAGGTCAGCTTGACCGAGGTTTCCTCGCCATTGTTCAGATCTCTGGATGATACGACTTCCTTACCATGCTCGTCATACAGGACAGCTTCCAGAGCATGCTCGTCAAATACAGGTTCAGGCGCAGCCACCGCGTTGAATATGGTATAATCGGCGTTCATTTGGATCTTGAATTCGCAGGTCAGCTTTCCGTCCTCAAGAGTCGCCTCAACAAATGACGCTGTATCATAATTATCGTAATCATATGACTCATAGCTAAAGCTAGATGTCTTTATCTCAAATCCGTTTTCTATTACGGTAACTGTGCACTCATCTTTCACTCCGTTTGCCTCAGCAGTTACTACACATTCACCCTTACCGATTCCGGTGATCGTACCTTCGGAGTCTATGGTCGCGACTCTCTCATCGGAAGACGTCCAAGTAATGTCCGTATCAGCTACATTTTCGGGCTGATTTATAATGTCGATTTTTTCACTCTTGCCGAGCTTGATCTTTGTGCTGTCCACGATCTGTATCTTCTGGTTTGATACCTGCACCGAGCAAGCAGTAAGAATAATACACACCATGAGAACGCTCATGAACATAGCTGTGATCCTTTTCATTTTTTTCCTCCTGAATTCGTGATTTAGATTATAAAATAACTTTTTGCAACAATTGATACTAATATTCCATTAAACGCTTTAATAAATTTTTTAGTGGGATATTTCGCAGAGCAAGGCGGGCGACGCAGGCAGGCTGGCGCCTGTCAAGGAGCCCAACACAGCTATGCGGAATATACCGCAATAAATATTAAAGTGTTTTAATGAATATTAGTATTAATAGTATCACAGAAAACCCCTGTTTTCAATCCCCTATCTCCACTACTTATTACATTACCTGACCCTGATCTATCTGTACGCTTTCACTATTAGGGATTCATGTCTATGCAGCGAAAAATATTCTTGCAAAAAGCATAAGGATATGTTACGATAAAGGTGCCAACAAATCTACATCTGAACACGTTTTTACTTCGACAAAATTATTGTGGGGATAGTGTTTTTATTTTTATAAAAACACTATGCTCTTATCTTGCTATCCCCGATTTTTGGCGAAGTATGATACTATGTAGGTTTGTTTGGCGACAATCGTGAGCTAAGTGTTTTTTGACGCACGACTTCACGGTTGTGCGTCTTTTTTATTCTTCTATTGAAAATTATTCTCACAATGATAAATGAAATCATATAACCTGAAACAGCTTTTCAGCATCTATATAGAAAATTGCATTTTTAGAAAAAACAGTTAACACGGAGGATCATGATGAAAAAAGTACTAACAATAATTCTAATGTCAGCCATAGTTATTTCTTTGTTCGGTTGCAGCAATTCAAAATCTAACGATGTTTATTACCAAGCAACCGTTACGACGACAGAAAAAGCAGCAGTACAACAAACAGAAAAGCCGACAGAAACGCCTACAGAAAAACAAACTGAAAGCCCTACGACTGCACCGACGGCGCAACCGACAGACCCCCCAAAAGCATCCATAGAATGGAGCGATCTCACCTATGCAGTTAAAGACAACGAGGGATATCTGTATGAAATAACCTATCATCTCAGCCCGTGGATACTTCTTTCAAATACAGATACATTAAACGCTGCATGGAATGAGGTCGGAAAAGGCAATTCTCTCCCCGGCTTTAATGACTGGGCGCTCACAAAGAAAGGTAATAATTACTGGAGACAGTTAAACAGCTATTTACACTTATACGGATCTTTGGAGAATTTCTCCGCTCCCATGTCAGATATGTATTATTGTATAGGTACAGTAACAATAACAAACAAGACCGATGGCTTCGACATAACTCAAAGTTCACCTCGATCCGTACTGGTGCCGTTCAAGATCGACTTTCAGGATAAATATGACTGGGCTCCTGTAATCGGGCGAATATACTATACTGACAGCAAAACCGATACGTATTTGGGTGTACATGTTAACGCTAAAATGCAAAACAACAAATGGGGTCCAACTCAGGTCATATTCATGGCACCGGAAAACTATTCGCCAAAGTATCCAGACGGACAGTATATCGAACCTTTACTGAACAGCGCATACTTTCGTCCGAACGCATACCGATTTGAATATGTGACATGGAACGGAACAGATATAAGCTATGGTAATGATTACCCAAGAGTTGGTTTGATTGATAAAGACGGCATATATAGAACTGAATAAAACAACAGATAGTATAATTCATAATACAATTAAGGAGGAAATATTATGGGAGTATTATTTTTTATCATCATTATCGCAGTTATCGTTGGAGCGTTTGTTGCCGGTTCTGCAAGAAACAAAAAATTGATCGAAGAAGGGAAAATCATTGACAGAGGCACCGGGTTTTATGAGAATGCGGAGACTTTTACAACCTCTGCCACTTATGATGAGATCGAGAAAGCGGTAAGAGGGACAAGTTTTTCAGATTGTGCAGTTGATATTCTGTACTACCCGGACAGCAAAAGTATTCTTTTCAAATCAAGCCACGCTTGGAACGCAACTATAAAATATGCTGGGGCACAGAACGGCAAAAATGTGTTTAAATTCTCGTTTCCTACATGGCGAACACACAAAGGCGTTCCGTACCGCGTTGACACCATGAATATGATGGAAACGTATATTGAAAAGATATTCCTGTCCATCGATCCGCAAACTACGGTTGTTTCACAAAAGCAGAAGTATAAAACAAAATTCTGAGAAATATTTTTGAAACAGGAGGTTTCATCTTAATGACAGTTATTGTGTTCATCGTGATTGTAGCAATCCTCACGGCAGTAGTTATCGGAATACAAGCCTTATGCAACAAAGCGACAGACAGCGTCCGTAATAAAATAATTGATTCCAAAACAAAGAAGAATCCGCCGAAAGAGGAGAACCTTTCAGATAGATATAAATAATCAATTGAAAGTGAAGGTATACTAAAGCTGCTTTTGTCTGTGCAACGCTTTAAGGCTTATATCTCGGCATGGTCGCCTTCAATTCCCCTCATCTCCACTGAATAATTGGTTAGCCCCTAGAGGTACCGTCAAGGTACCCCTAGGGGCTAAATCAATGGTGGAGATGAGGGGAATTGAACCCCTGTCCGAAAACAGTTCCACAGGGTTTTCTCCGAGTGCAGTTATTGTATTGACATTCCCTCTGCGCGGCGCCCAATAACAGGCTCGGCGTTTTGGTAGCCTTTTATGTGTGACAGCTTAAAGGCGTAGGCTGTTCACAGAAACCGCTGTCGACGCCTTGTCCGGAGCCGCGGTCCTCTCCGGCAGACGAGCTGCATCAAGCAGCTAAAGCAACTTTATTTTTGCCGTTTATTTTTAAAAGGTTGAGGCTTTTATAGCGGCGCCTCACCGCTACTCGCTTACCCGGCTTCGCCGTCCCCGTCGAAACCTTTACATCCCCGTATAAACAGCGCGTAAGCGCTGCGCTTCTGTCATCATCTGCTCTGCTCTTTCATCGCGCGCTCGATATCGCGCTTTGCGGTCTGAGCCGCCGCGGCATCGCGCTTATCATAGAGCTTTTTGCCCTTGCACAGACCCAGCTCCAGCTTTACGATACTGCCCTTGAAGTATATCGAGAGCGGTATCAGCGAATATCCCTTCTGCTGCAGCAGGCCGGAGATCTTGGCGATCTCTTTTTTATGCATCAGCAGCTTGCGCACGCGCATAGGATCCTTTGACCAGATATTTCCGTGATCATACGGGCTGATGTGCATAGCATTGACGAACATCTCGCCGCCGACTATATTGCACCAGCTGTCCTTGAGATTCACTCTGCCCTGCCTGAGGGATTTGACCTCAGTTCCGACCAGTTCTATGCCTGCCTCGTACTTTTCCTCTACAAAATAGTCATGGTAGGCTTTTTTATTATTCGCGATGATCTTGACATTATCCATCACAGCTCACTCCTACCCTCAAGAGCTCTGGCTAGGGTCACATCGTCGGCGTATTCAAGATCGCCGCCGACAGGTATGCCGTAAGCGAGCCTAGTGATCCTGAGCCCCATCGGCTTTAGAAGCCGCGAGATATACATAGCCGTAGCCTCGCCCTCAACAGTGGGGTTGGTCGCCATGATGACCTCCTGCACCTCGCCGCTGTTTAGCCTTGCTAACAGCTGCTTGATGCAAAGCTGATCGGGACCGATACCGTTGAGCGGAGAGATAACTCCGTGCAGGACATGATAGGTACCGTGGAACTCGCCCGTACCCTCGATGGCGATAGCGTCGCGAGGGGTCTCGACCACGCATATGATGCTCTTGTCACGCGCAGCCGAGCGGCATACGGGACAGGTCTCTTTATCGGAGAAGTTGCAGCATATCTCGCAGTAACGGATCTTCTCATGTGCCTCAATGATCGCTGATGAAAACTCCTGAGCCTGCTCCTTGGGCATATTGAGCACAAAGTACGCCAGCCTCTGGGCAGTCTTTGAACCGATGCCCGGCAGACGCTCGAACTGCTCCACCAGCTTTTGCAGAGGAGCTACATTATATCCTGCCATCAGAACAGACCGCCGAAGCCGCCGAGATTCATGCCGCCCGAGATCTTGTTCATGGTCTCTTCCTTGTCAGTGTTAGCGTTGCGGATAGCCTCGTTGACAGCCGCGGTGATAAGGTCGGCGAGCATCTCGATATCGTCGGGATCTACTACATCGGGAGAGATATCCATCTTTTTGATCTCAAACTCACCGGATACAGTCACGCTCACCATGCCGCCGCCTGAGGTAGCTGTATACTCTTTGGCGTTCAGTTCCTCGGTAGCCGCCTCCATATCGCTTTGCATCTTCTGTGCCTGGCGAGCGAGCTGCTGCAGGTTCTGCTGTCCGCCGCCGTATCCCTGGGGTAATCTTGCTTTCATATGTTACTTCCTTTCTATTCCTCGGTCACGTTAACGCCCGAGTCCTTGAGCTTAGTTATAAAGTTACTGAACACTTCGTCCTTGGTCAGCTTCTGTTCCGGGAGCTTATACGGTCCGAGCTTGTATACCCTGCCGGTTATCTCCTGGACAGCCTTGCGGATCTGATCGCGCTGATCTGACTTTTTGAGCAGTTCAAACGCTATCTCATAATCGGTCTCTATCAACAGATAGTCGCCGCTTTCATACGCCGCCGAATCCTCAAAAGCATAGCCGATGGCTCTGGAATACTTCTTGAGGTTACCTACGACCTCCGTCCACATAGCGAAGGGCTTGGCGTTATTATAAAGCTCGGTCATATCTACCTTTTTACGTTCGGCAGGCTTGGGCTGTTCGGGTTCGACAGGCTTGGGATCAGGCTCTGACGGTGCCTCTTCGGCTGCCGGTTCAGGGTGTATCTCCTGTATGGGAGCCTCTTGCAGCTCGCTCTCGCCTGTCTCTTCGACTGCAGGCTTTTCTTCCTTCACAGAAGGCTCAGGCCGCGCCGCTTCAACAGGCTTTTCTTCAACCGGCGCAGGAGCAGGCTCAGGCTGTTCGGCTTTAGGCGCAGGAGCGGCTATGCCTGAGCTCTGCAGGAGTCTTACGGCCTTTTCGAGAGCCGCTACGCGAGCGAACAGCGCCTCGTCGGTGGTATCCAGCTCGGGAGCGCTGAGCTTGACCAGAGCCATCTCCAGCTCCGTGCGCGGAGAGATGCTGTCCTTCATCCGGCTGTGCGCTCTGGTGAGCACGTCCATATCATATATAACGTCCGATAATGTCAGATAATCCGCCTGAGCTACCGCGGCGTCGAACTCACGGTCGCTCATGACCACCAGCTCACGCGGATTGCGAACGGTCTTTATCAGCATCAGCGAGCGGAAGTGCGACTGCAGTTCCTCACAAAGCAAGGTCATATCCTTAGCGTCCTTATACAGGCTGTCTATCAGCTCCAGAGCTCTGCGGACGTTCTTGTTGATAGTGCAATCGGCGAGCTCAAAGATATGTCCCTGAGCAGCCAGTCCTGCGGCTGAGCGAACCACCTGAGCGGTAACGTCATCGCTGATACCGATACAGCGATCGAGCAGCGAGATAGCGTCGCGCAGCGCGCCGTCGGCTATGACCGATATCAGCAGAGCTGCCTCGTCGCTGAAGCTGATCCCCTCGAGCTTTGCAATATGCTGCAGCCTATTGGAGATATCCGCCGGGCTGATGCGGTGAAAGTCGAATCGCTGACATCTGGATAGGATAGTCTCCGGAATCTTATTGACCTCGGTGGTAGCGAGGATGAATATTACATGTGATGGCGGCTCTTCAAGGGTCTTGAGCAGAGCGTTCCACGCGTCGCGAGAGAGCATATGCACCTCGTCAACGATATATACGCGATACTTAGCTCTGGCAGGGGCAAAAGCTACCTCGTCGATGATAGCGCGGATATCATCGATACCGCGGTTGGACGCGGCGTCCATCTCGACAACGTCCAGTATCTCGCCTGAGTCGATACCTCTGCAGTTTTCACATACTCCGCAGGGATCGCCGTCTTTAGGATTCAGGCAGTTGACCGCCTTGGAAAGTATCTTTGCGCAGGTAGTCTTGCCGGTTCCACGCGAACCTGTGAAGAGATATGCGTGATGCACTCGCCCGAGCTTGAGCTCGTTGCGCAGGGTATCGGTCACATGATCCTGACCTGCCACATCCTCAAATGTCGCAGGGCGATATTTTCGATATAAAACCTGATACATACACTCACTCCCTCTTACCTGATGCGCAAAGCCTAAATCACTTTTTGCAGCGGTATATATACAAAAAGCAAGCCGCAGCCACTATGGCTGATCGGTACAGATAAGTGAACGACAGACTGACTGCATCGCATCTCCGAATCCGCTTAATGCTGCTCGTTCCCACGCCTGACATGATTCACAGCCGGAAATCGCACAGGGCCTGTCGCTCGCTTATCCACACCACTGTGCGGCTTGCGAGCTGATAGAGTATCGGCAGTTATCATACCGTAACGTGCCGACGCCCGATTTACAGAGATATTATATCACAGTGAATAGTCAAAAGCAAGTTTTAAGTCAAAAAACTTGAGTCCTGTTGTCATATGACATTATTTTACAAGATAGACAAAATATTTTTCTCTTTAGCGCTATAATTTATTGACATAGCATATAATAGGTTGTATACTTAATGTATCTCATTGGTAAAGGAGTAGAATTATGTTTTGTGAGAATTGCGGTAAAAACATCGGCGACGCTTCTGTATGCCCTTTCTGTAACTACGGAGCAGACCCGACACCTGTAGAGCCAACACCCCCTGCATATACCCCGACACCTGTAGAGCAGGCCACCCCTGCATATAATCCGACCCCTGCGGAACCGGCAGCGCCCACCTATACGCCCGCATCCAACGACGCTCCGACTCCTCCTGCATATCAGAGCAGCTACCCTTATCAGCAGCAGATGCCTGACAGACCTGCTCCGCAGCCCTACCCTCTCGGTTCTTCCATACCCACACCCACTGATACCCCTAAGAAGAGCAAAAAGAAGATCCTGATCCCCGTCATCATCGGTATAGTAGTCCTGCTCATCGGCGGCGGAGTAGCGGCATTCTTCCTGACTGCTCCTATGCGCAGCTATAATCACGCTATGGGTCTTAAAGAAGAAGGCAACTACGACGAGGCTATCACAGAGTTCACCGAGCTTGGCGATTACAGCGACAGCGCCGACCAGATCACCGACTGTAAGTATCTTAAGGCTAAAAAGATGCTCAGCGATAAGAAGTTCGAAGACGCTATCAAGGCTTTTGAAAAGCTCGGCAGCTATAAAGACTCCAAAGATCAGATCACAGCTGCTAACTACGGCATAGCGCAAAAGCTCCTGGATGACGGTGAGTACAAAGACGCTAAGAGCGCGTTCAACGCACTGGGCGACTATAAGGACAGCGCTGACAAGATCAAATACTGCGACTATATGATTGCTAAGGATATGATCACCTCAGATCCCTCCACAGCTATCTCAGCATTTGAAAAGCTCGGCACAGACTATGAAGACTGCGCTCAGCTCATCAAGGACGCTAAGATGAGCTACTGTAAGAAGAACAAGAACAACTATAACACCACCACCTACAAGTATCTGACAGAACTTGTCAAGGCTAAATACACAGGTGCGGCAGCCCTCTATAAGGAACTGTACACATGGCGCCTGACCAAGGTTTTCTGGAACACTGACAACACCAACAACCTCATCAGCTCCAAGAAGACCACCATATCCAACAAAAACGACATCGTTCTGCACTTCTCGCTCGAGGGCGGCAAGCCCAACGAAAGCGTTCTGGTATACTACACACTGGTATGGACCAGCGGTAAGGTCGAGCGCGACCACTATGATAAGCCCAGCCGCAACTACACCCTGACCCTCAAGACCGACGGCACCGGCACCATCAAGGTAGCCCTCTTCACCAGCACAAAGCAAAAGCTCGGAACCTACTCCATCAAGGTAACCAACTAAATCAACACAGCTTAAGAGGCCGGCTCTGATTGAGCCGGCCTCGATTTGTATTATATCTATTTGATGTAACAAAGTTACTGTTATATATATTCAATGTCATTCCAACACTTTTTATTTGTCATTCTGAGCGAAGTGAAGAATCCTATAGTGCCCTTTATATGATAAAAAACCTGATAGGCGCAATCGAGCATATAGCTCAGCACTTTAAGATTCTTCGTCGCTTTGCTCAGGATGACAATGCTGCAATACTGACAAATATGGATTTATATAGTATTTGATCTTATACTTCTATAATGCCATCTAACCAAAAATATACTCGGCAAGAAAACTGCCGTCATGATTAAGATACAACTCTTTTATCTTTATGTCAGCATCTATATATGTTTCATAGGTATCGCCGAGTTTTTCGTATTCAGCCTCGTGTTCCTTGAAGAACTTTTCATTCTCTTTCTTTATCAAAGATACAGAGTCTTTATCCAGTGTTTTTTTATAACGGTGCTCTGATACAAGAGTATTCCCTTCCGGATAGGTAGTTGTATCATATATTCCATCATAAGTTTCCAATATCATTCTGTCTTTCGCTTTGCTGTTTTCCCAATAATCCAACAAGGACGAATACTTTTTCTTTGTACTGATACTCTTCTGTTCGGGTATTTCCGTTTGACCCATAGCAGTACTATCAGGATTCTTCGTATACGGAACAGTCACGATATAAGGTGTCGTGATAACTCCGTTTATGACCTGACCGTCAGAGAGCATTATTTCATATTTATCACTCCTGATCTCTGCGATATTGTCTGATTTTTTGAAGGTCAATTCGATATACATGCTTTGGTTAGGCGTCAGCGTAGCGATCCGCGAGGCTTTATTCCAAGAATTGTATGCACGGAGGATATCGCCGTTGACATCTATCTCGATGATTGAAATATAATGAAATTCTACAGAGTCGTCTGTATTGTTACTGATCTTGTATTTAACAACGTAGAATCCATCTGACAAGCCGCTATTTACTTCATGGCTTAAAACAGCGATCTCATCTTTGTGATAAACATTATCTGCGGATACATTTTCAGACGATGTACTGCAAGAACACAGCACTATCATCAACATAACCACTATAAACGGGATCGGTCTTTTCATAATTGTTATCACCTTTTTATTCATTTTATCTCCTATTCATTTATTAGGCTCTTCCTGAATAATCAATACGGTCGCCTTGGAATCCACCCTCTCCCCACTGCTTCAATGATACAAAAAAGCGACACCAAAAGGTATCGCTTTTTGCATTACATGGTGGGAGAGGGTGGATTCGAACCACCGAAGTCACTGACAACAGATTTACAGTCTGCCCCCTTTGGCCACTCGGGAACTCTCCCATACATTATGGAGCTGGTGGACGGACTCGAACCCCCGACCTGCTGATTACAAATCAGCTGCTCTACCAACTGAGCTACACCAGCACTTTTTCGTGCTAAGATATAATATCATACACAGGGTATTTTGTCAACAGTTTTTCTCAAAATCCCTGCTAATTTCATATTGCGAAGGTAACGGATAATACTAACATTTGACGTAATATGAGGTGATGATATGGAAGCGATACGGTGCCACAGCAGCGCTGAGCGAAAGCTGTGGTTCTTATACAGCATGAATGTGATCGACTGGATATGCACAGTGGTACTGCTGAGGAACAGAGGCTTTATCGAGGCTAATCCTATAGCCGCTGCATTCATAGGAGATATGTCTGCAGGCTTTCTAATCAAGTGCGCCATACCGCTCGCGCTGATAGGTATTATCCTCAAGCTTTGCGCCGACAGCTCAGTCAACTTGCCGCGCGGTGTGGACAGATGGCTGTCGTTCGGGATCGCTCTGTATCTGTTCATAATCACCGATCACATCGTGAATTTTGTCATCCTGTTTTTGGGGGTGGGGACTTGATATGTACCCTCAAACCGTGTATAATATAGTAGCCGTATTCAACTGACGGCATACCATCCGCCCGTGGCGCAGCTGGATAACGCAACGGATTCCGATTCCGGAGAACGGGAGTTCAAATCTCTTCGGGCGGACCATAAAAGCAAATCGTAGATTATTTCTACGGTTTGCTTTTTTACTAAAAAGTTCGACCGAAGATATTTGAAGGCGACTATTCCAAGGTTTATCGCGCGGACTGTATAAATAGAAAAAGGCAGACCCATCGACAGCGAGTACAGC
>Ga0265299_10005076_pt1 | contig 12284 bp, 6 predicted proteins | sample AusTroGonzalo_MG_4_FD_193485 | JGI IMG/M metagenome (GOLD analysis project Ga0265299, IMG submission 193485) | Bovine rumen microbial communities from tropical cattle in Woodstock, Queensland, Australia - Gonzalo_02 | ecosystem: Host-associated > Mammals > Digestive system > Stomach > Rumen ...
GACAGTTGTCAGTTACTCTTCAAGATAAATCACAATATTTTCAACTTGTAGCCACAGTAGCTAAATCACACGTCTTAGCATATGGTTGTAGGTCACTCGCAACCACTGTTCAAGTACAAGTTGTATAACCACAACCATTTAATAATTGGCAGTTATCAGTAGGTATATCACAACATTGAGCATATCAAGATAAATCTACCGTTCATCATAGTACATCCCAATCGCTTCAATTCCAAGCAAGATTAGCTCCTGCTGGGAATATTGGAGCTGTCGTATGAGCGTTAACAACATTATAAACATCTCATGTTGTTTGTCATGTAGAAGGCAAATCTTCATAAGTGTTTACTGTGCATTTATATATATAAGCATTGCTTATTTTTCAAGCCACATAACAACACACAGCTTCAGTAGTAGGATATGTACATGAATCAGGCGAATTAAAATTATTAACCATACATGCTACTTTTTGATAACAACATCCGTTTGCTAACTGACAGTTATCAGTTGGTATATCTGTACACTTAGCATATGGATTTAAGTCACAAGCTACTAACGTTCAAGTACATGTAGTATATCCACATGAGTTAGCAAGCTGACAGTTATCAGTAGGAATATCTGTACATTTAGCATATGGATTTAAGTCACAAGCTACTAATGTTCAAGTACATGTAGTATATCAGCAGCTATTCGCTAATTGACAGTTATCAGTTGGTATATCACAACACTGTGCTAAGTCCTCTATATCACTTGCTACCAATGTACCAGTACATGTTGTATAACCACATGAGTTAGAAAGTTGACAGTTATCTGTTGGGATGTCACAACACTGAGCTAAGTTCTCTATATCACTAGCAACCAATGTTCAAGTACATGTTGTATATCCACATGAGTTAGAAAGCTGACAGTTATCTGTTGGGATATCACAGCATTGAGCTAGATTTTCTATATCACTTGCTACCAGCGTACCAGTACATGTAGTAAACCCACATGAGTTTGATAACTCACAGTTATCAGTTGGGATGGTAGGAGTGTTTTTAAAATTACAGTAATCAAAAGCATCAGCATTACAATTACTAGGGTCATATGTAGACTTAAGCATATCTCAGAATCATCATCCACTGATAGCATCGCTTACAGCCTTAGCAGTAGGGTAATGGCAATCATCTGCATCTACTAAAGAACAAACCATGTTTGCTACATCTTGTTTAGAAGCAAGGCATCCACAAGTATCTTGTAAATCTTTTATATCAAAATCACAACCTTGATAAGTTGTATCAGTTGCTGAGATAGTTTTTCAATCTGATGCTATAGTAATATTATTCCCTGCTATCATCTTATCTTGCTTTCCACTCCAAGTCTCTCTCAAGCACATTGTATCACTCAAATCCTTAATGTCGAAATCTCATGACTGGTAAGTAGTATCCGTAGCAGATATTGTTTTTCAATCAGCTCATATTTGTATGTTATTTCATGCGACAATTTTTTCTTGTTTACAATTCCAAGTATTCTTACAACTACAATTATCTGATAAATCATTCAAATCAAAATCGCAAGATTGGTAAGTAGTATCTGTAGCAGAGATAACATCTCAAGAAATACTTACATTAGTTCATGCAGTCAACGCATTCTGTTTAGCATTCCAAGTCTGTCTACAAGAACAGGTATCAGTTAAATCTTTAATATCAAAGTCACATGCTGCATATGTAGTATCTGTAGCAGAGATTGTTTTTCAGTCAGCAGCTATTTGTACATTAGTTCATGCTATTAATTTATCTTGTTTACCACTCCATGTCGTTTTATCTCAAGTAGTAACAAACTTATTAGTAGATGTGCTATCATCTACTAAGTCAGCATCTAGTTTATTGTTTACTGTTATTTCCGTTTGTAATCCACTAACCAAATCAGCAACGCTGAACTCTATCGTATTACCATTCTCTAATGTTAATATAATTTTTTTAGTCTCAGCATCATACTCTCAATCTACTACAACACTCTCTAATGGTAAATCTATCGTCCTAGTAGTTCATATATTATTACCATCTTGGTCTTTCAATTGTGTTGTTATGGTATAGGTTGAAGTGTCGAGGCTCATCTCCAAGTTGGCAGTATATTTGGTTGAGTCAGGCATCGCTCCAATATCGCTCGCCTGTGTAGGCACTGTAATATTTATTGTCTTATTTGAAGCCTGGTTAGCAGTAAATGAATCTATAGTATCACTATTCTTTTGAATAGTAATAGTAGCATTGTTAGGAATAGTATCAGTAGCTGATATAACTCAGTTAGTAATATCTATATTATCACCTGCTGTCAAAGCATCTTGTTTAGCATTCCATGTTTGTCTACATGCACAGCTATCAGCTAAATCTTTAATATCAAAGTCTGAAGCCTGGTATGTAGTATCAGTAGCAGATATTGTATCGTTTATTATTGTCACATTATCTCCAGCTGTTAATTCATTTTGTTTATTATCCCGCTTATCTCTACAAGAGCAACTATCAGATAAATCTTTAATATCAAAATCACATGATTGATATGTGGTATCAGTTGCACTAATTACGTTATTATTTATTTGGACATTAGTTCCTGCAGTTAATACGTCTTGTTTTCCAGACAATTCATTTTGTAAATCTGTTTGGTCTTGTATGTCTCATTGGATGTTTCACCATTCTGCTGACGTCTGAGTATTACTAATAACATTATTTTCATCTATAGAAATTCACTGTCATGCTGTATATGTTGTATCAGTAGCAGATATAACATTATCTTCTATTTGTACATTCTCACCAGCAGTAAGGACGTCTTGTTTATCATCTAATGCGTTTTGTAAATCTGTCTGGTCTTCTATGTCTCATTCAATATTTCACCATTCTGCAGAAGTCTGCGTATTACTAATAACATTATTCTCATCTATACTTATTCACTCTCAAGCTGTATAAGTAGTATCGGTAGCAGAGATTGTATTATCTTCTATTTGGATATTATCTCATGCTGTAAGTTTATCCTGCTTATTTTCAAATTCTTCTATCTGTTCGGTTGTTAAATAATGTTTATCAATTCAATCTACCATGTTGTCCATATCAAAAACATCAGCTTTGATTTCTTGTGGGTCATACACAGCAGGATTCATTCATCATTTACCTATAGCAACTAGGTTACTACCTATCTCTATAGATTTCTTTTTAATGTCGACAGTTATGTTTGCCATAATCTATAAAAATTATTCAGATAAATCAGTTCTCTTAGTAACATCATCAGATACTAGGAAGCTTCATGCATCTATACTTGATATCAATCATTCAGGATTCTTTAATTGTATATCCCATTTATAATCTGTTGGTTCTATAGCAGTATCATCATGAGTTAAAAATATATGAACCAGTCAATGTGCTGGGTCATCTCATGAAAAAGCAAATGTGTCAATCGTCTTTTTAATAATAGCTTCACTATCATCTTCTAATATGTCTTCCCATTTCTTAACAGTAAAAAATACAGTATAACCAGTTAAATCTATTGGTGTTCCGTTCTCTTTAAAATTCACAGCTATTATCTCATCATCTCACCTAATGATTTGTATGTTTGCCATAGGTATCTTTTATATGTAAAAACTTAATAGTAATATACTCAAAACCATTTTTTTTGCAAATATATTATTTGTTCCTAATCTTATCTACTTTGTCATTAATCTTTTTTATTAATCATGCTAGAGTGTTAGTAGTAGTAGCAATATTACCCAACTCAACAGTCTCATACTTCTTACCAAATTTATATGTGGTTGTCTTACTCGTAACAAATACTTCTCAATTAAAATCTTCTATAGTCTTCAATCACTCTATTCTTAATGTAACTTTATCTCATACCTCTACATCGTAGGTTTTATCAGTATCTAACTCAACTTGTAGTGTCCTTTTATCTACATTATTCTTAGTAAGCAATGCATTAGTTTTATCTTCTATATCTCATGTCTGAAAGTTTTCTATCACTACTCAATACGGATAGTCTTCAGCCTCATACACCATCAGCTTTGCTCAGTCATTAGCAATACCGATAGCAACATTAGCCCTACCTTCAGACTGAGTTTCGGTTATCTGTTTAATGTTAGAAGCACTAGTTCAATCAAAGAAGAACTGCATAGTTTGAGTTTTATCTTGTCCAATCAAAGGTGATACGATTATCTTCCCTTCAGATACCGTTCGGTATCCGCTAACCTGATTAGCAAGTTCGTCTATAATATTATAACAAGTACTACCCAAATCTGCCGTCATGTCTATAGGGTCTGAGTAATCAACTTGATATGTCCAGTGGTCTCACAAGGCATTCCGTAAGTTCATCATATCCTCAACCACTATGTTTAATGGCGTAGATACCGCTTCAAATCAATACAACACTCATCTCTCTTGTAATAATCATTTACCATCCCAGCAAGTAACAGTACAAGCCTCAGATAAAATGGTAGCCTTTTTCTCTATATCAGCGACATATCATCTAAATATAAGTTTATCTGGACTACCTGCTTCATATATTTCTACCTTATTATTCCTATGTAACATATAGTCTTCTATGGTGAAGGTGGCTACTCCAAAAGAAGCAAGGTCTGTTTTAATCTCTACGCCTTGCTTGAGATACTCTTGGAATATTACATTGTTAGACCAATAGTTTTCATATACTTTTATTACTATCATTGATGTCGTTTAGAATTAAATAGTGTTATATGTATCATACCAACTAACTGTATAACTATTCTCTGCTCATGTGTCATCACTAACAAATATATAATTATCACCAGGCGATAAGAAGATAGGTACTCAATAATCTCTCTTATACATTATATCTTCTCATCCATCAGTTACAGTCCAATCTCATCATATAGAGTTCATTACCAAAGCAGTCGTAGTACCTGATATCTTAAACTCCTGTCAGTTAGTAAGGTTTTTAATCTTAGGATTAACCATATTACCATATATCTCTATCTTACATCCAGCCTTAAAGTTACCTGCATTTATACAAGATTCTAATCATGGAGTATCTCACCAACTATCACCAAATGAATTAGGGAACGATGTTCATCAGAACTGTCATGAGGTTTGAGTGGATGTATGTAATTCAGTTCAGTATAACTCATTTGTATTAGCATATAATGAGAAAGTAAATTCTATCCTAGAATCCATAACTCAATTAGTACCTGTAGGTTTATTGTTTACTTTAGCCATAACCCACAAATCTATTCAATTATCAGTTTGGAACTCCAATCTCTTGAATGGGTCTTGATTAACATATGGTTCTATATTGATATGATTATTGAGGGCTTGCCAATAATCTCATCTCTCCTTCTTAGTAAGCCCTAACACATATCACTCAAACACCATTACCCTTCCAGATTCCAACGTATTGGATGCTGTACTACCATGGTCATTAACATTATCTATAATGTCTGTCCTTTGAGTAGTAGTATGAGTAACATTGCTTAGAGCGACATGTGTATCAAACACTTGGCTAGCAGAGAAATCAAATCAGTTATACTTGTAGTTCTTTCCTAACATTACTAATATTTAATAATTAAAGTTTTATTTGTCTTCTAATCGCAGATGCGATTACAGCAGCATCATTTACATTATTAACATTAAAGTTCTGGTTAATATTAGAGTTTGTCGTAATACTTCCAGTTCATACCTGTTTACCAGCAGCTGTCAATTGTAATTGTAATATTTTAGTATATAACTCTCTAAGTCACTCAGTACCTATACTCTTCAATTGATTATCAGTAAGCTTTTCTAAATTCTTAGATATATTCTCTAAAGATTTCTCAGCAGCCTTTTGAGATTCTAAGGCATCTTCCTGTGCTTTATAACTAGCTTGTAAACTAGGTTGATAAGTTGTATATCATTTAGTTCATTGTAGGTTCTCAGCAGCTTCTTTAAATTTCTTCAAATCTTCATCAGACATCTTAACTCACAACTCACCATACTTCTGTTGAAGCAACGCAGCATCTCAATAATATTGTGCGAGAAGCTCTAGTTTTTTGTTGAGTTGGTCTTCATAATCTACTAATTCATTTTCTAATACTTGTTTTTGTGTATAGTAATTCTCCATTATCAATTCTGATTCATTCTTCTTTCATCTGATGATAGCTTCTTGTAATTGTTGTTCAGTAATATTCTGAGAGATATAATCCATCTCTTTAACGATAGCATCTCTCTCATCTCTATATTCTTCTAATTGTTTTAATAACTCTCTATACTTAGCTTCAGAACTCTTAGTATCTAAGAAGTTATATTTCTCAACCATCTCAGATTCCTGAGCACGATATGTCTCTAATAAAGATTTCTGTTCCTCTAGTTTATTCTTATAATCATCTATCTCAGCTTGATAAGCGGCTTTCTGTTCAGCAGCCTCTCTCAATATTTTATCTGTTTCAGTTTCACCTACCATACTCTCTGCCCTCTGGAGTTGTGCTTCAGTTAGATTCTGTTCTATCTTATTCTTTTCAGACAACAAACTTGCTATCTGTTCTTCTAATGTAGCTTTTGCTTTTGCGTCAGCATCAGTAAGTATATCATATCTCGTATATACTTCCATCTCCTTATTAAGTTTCTCTACCTCTTCAAGAACTTTAGCATACCTCTCAGATAATTTATCAGAAGTGTCAGATTCTAAATCCTTCATCTTCTCGATAAGCTTATCGATTTCTTTTTGGTAATCCTTAACATTATCTGTAGCGTTGTCTATAGATTCTTGAATAGATTCCCAAGTATCATATACGGTTTCTCAACTGTCAGCCCACTCTGTTGTTTTAGCAGAAGCCTCTGCTATTTTCTTATCTATCTCTTCTAAATCTTTCTGAAGCTGTACATATCTCTCTCATAAATCAGAAACTCTTTTCTTCTCTAAATCTTCTAAATCTTCTTTAAGGTCTTGAATTTTTTTAAGAAGTTTAGATATATCAGCTGATACATCCTTAACATCATTTGCTAATCATGAGTATGCTTTTTCTGCTTCTTTTCTTAATTCTTTATATTTTTCAATAATCTTTTCCATAGCATCAACCTCTTTATCATACCAATCTTTTCTTAAATCATCTTTAGCTTTTTCTAAATCTTCATTAATTTTAATTACAGCATTAGCATAATCTTCTTCTGACAATAAAGAATCTTTTAATGCCAATACTTTTTTCTTAGCCTCAAGTTCTAACCTCTTCTCTTGAATCTTTATTAAATCTTCCTCAGACTTTCATGCACTGTTTAAAGTTGATTCCTCTTCTTTTAATAATTTGTTTATTGCTTCTTGTACTTCAGCCTTTTTTTCTCATAATGCTATATATTTCTCTGAAGTGCTATTGTATTTCTTTTGTTGAGTATTTACATCATTAAGCAACTGATTTAGTTCATCCATACTTTTATCTTTAACGTTTACTCATAATAATCTTTCAGTAGTTAAATCAGTTCCCTTTTGTCTTCACGCTGAAAACGTCTCTAAAGTTATATTTTCAATCTCTTTAATTTCTCTTTGAGCTTCTACTATTTTATTTTTAGCCTTCTTTCATGTAAGGACTCATATAGATTCAGTAAATTTAATTGCTGCCGCTCAAAACCATCATGTAACAGCTGTCACTATTCATTTAGCCCTTCATAACCAATTTAAATATGTTTGTTGAGTTTCTATAATCTTTAGTCTTGCATCTATAGCCTCTCTCTTTACTTCATTAAGTCATTGCTTCATCTCCTCTATTGCCTCACTACTTTGTCATGTATCGAGTTGAGTTTTATTTAATAGTTCTACTAACTTTTTATAATCATCCGTATCTGAACTTAATAATTCCAATGCACGACCAACCTGGTTATATGCTTCTGCCATTTCTCATAATTGTTCATCTCACACCCTTTGCTGTTCAACTAAATCTTTCAATTTTTGTTCTTCTTCTGATATCCTTTTAGTTAATCTTTCAACTTCATTATTATGCTCTTTTAGATTTCAAGTTCATTCATTATAATCATCATTCAAATTTTGTAATTGTTTCCTAAGACTCTTTATATTATCTTGTGCCTTTTTAATATCTTCAGCATAATCAATTTGTGCTTGTTGCCTCACCTCAAGTTCTTTTTTATATTGTTCTATTTCTTCATCTATAATATCAGCTGCCGCTAATTGTTCAGATAATTCTTCTTGTGCATCCTTCGCAGCTCTTTGTTCTTTTATCAGTTCCTTTAATGACTTCTTATACTCGTCTGCAGATATCTTTCATTTCTCTAAATCTGTTGTCAACTGTGCCATAGCCTTTTCAGTGTTGTACAATGTATTATTAGCATCTGCTATATCTGCATGTAATGCTTTCATCGCTGCACTTTCGTTTCTGGTGGCATCATAGAATTTAGAAAAGATTAATGTCGCTGATGATAATAATCAAACGAGCACTCAAACAATAGGATTTAAAGTATAAAAAGCAGCGGTAATCCCAGCTATTGCTGCGGCTAATGTTGCCGTTTGTCACGCCTCATTTAATTGATTAAACCAATCCAAAACCTTTATAAGTGCATTAGATATCTCTACCAAAGCACTTTTAAGTTTTATATATAATGGTATTAAAGATTCTCATAATAAAGATTTATTTAATGTTATTTGGTTGTTAAGCATTTGGATTTGGCTCTCTGTTGTACCATATCTTTTAGCAGCTTCCTCAGCCAAAGCTATATTCTCAAGATATGCTTCATTACCCATTTCAATAGCTTCTCTCAACTTATCACTAGCAGAAGATATATTTAAGAATACTTCCTTCATCCTAGTACCTGTTCATACTAGCTTCTCGATATATCAAATAGACTTTTGTCAAGCATCACCTATTCATTCTACTACTCTCGTAAAAGCTTCTCATGCATCTGTTCTCCATAATTTTTTAAACTCTTCTTGAGTCATTCATGTTATCTCTGCTAGAACTTTTAGTTTCTCTCATCATTTACTTGCAGCATCATTAATAGCAATAGCCATCTTATTAACTGCTGTTCATCACTTTTCTGCTGCGATTCACACAGAAGTAATAGCTGCTGATATTCATGCTACATCTCAAGCGGATAATCAAACCACATTAGCTGTTCACGCTATCTTCTCCATAAATGTGGTAATCTCAGATTCTGTAGCGGCAAAGTTATTTCATAAATCTACTATAGCAGAACCTAACCTATCTACATCTCAGTAATCAATTCACATTACTGATGCAATCCTTGATAATGATAATGCCGCCTGTTCTAATCATAAGTTTGTAGATACGGACATAGCAGCTAATGTCTCAGTAAACTTAGCCAAGTTTTCAATAGGTACACCCATCTGTCAACCCAACTCAGCAATCTTTGCCAAGTCTTCGTAAGCCATAGGTATCACAGTTGTCATTTCTTTTAATGTCCTATTGAATGAGTCGAACTCAAACTCTGTTGCTTCAACCGTTTTTTGTACTCCAGCGAATGCAGACTCAAAAGAAATAAATGTTGATACTGATTCTTTAATAGTATTTATTAATCATCTAAGTGTTTTAGCGATAGCTCAAGCTATAGAGAAGGCTCAGAATGTACTTAAGATTCATGTTCTTAATGAACTTGCAGTAATACCTTTTAGTCAAGCGAATAATCAAGACAGTCATTGACTTGTCTGTTTAATTGGAGCTTGCATTCTATTAAATTCTTTTCTTGCCTCTGCCAAACTCTGCTTAACTCATTCAAAAGCCTGCTGTGTTTCTATAGTAGCAGATGGGTCTTTCATTGCTTTCTTTAATACATTATATTCTTGTTGCAGTCTGATTATTTCCTCCCATTGCTTTTGCATCTCTGGGGTTAGTTTATTGAATGCTTGTGTTCATTCTTGGAGAGCTTGGTTCAACTTTTGTTCAGCATCAGCAGCTGATTCTGCTGCTTTCGCAGCATTTTTATTTGATTCAGTAATCTTATCAACCTGTGTTGCTACCTGTTGAGCATCTTTGGTCAACTTAGCATTTACCTTTACATCTAACTTTTGTTTCTCTATCTGACTTTTTAATTCCTTTAAATCTTGATACAGTTGTTCTGCATCTAACTTAGCCTCAATGTATAGCTCTTCTTTTGCCATAGATTATATTTACTATCTAAAGATTTTTTAATTTACTTATAAGCATATTGTCATACTGTTCATCCTTTCCATACTTCTGTTTATTCCTTTGTTGTCATTCCTCAGACTGTGCGTTAATCCGATATTCTATTCATCCCATTAAGTAAGCCATCTGTTCCATTGTATAGTTCTCTTGGAATGTTATAGGGTCAACATGTAACTTCTCAGCAACCATAGCCAATACTGCAGCATATGGAACTCAAGATGTATCTCTCAATGTTTGTTTAGGATTCTTTAAAGATTCTTCATCGAATACTCACCTATAACGAGTAAGCAAGAACGTATGCATTATGTTTTCAATCACATCAGGTTTCATAGATAATATCATCAACTCATTCTCATTAAACTCACATTTCTTTAAAAACTCCATAATAAATTCCGTGATTCATTTTTTCTCTATATCCTTCATCTCCTCAATTGTTTCTCTTATCGTAGCTTGTTGATATTCAATTTTCTTTTTAATCTCAGTCTTGACTCATTTAATTTCTATGGTCACATTAATATTCAGACTAAAATCTCACCTGAATGGGAAGTCGTAAATATTTTTCATGATGTTAGTTGTTATAAAATTATATAGTATATATACTCAAAATTATTTTTTTTGCAATTATTTTCTGAATGGGGTTACAAAATACAACCAGATATTTACATTTATTGGATTTGTTGTGTGGCTAAAAGCATTTTGAGATTTTGAGTTAAGAGTTGTTCAGCTCAACACAACAGTGCTTCTTAAATTTTTTTTGCTCCAATAAGTAACTAGGTTTTATTAAAAAACCCACCCATTTGGGTGGATTTTTTATATATTTAGGTAGCTCTTACCGTATAATTATTCTGCTAATCTTTGTTTCTTAACAAGTTTGTATCATCCTTTACCTCATCTCAACGTGATTGAACTCAAAGGAACTTCTCATGTTGCTACGAAGTTTGTATCCAAACTTCCAGATAAAGCAGCTTTTACGATATACCATGTATCTGATACATTGTCTTCGTCTGGACATCCAACAATCTTAACGATTGTATATGGTTGGATTGTTTGTCAGATTAAGTATCCAGTGTATTCAGCAGCTAATGGTGTATAATCATAAGTGATTGTCAACTTCTGAGATTTAGTTGTAATGTTTCATCCACTTATTAATTCTATACCATATTCACCGAATCAGTTGTCTACGATTCTGTAATCTGTTCATGAAGTCAATGCTCCATCTGTTGCTCACGCAACAGCCAATGTAGTAGGTGCTATGATAGCTCCATTCTCATCATGATTTTGACATCATAATCTATATACTACACCGTAATCCCAATTTCAAGAAGTAAGTTCTTGAGTGTGGTCAGATACTTCTGTTCCAGCTTCTCCAACAACGTTGAATCACAATAAGATTTTGATAGCTTCCAAATCCAATGTAGTAAGCCAATCTCATGTCATCTGAGGGATGATATCAGAAGTCTTACTCCATGTTCAGATATCACAATCATCAACTGTGTTCTCAACATCATTTTCAAATTGGTCTGATATTACAACATTTTTGAATCATGCCATTCTTTGGAATGTATAATTAGATTCTATATAATCAATTACTCCATCAACATTATCATTTGGTGTAGCCAATGTAATGTCAGGCATGTTCTTTCATACTGTAGACTCAGGGTCGAATGCTGCGATGTATACTTTAGCAGCAGTTAGTTGCACGTTTTTCTTTGAAAAATCAGCCATGAATTAATATTGTTATAAATAAAACTAGATTGTAGCGACATCAAAGTAGTAATCTTGTGTGAGGTTTAAACTTCACTTACTCTCTGAATATCTATATTTTTGTGTGCTTGGTCATTTACTTACGTTAATGATTTGCACATCACCAACTTTTTTAATAGGTAGACATCAATCTATAGGTGGAAGTACAGCATTATCAAAAGCACTGATTATCTGTTTAAACTCTTTATCAGTTCAGTCTTCTCCTAAGACTACTCTTAATGATACGACGTTCCTTAATATAATTCAAACAGGAGCAATGCTCTGACTTTCCAAATAAGCATAAGGAGTTTCTTTTTCGTAGTATGGTCTATCTGCCGTTAATGAAGTGATTAAACTCATTAGAGTTTCATCAGCTCTTAACAACACCACTAATGAATTTAAATCAAAGTTCACATAAGGCATATTACTCATT
>Ga0265299_10005081_pt1 | contig 12277 bp, 8 predicted proteins | sample AusTroGonzalo_MG_4_FD_193485 | JGI IMG/M metagenome (GOLD analysis project Ga0265299, IMG submission 193485) | Bovine rumen microbial communities from tropical cattle in Woodstock, Queensland, Australia - Gonzalo_02 | ecosystem: Host-associated > Mammals > Digestive system > Stomach > Rumen ...
ACGTGTATTTGGGGTTCGAAAGGAAGGTTATTGCACCTTCTGTAGCCTCTTCGATCTTTGCGAAGGTGCTGACAGTAGCCTGCTCGTTACCTTCCACGCGTCCACCGATAAATTCGGCTATTTGTTTGGCTGTAAACTGCATTTTTCTCTTACTTTATTTTATAAAACTTTGCAAAGATACGAATAAATGAGCAAAAAACCAAATTTAATTTGAAGTTTTTTCGAATGTGGGTGTTTTTGAAAACCTCAGAAACGTTGATAACAGAGGTAATATTTTCGTATTTTCTTCGAAAGCAGTTGCACATTTAAGATTTCTGAAGCCTCAGAAATGTCTTTGACCGTTCCGTCTTTATAAAGTATTCCGATGCTGTCATCGTCAGGATTATACATGTCTTTTCCTATCTCCGTCAAGCTCATCAGGTAGGCCGTATCTTCCAGTGAGATGCCCTCTTTCTTGGCTATGCTTTGCGCTATCTCGTCAAGGCGTTCCTGCGAGGGGCGTTCTTCACTTACCTCTACACGCCACAGGTGTCTGTCAAGCATGCTATCTGCCAGCAATGAAAGGGTTTTGTCGTCGCTATGCTTCCATGCTTTCAGGGCACTCCAGATGTCGGAATCGTCCAGTTCGCTATACATCGTCAGCGCCTCCGGATGTTCCTCGAACCAGGTGCGGTCAACGTCGTTTTTCAGGAAGTAGGCGAGGGCAGGGGCGGCAAAGATGTCGTACCCTTGTTTTGTCAGCATTTTTGCTCGCTTCAAGGCGCTAATCAGAATCTTCTCGTATCCCACAGCCGTTTTGTGCAGATACACCTGCCAGTACATCAGTCGTCGTGTGGTCAGGTAGTTTTCTATCGAATAGATGCCCTTTACCTCGACCACCAGTTGCGAATCCTTCACGTTCAGCATCTTGATGATGCGGGCACTACCGATGTTACCCTCTGTCACGCCAGTAAAGAACGAGTCACGACGCAGATAATCCAGACGGTCCATGTCCAGTTGCGACGATATCAGCTGGTGGAATATCTTGTTGGGATAGTCATCCTTGAAGATGCTGATGGCCAGCGCCAGTTGTCCTTTCAGGTCGCGATTAATCTGCTCCATCATCAGCAGCGATATGTCCTCGTGCGAGATGCCCTTGATAAGCGTATTCTCCAACACATGCGAGAACGGACCGTGCCCAATGTCGTGCATCAGAATGGCAGCCTTGACGGCTTCAGCCTCAGAGTCAAAGATGTAGATGCCTTTCTCTTGTAGCGACTTCACAGCCTCCGACATCAGGTAGAAGGCACCTAACGAGTGCTGGAAACGGGTGTGGCGTGCACCAGGATAGACGACAGAGGCCAATCCCAACTGGTTGATGCGGTTCAGACGCTGGAACAAAGGGTGGCGCACCACGTCGTAGAGCAGTCCTCGTGGAATCTTGATAAACCCGAATACTGGGTCGTTGATAATCTTGTGTTCGTTCATATTCAGCTGCAAAGGTACAAAATAAGTGAGAGAAATTCCAAATAAATCTGTATAATCTGCGTAATCTGCGGTTATTTCTATATAAAAATTTGTTTTTTCTCTCACTTATTTGTAATTTTGCAGCATGAAACAGCAAATATGTATCTTTACTGGGGCTCGCCCCAACTTCGTGAAGGTGGCCCCGTTGATTCGTGCCATCGAGCATAACGACGAATGCAGCTATCAGCTGGTGTATGCAGGTCGTGAGGACGACCCAACGCTCGAACCCTCGTTGTTCAGCGATTTGGAGATACCCCGTCCTGATGTCTATCTGGGTGTCGACTGCGAGAATCTCAATGAGTTGACAGGTCGCGTGATGGCTGAGTTCGAACACTATCTTGAACGGCATCCTGTGGATAGCGTCATTGTGGTCGACGACCTGGCTTCTACGATGGCTGCCGCCATTGTGACTAAGAAACGTGGCGCCCGTCTGGCCCATTTGGTGGCAGGCACACGCTCGTTCGACATCAACATGCCCAAAGAGATTAACCGCCTGGTAATTGATGGCCTTTCCGACATGCTGTTCACAGCTGGTATTGGCTCCAGCAGCATTGCCACGCGCGAGGGTGCCGAACTACATAAAATATATATGGTGGGCAATATCCTGATGGACCAGTTGCGCTATTGTCGTGACCGTTGGCAGCGTCCTGCCTGTCTGGATGGTGTCGAGGATGGGAAATATCTCGTGTTTACCCTGAATCGCAAGGCTTTGCTGGCTTCAGAGGACAATCTGCTGCTCATGTTGCAGGCCGTCGCCCGTGAGGCAGGCTCCGTTCCTGTCATTGCGCCATTGCGTGGCTTGGCTGCCAAGACGGTGCAGACGTTGATGAGCCAACATCCTGACATCGAGGCTGCTATCCGTATCGTGCCCTCTCTCGGCTATCTGGAATTCGGCTACCTGACAGCCCACGCCAAGGGTATCATTACCGACTCAGGTAATGTGGCTGAAGAGGCCACCTTCAATCATGTACCCTGCATTACCCTCAACTCATATACCGAGCATCAGGAAACCGTCAAGCAGGGTACAAACGTACTGGTTGGCGAAGATGCCGAGCGTCTGGCCTCAGAACTCCATCGCCTCTTGGGCGGCGACTGGACCACAGGTCAACTGCCTGACCGTTGGGATGGTCGTACAGCCGAGCGCATCGTCAGCATGCTGTGCAACTAAAATAAAACTGACACAAAAAAGTCGAGCCTGCTTGGCGAGCCGTAGCGGCGCGCGGCATAGGATTTTCAATAAGAGCCACCGGCTGTCTCATAAGATTTTTTTGCTGAGCAGCGAGTGGCTCTTATTCATGACACCAAATATAAAGGGTGTCAAGCCAATCAGTACAAGACTTGCGGGTTGCGACATGCGACATTTGCGACAAATGCCTTTTTCATTTTTACATCAGGAAGTACGACAAATATTTAATTATAATATAATAATTATAATTATTATATTATAATTATTAATATATATATTATAAATTATTATTTTGTCGCATTCCCCCCATTCTCTATCATCATTTTGAAAACAGCAAATGTCGCATTTGTCGCATGTCGCATTTGTCGCATGTCGCATTTACTCCGCCTCAGGTATGTCACTCCAACGTGTAGTGTAGAGCAAACTGAAAAATATTCCAAAAATTTGGAATAATGTTTTCGTTTTTTCAAAAAAAATTCGTAACTTTGCATCAAGTATTTATTGATGATATGGCAAACCTAAACGAACGTGCAGAATTGCACAAGACAATATGGAAGATAGCAAATGATCTGCGTGGAAGCGTAGATGGATGGGAATTCAAGGCATACGTCTTGGGCTCCATCTTCTATCGCTTTATTTCTGAGAACATTTGCGACTATATACACCATCTGATGAAAGAGGCTGGCCAGCCCGACTTCGACTATGCCAACATCAGCGACGAGATGGCAGAGAACATCCGTCAGAAGATGGTCGAAGAGAAAGGCTATTTCATCCTGCCCTCGCAACTGTTCCAGAATGTGATAAAGACGGCAGACAAGGACGAGAATCTGAATGAACGACTGACCAACATCTTCCGCAGTATTGAGGCATCAGCCATTGGCACCCCTTCTGAGGATGACCTTAGAGGACTGTTCAGCGACTTTACTGTTGACAGTCAGTCGTTGGGCTCTACCGTTATCAAGCGCAACCAACTGTTGGCAAAGGTTTTGGGAGCTGTGTCGCAAATGGAGTTAGGTGCCAAATATAACGATACCAACAACGACACCTTTGGCGATACCTACGAGTTCTTGATGCAGATGTATGCCTCGCAGGCAGGCAAAAGCGGTGGTGAGTTCTTCACGCCTCAGCAGGTTTCAGAACTATTGGCTCGTCTGGCCTCATGGAACAATCCCAATATCAATAAAGTGTACGACCCTGCATGTGGCTCTGGCTCGTTGTTGTTGAAGTTTGCCAAGACCATTGGCAAGGAGAATCCCAACCTGAAATATTTTGGTCAGGAAGTGAATCCTACCACCTACAACCTTTGTCGTATCAACATGTTCCTGCATAACGTGAACTACGACAACTTCGACATCCGTCTGGAGGACACATTGCTGAAGCCCCAACACATGGACGACGCTCCTTTCGATGCGATAGTCTCGAATCCTCCCTATTCGCTGAAATGGGATGGTAAGGACAATCCCATTCTGATTAATGATGAACGTTATGCCCCTGCTGGTGTACTGGCCCCCAAGAGTGCAGCCGATTTGGCTTTTACGATGCACATGCTTTGGCACCTTAGTGAGCGAGGCACAGCGGCTATTGTAGAGTTCCCTGGTGTGCTGTATCGTGGTGGCGACGAAAAGCGTATCCGTCAGTATCTCATTCAGAACAACTTCGTGGATACCGTCATTCAGCTGCCTGCCAACCTCTTCTTTGGTGTTGGTATCGCCACCTGTATTATCGTGCTAAAGAGGAGTGCAAAGGCGGATGCCTCCGTGCTGTTTATAGATGCCAGCAAACTGTTCCAAAAAGACGGTAACAAGAACGTGCTGCTACCTGAGCATCAGGATAAGATAATGGAGCTGTTCCAAAACCGCAAGGATGAACAGTATTTGGCCAAGCTCGTGAAGAACGATGATATTCTGGCTAATGATGCCAACCTCAGTGTTTCCTCTTATGTGGAGCAGGAAGATACGCGCGAGGTCATCAATATTTCTGAGGTAAATGCCAAGCTTGAAGCCCTCGTAGCCGAAGGTAACGAACTGAACGAGAAGATCGAGGCTATTATCAAGGAATTAGGAGAATAAATATGGCCCATAAAGACGAAAATATGGATTTCGAAGAGTATCTTCGCCAAGGCGAGCCGGATAAAAAGGAAAAAGCATCAATCTGGCAGACCGCTATAGGCTTGCAGGCAGTGGATGGTCTGAAGACGTCGGACTATCTGAAACAGACGGCTCGCAAGCATATTGAGGGCGATATAGATATTGACCAGGCACGTGAACTGATTAAGACCTATTATCAGTCAAAATCCGTGCGTGAGCCAGACGATGACGAGAAGCAAGAGGCTGATAAGGTATCAGCCAATATCACTAAAATACTCTCGTCTAAAACATTCGACTTTAGTACCAATGGCCTTGTATCTTTGCACAGACGAATCTTTGAGGGTGTATTTAAACATGCAGGCAAAGTGCGTGATTATAACATTACCAAGAAAGAATGGGTGTTGGAGGGCGATACAGTAAACTATCTGAATTTCGAGGACTTGCGCTCTGCCATAGATTACGATTTGGCTGAGGAACGTAAATTCAGCTATAAGGGCATTTCGCAGGATGCTATGATTGCTCATATTTCGAGCTTTGTTTCTGGCCTTTGGCAGATACATGCCTTTGGCGAGGGTAATACTCGCACAACAGCTGTGTTTACTATTCTTTATTTGAGCCATATAGGATTCAAAGTTAGCAACGACATGTTTGCCCAGCATTCATGGTACTTCCGCAATGCATTGGTGCGTGCCAACTATAAGAATGCAGTTAAGGGCATTGATTATTCGCCTATATATCTGGAGCGTTTCTTCCGTAACCTGTTGCTTGGCGAAAAGTGGGATTTGCGTAACCGTTATTTACATATAAGTCCAACAGAAGAATGGAGTGTTCAACCGAATTTAGCAACCCCATCAAGCACCCCATCAAGTACCCCCGCAAGTTCGAAGGAATCTCAAAACAAAATACATACAGACAATGCATTAATTATCCGTCTGATTAAGGTAATTGGACATGAACAGATGTCAATTAAACAAATGCTTGAGGGGGTAGGACTAAAAGACCGAATGAATTTCCTGGAGTACAATCTCAACCCTGCGATTGCTGAAGGTTTCGTGTGCTTGCTTTATCCAGGCAAACCACGTCATCCCCGCCAGAAGTATCTGCTAACTGATAAGGGGCTGGCTTTATATAAAGAATTAGGAGGGTAGCGTATGGTGGAGTGGAAGAAATTAGGAGAAATAATGTCAATTGTCCGTGGGGCATCTCCTCGTCCAATTAAAAATTATATCACAATGGATAAGGAAGGAATTAATTGGATTAAGATAGGAGATGTTGCACCTAGTGCTAAATATATTACTTTTTCAAATGAAAAAATTACAAAGGAAGGTGCAGAAAAATCCAGATTTTTACATTCTGGTGACTTCATTCTCTCAAATTCCATGAGTTTTGGTCGTCCTTATATTTTAAAAATTGATGGATGTATTCATGACGGATGGATAGCCATGAGTAATTTTGAAAAACAGATTATACCTGGATATTTATATGAAATATTAAATTCAAATGGCGTTCAAGACTATTGGAAAATGAAGGCTAATAATGGCGGCGCTATGACGAATTTAAATTCTGACATTGTTAGAGACACTACAATTCCCATTCCTTCACTTTCTGAGCAAAATCGGATAGTGGGCATACTCGATACGTTCACTGCATCTATAGAAAACCTGAAAGAGCAAATCACTCAGCGTCATAAGCAGTATGAGCATTATCGTGACCAACTCCTTGACCTTGAAGGAAAAGATGGAGTGGAAATAAAGTCTTTAAAAGAAATTGTAAAATCTTATTGTACTGGTGCTACGCCTAAAAAGGGGGTAATAGAATATTATGAGGGTGGCACAGTGCCATGGCTTAGAACTCAAGACGTTAGATTCAACGAGATTTATGCAATTGATTCATATGTTACTAATGAGGCTGTTGAAAAAACTGGAATTAAGTGGATTCCAGCTAATTGCGTTATTATAGCAATATCAGGAGCTACAGCTGGAAGATGTGCAATTAATAAGATACCGACTACAACAAACCAACACTGTTTGAATCTTGAAATTAATTCAGAGAAAGCATTATATAAATATGTATATTATTGTGTATACAATGCTTATGATAAAATGATATCAAAGAAGCAGGGAGTAAGAGGTGATTTAAATTCATCAATAATATTAGGTATCAAAATTCCCGTTCCATCTCTTTCCGAGCAATCCCGCATCGTTTCTATCCTCGACAGTTTCGAGGCAAGCATTCAGAACTTGGAGGCGCAGCTAAAGGAGCGCGAAATACAGTATGAGTATTATCGGAATAAACTCTTGACGTTTGAATGAATATGAGCAAAAAGTCAATTCGTTTTTTCAACGATCGCGAAGTGCGTGCCGTGTGGGACGATGAGAACAACAAGTGGTGGTTCTCGGCTACAGATATTGTGCGTGCCATAAACAATGAAGACGACTATGTTAAGGCAGGTAACTATTGGCGTTGGCTCAAAAAGAAACTCAATACTGAGGGCATTCAACTCGTGAGTGTCACTCACGACTTCAAATTCCAAGCTCCAGATGGCAAACAGCGAGCAGCCGATGCTTTGGATGCTCAGTGCGTGCAGACATTGGCCAAGAACTATCCCAACAATCGTGCAAATGTTTTTCTCGAATGGTTTACCTATAGCGACACTACGATTGATGGTCAAAGTCAAAAGAAGGCTTATACACTTTTTGAGAGTGGATTGATGGAGACACTTAAACCAGGTACTGTAAAGGCTCTGCAACAGATTCATGCCTATCTGTTTGGAGGTCTCTACGACTTTGCGGGTAAGATTCGTACAAAGACCATTTCGAAAGGAAATACCCTTTTCTGCTTGGCTGAACACCTACATAACTATTTGCTAACCGTCGAGAACATGCCTGAGAACACGTTTGAAGAGATTATCGACAAATATGTGGAAATGAATGCTGCTCATCCGTTTATGGAGGGCAATGGACGTAGTACGCGCATATGGCTGGACCTGATCCTAAAGAAACGTTTAGGGTTATGTGTAGATTGGAGTAAGGTTGGGAAGAAGGAGTATTTGAATGCCATGATTGAAAGTCAGGCGGATAGTACTTATATCGAACAGCTGATTCGTCAAGCCCTTACAGATAAGATTAATGATCGCGAAACCTTTATGAAAGGTATTGACTATTCATATTATTACGAGCAGGAAGACTAAAACAAAAGACCTATGGACGACTATAAGATCATAGTAGAGCAGGAGCACCAGACTGTGATGGCCCACTACGAGGTAGAGGCTAAACCTGCCGAAGGGTATCAGAGCGAGGCAGCACTGGAGAAGTCGCTGATACAGCAACTAAAAGGGCAGGGCTATGAATACGTGCACATCAAGGATGAAAAAGCTCTATTGGCAAACCTGCGTCGTCAGTTGGAACTGCTGAACGATGTGGTACTGACGGATAGCGAGTGGAGTCGCCTGTTGCCTCTGATTTCCAACGAGCAGATGACCATACTCGACAAAACGGAGATGATACAAGGCAAGGGCTATGTCATCAATCTGACGCTGGATAATGGTTTGACGAAGAACATCAAACTGATAGACAAACAAAACGTCTATAACAACCGTCTGCAGGTCATCAATCAATACGAGGTGGCAGATGGTGCCCATAAGAATCGCTATGATGTAACCATATTGGTGAATGGTCTGCCATTGGTACATATTGAACTGAAGCGTAGGGGTGTGGCCATCAAGGAGGCTTTCAACCAGATAAACCGCTATCTGCGTGACTCGTTCTGGGCAGGCAGGGCTTTGTTCGACTATGTGCAGATATTCGTCATCTCGAACGGTACGGAAACAAAATACTATTCGAATACGACACGATATGCTAAGGAGAAAGAGAACGATGGTGGTCCACGCAAGCAAAAGACGGACGGCAATACGTTCGAGTTCACATCGTACTGGACGGACCAGGAAAACACGTTGTTGACAGATTTGAGAGACTTTACAACAACCTTCTTTGCCAAGCATACTCTGCTGAACATCCTGACGAAATATTGTGTGTTCAATGTGGATAAACAACTGTTGGTAATGCGCCCCTACCAGATAGCAGCCACAGAGAAAATATTGCAGCGCATACAGACGGCCATCTATAACCGTTGGCAGGGTAGCATCAAGGCTGGTGGCTATATCTGGCATACGACAGGCTCAGGCAAGACGCTGACATCGTTCAAGACGGCCCAGCTGGCTTCGAAGATGGAGCATATTAACAAGGTGCTGTTTGTGGTGGACAGAAAGGATTTGGACTATCAGACCATGAAGGAGTACGACAACTTTGAAAAGGACTGCGCCAACTCCAATTCATCAGCACGAGTACTATTGGGTCAGATAAAACGCGACGACTGCCACATCATCATCACGACCATTCAGAAGCTGTCAAACCTGATGAAGCCGAAGTTCTACGATAACGACGAGAAGCTGCGTGAGGTGTTGCAGAAAGAGAATATCGTGCTGATATTCGACGAGTGTCATCGTAGCCAGTTTGGCGACATGCGCCAGGATATTGCGAAGCGTTTCAAGAAGTACCTGATGTTTGGTTTTACTGGAACACCCATCTTTGCTGTCAATGCCCATAAGGGTAGTAAATATTCAACGACGGCCCAGCTGTTTGGTGGAGAGCCTGACGATGAGGGTAAGCCTACACGTCCGCTGCATACCTACACCATCATCAACGCCATACGCGATAAGAACGTGCTGCGTTTCCATGTGGATTACGAAAGCACGATGAAGATGAAAAACGACGTGGAGCGCAAACAGGTGTGGGGCATCGACAAGGACGAGGCATTGCACCATCCGTTGCGTATCAACCTCGTGACACGCTACATCATAGAACAGTTTGCTGAAAAAACCAAGCAACGCAAATTCAACAGCATCTTTGCTGTGGATAGTGTGCCTACTGCCATACAATACTACAACGAGTTCAAGAAGCAGTTGGCAGAGCCAGGAACACCAGATTTGAAGATTGCCACCATCTTTACCTATGCAGCCAATGAGCCAGAGGAAGACGAATGGGGATTGGGCGAGGACGAGAATCCTGAAGAAGCAGGTAAACTGGATATGCAGTCGCGTGACGCACTGGATGCTGCCATCAAGGACTATAACAAGATGTGGGGCACCAACTATTCGACGGATGGCGACAGATTCCAAAGCTACTATAAGGATGTGGCTCAGAGGATGAAGAACAAGCAAATAGACCTCTTGATAGTAGTGGGTATGTTCCTGACGGGTTTCGACGCTAAGACGCTGAACACGCTTTGGGTGGACAAGAATCTGAAAATGCATGGATTGTTGCAGGCGTATAGTCGTACAAACCGCATCCTGAACACGGTTAAGAACTGTGGCAATATTGTCTGCTTCCGTAACTTGGAGAAAGCTACTAATGACAGCCTGGCCATCTTTGGCGATGAGAAGGCTTCAGGACTGGTGTTTATGAAGTCGTTTGAAGAGTATTACAGCACAGGTTATGAGGACGAGAAAGGACACTTCCACGAACCATATGTCGAACTGGTCAGGAAACTACTGGAACTATATCCTGTAGAGCAGATTGCCAATATCTTCGACGAAGAGACAAAAAAGGACTTTATCCGCTTGTTTGGCGAATTCCTGCGATTGAGGAATGTGCTGAGTGCCTTTGACGATTTTGAGGGCGACAAGTTGCTGTTGTCTGATTCGCAGTATCAGGACTATCGGGGATGGTATAACACGTTGCATGATGAGTTCAGACCAAAGGTTGGTGGTGAGCAGGAATCAATAGCTGACGACATCGTATTTGAGATGGAACTGATTAAGCAGGTGCAGGTAAACATCAGCTATATTCTGCAACTGGTACAGCAATTCCACGACTCGAATTGTCAGGACAAGACCATCATTGTCAGCATTCGCAAGCAGGTGGAGGCCAGCCCTGACATGAGAGACAAACGCGACCTGATAGAGAAGTTCATTGAACAGATGACACCTGATAAGGATGGTAATGTAGGCAATCAGTGGGAAGCATATATAGAACAGGAGAAGAAAGAACAGCTGGAGGCCATCATCAGCGAAGAGCACCTGAGACCTCAAGAGACAGAAGCTTTCATTAAACGTGCATTCGCTGACGGCTATGTGACAGAGACGGGTACGGGTATCGCCAAGATACTGCCCCCAACGAATCCTTTCTTGCCAGAAAGTGGCGAGAAGAAACAAACGGTAATTGATAAGCTAAAAGCATATCTGAATAAATTCTTAGGCACTACTGAAGATGTTGTCAGTCCTGTAAGTATCATCAGTAAGGAATCAATTCCGACAACGACAAAAACCAAGAAACAGACAAAGACTTTGGAAGTACAAATGATACCCAAAGGCTCGATGCTGTATGATGTTGAGGCTGATGAATATGTGCGTCGCTTAATACATAATATGATGGAACTCTATGACGGTACCACCATTATGAATATCGTAATAGAGTGTCAACGTGAGTACCAACAACGTTATTTCAGCATGAAAACCAACGATTGGCGCCACCTGATTCGTGATTATGCCAGGAAGATTACAGAACGCCCAGACCTGCAAGAGGATGAGGTGTTCAGGTATGTGATGGCAGGATGAAATTAAACCTATAGGAATCAGTTATTTGCGCTTCATTCGGATGGTGTATGTTCTCGACTTTTGGCTGAAGGATGTGCTGCCGTCGGTGTTTGGCGTTGCCGTTTGTTCTTCGTAAATGGTTAGGACGCCCTCCAGTTGGTTTTTGTCGATGCTTGAAATGTAAAGGGAGAACAAGGTGCCATAGATGTTGTTTGTAAAGAAATTGATGGTGTTGCTCTCGATTTTGAAACTGCCTTGGATGGTGTTGTTGCCCCTGTTGCCATCAAAGTTGAAGATGGAAATCTGGTATTTCTTGTCGCCATAGAACCAGAGGTCTTTGATGTCCAGTTCGTCATAGACGGCAGGGGTCTGCCATTCGTGGTCGACATAGGTCTCGCTGAGTTGCCAATGGGTTTCTTTTAGCAGGGCCAGGTAGTCGGTGCCATTCTCGCTGTTGTCTACTTCGCATGCTGTCAGCATGAGGTTGCAGATGGAAATGAGGATTATTGAAAGTAATTGTTGAAATTTCATACCGGTTCGTTTTGTTTTATTTTTCGGACAAAGGTAATGATTTATGTTGAAAATGCCAAAAAAATGGGCTTTTCTTTTGTGTTTCGCTCACTTTTTCGTACCTTTGCACGCGATTTTTTAGGAAATTAAATTTCATTGCAATGAATATATCGTATAAATGGCTAAAAGAGTACGTTGATTTCGACCTGACACCACAGCAGGTGTGCGACGCATTGACGTCGACAGGTTTGGAGGTTGACGCACTCGAGGAAGTACAGAGTATTAAGGGCGGTCTGAAGGGCCTTTACGTTGGTAAGGTGCTGACGTGCGAGATGCACCCCGATTCAGACCATTTGCATGTTACCACCGTTGACCTGGGCAAGGGCGAGCCACAGC
>Ga0265299_10005086_pt1 | contig 12266 bp, 6 predicted proteins | sample AusTroGonzalo_MG_4_FD_193485 | JGI IMG/M metagenome (GOLD analysis project Ga0265299, IMG submission 193485) | Bovine rumen microbial communities from tropical cattle in Woodstock, Queensland, Australia - Gonzalo_02 | ecosystem: Host-associated > Mammals > Digestive system > Stomach > Rumen ...
ATATGGACGTGTATGTCCCTCAAGTGCAAAACGAGCAGCAGGCCTGCCTTTTCTTCGCTTTTGGCGGCGGCTTTATCGCTGGGAAACGCGATGACAATCAGATACAACAACTCAAGAAATACTATACGGACAAAGGGTATGTGGTCGTGGCCATCGACTATCGGTTAGGAATGCGCGGAAAAACCAAAGGTTCCGCTATTGCTAGTATAAAAAAGTTCCAAACGGCGATAGACATGGCAGCCGAAGATATGATTTCGGCAATAGACTACACCATGAAGAACCTCCTGAAAACAGAAAAATACACTCTCAACCCGAATCATTTCATTCTGATGGGCAGCAGCGCAGGTGCCATCACCGTTCTGCAAACCGACTACGCACTATGCAATGGTTACCTCAACAGCAGTATTCTGCCTGACAGTTTCCGATTGGCGGGGATCATTTCATATGCCGGTGCCATCTTCTCCACCCATGGTAAACCCAAATACAAGTTGCACGAACCTGCACCTACGCTTTTATGCCACGGCACGGCAGACAAGCTTGTCATTTACAACAACACCCAATTCTTCAACATAGGTCTCTTCGGTTCCAATACTATTGCCAAACAGTTCAAAAAGAAAGGTTACGGCTATCAAATCCGCCGCTACACCGGTTTAGGACATCAAGTGTCCACCATCTACAACGATGAATTTCCCTTCATCGACCAATTCCTCAATGCCGTCGTTTTCGGTAGTCCTAAAACCCAAATAGACGAGACCTACTACAATCCTGCCATCAAGCCCAAATGGATGGGACTCCGTGTAAGAGATCTGAAGAAATTCGATAAATAATCAAAAAAAATGGCTGACAGCAAAACACCATCAGCCATAACTCTTAACTATTATCTCTTAACTATTATCTAACCAAGGTCACCGATCCGGTGTACTCCTTGTCATCGCCATTAAGGTCGAGCAAGCGGATGATATAGATATAGACGCCTTCCGGACACATTTGACCGTACTTATTGCGACCGTCCCAATAATCGAAGGGGTTGCGGGTGCTGTAAATCAGCATGCCCGTTCGGTCGAATATTTGCATAGAGTAGTTGTCGGGATCCACGCCTGCACCTTTGGGTGCGAACGTCTCATTGATACCATCGCCGTCCGGGGTGAACGCATTCGGGACATAGAAGAAGTACGGCACCGTGACGGACACACGGGACTTCACAGAATCCGCACAACCCAAGGTGTCAGTTGCCGTCAACGTAATGGTGTAATAGCCAGCGCGGACATAGTCATGGAAAGGATCGTCCACGTTAGTCACAATATTCGTATTGGATAATACATCTCCAAAATCCCAAACCAAATTATAGTCTCCTTGCGTCAGGTTGGTGCAGTTCACCGTACCAATACCGTTTTCCACATAGATTTCCGTCGGAGAAGCCAAGAACATCGGTCGCGGCAGCGGCTGGACATACACAGAGAACGTGTCCGTGACCACACATTCGCCCTCCATGGTGGCCGACACCGTGTACAGGGTGGTCACCTGCGGAGACACTGTGATGGAAGGAGTGGTTTGACCCGTACTCCAACGGAAAATGTTGGAAGTGGGGTGAGTAGCCACCAACGTGGAGGATTGTCCCAAACAGATAGTGTCATCACCCATGATCTCGGGCAGTTGCAGGTTCGTCACCATTACCAATACGGTATCAGTTCTTGTACACTGGTTGTCAAAAGTGACGGTCACTGAATACGTTTTGGTCTGCGTCGGATTGACCGTGCATGTGGCCGTGGTATCTTCCGTGCTCCACAGATAAGATTGCGGATGGATATTCGGGAATTCAGTGCCCGGAGTCACAGTGAGGTGTGATGCATTCCCCGGGCAAATCGGCGTATTGCCGTTGCTGCATGTAGCGTGGACACTCGGAATATTCACCCGAATCAAAGTAGTGTCGCGAAGCGTATAAGTAGCACCAGCTGCATTCGTGAACGTATATACCGAAATGTATTTGGTCGTCTCTTGCGGACTCACCGTAATCTTGCGGGTAGAAGTATAGGAACCCGACGCGATGATGTTATTCGGAGAAATCGAACCTTCGTACCATGTCAGCGTACTGTTCGGATCCAAGGTGGTCACAGGAGTGAAACGCCATGCCTCATCATTGGCTTCCCAACCATTGGCACTTACATTACGTCCATTCGGAACAAGAATCTGGGATGACGTGCTGTTCTGCAAACCGATAACGCCCTCATGACAATCAGAATGGTTGTTTGTACTGGCGCAACAAGCCCTATGCTTCACATACACATCGATAATGTTAGTGCCTTCGTAAATCACCATCTGATAGGTGTTGTAATTGCTGGCTGCACTATGGTTACCGAAGAGACCCACATTCAAATAGTTGAAGACGAATGCACGACAAGGCTCACTACCTAACACACCCACTTTCACATCACCCTGCTGATTGAATGAATAATTGTTAAAATACCGGCAATCAATATCCTCATACACACCATAGATACAGTTGTTGTAATTGTACGGAACGGTTAGGCTACCACCTCCAGAAGTCTGATTATATTGAATATTGGTCGTATATGGAGGAGAAGTCGGAGGGATACCGTATGCGTAAGCACACGTTTGACCAACTGGACGCGGTGTAAATGAAATAATGCCATTCGTGCCAGGATAGACACTCGTGTAGGATTGTCCAAAGAATGAGAATGAGAATGGAAGCTGTACAGAGGATTTCCATTTGTCATCCTCGGTTGCATCGATACTGTTACCCTGGTTAAACTCAAAGATATGAGATTCAAATGGAATGGATTTAATCGTATAGTCGTATGCGTAAGGTCCCGTTGCCACCACCTCTGCATCCAACAGAATAATCGGTTTGGAACAATCGAAAAGGATGTCGTGAGTATTGGGCACATCTTCATAGCTACCGAGCGGCACATTGGTGATACTCGGGCAAGCACTACCGTCAGGACTCTCGAAAAGCTCAGGTACACAACTGATTTCTGCTTTCCAACCAGATTTTTGCTTGTCTCCGGCAGCACCTATATAAACAAACGAGAGCGTATTTCCACTGGAGAACAACAATGGGGGTTTATTTCCTGTGGTACCATCCAATGTGGAAGTGCAAAACTGGCCTATCAAACGGGTGTTGGGGTTACCATACTGACCATCATAGATCTTCATGATACCGTTGACAGAGAACTGGGTGAATTCACAACGGATATGCGTACCCGTAGCGGCCGTAAATTCAACAAAAGCGGATCCACTTGTATTCTCGTTATTATTTGCTATATTACCCTCGCCACCGGAATCATAGAAGTAGCTATTGCAGGTGAATACATAATGGACTTCTCCATCGAACAGGGTGGTGTGCTGTGTCGTGTCATAGGCAGCCACCATCGCACGCCAACCGTCCATCAAGCCGGGGATGTCCTGATCGTCAGAATGGAAAACGAAAGTCATCCATCTGCCCGTGGCCATCACCTCACCGGGATTGTTCACCAAGTTGTAGTAACCGATCAACGGGGCGGAACAATCCTGACCATCGAATATCCAGAGCGTATCGCCGATGGACATGGCGAACTCCTCGAAATAGGCATACATGACGGTGCGACCCACACTCGTTCTCATAGAGATGGTGTCGCGACGGTTCTGTCCGAAATCGCCGTCCGGACCGCCATTGTCGTAGAAATACCGCGAACCGCTTTGGCTGGACTGAATATCATTCACTGTCGCAACCGTGCCCATGATGATGTCATCTTGGCACATGACGGTTTGAACTGAAAAGACTGCCATCAGCAACAAGCTGATTCTGAACATATACTTTCTCATTTTCCTAAAATTTTCTTCATTTTTACTTCCTTAACGAAGCAGGTTCCTTATTGTTGCAAAAAAAATCATTTTTCGCAAAATGAGGAAAGGTGCAAAAATACAAAAAATTACGTGTGCACGGAACCTTTGACAAAGAGTAAAAGAAAAAAAAACTCAAAGGTGTTCTACTATTCAAAAAAAGTGTATTTTTGCGCCCTGAAAATCGGACGGGGTGTGGCGCAGTTGGTAGCGCGCTACGTTCGGGACGTAGAGGCCGGAAGTTCGAGTCTTCTCACCCCGACTTTCATGCAGGGCTGTCACAATGTGGCAGCCCTGTTTCGTATTTGATATTTGTGTATCTTTGCGCCCAAATTTTGAATAAATGACAAAACGTTATTATCTCATAGCGGCCATCGCCGCACTGCTCGTTTCCGCCTGCACCCACACGGAAACCACCTACTACCCTGACGGACACACCCAGTCCATCATCCATTACAAAGGGAAAAAAGAGCACGGTCGGACAACCTATTTCTACAGAATGCCCAACACGGTGGAAATGGAAATCGACATGAAGAATGGCAAACGCAACGGAGAGTTCCGCCGGTATTACGAAAACGGACTTTTAGACACCTACTGCATCTATGTCAATGACTCTATTGAAGGTGTAGAGGTCAACTACATGCCCAACGGCAACAAAAGCCAGGAATACACCTATGTTCACGGCCGTAAAAACGGTCCCCACAAAGTCTATCACGCCAACGGCAGCATCATGACCGAAGGAGGTTTTAAAGACGACCTGTTTGACGGGGCATGGACCTATTACGACGATCGCGGCGTCATTGTCGGCGAAGGCACCTTCCAAAGCGGCACTGGAGAAATCACTTTTTACGACAAAAACGGCCATCTCAGTCGCACCACCCACTACAAAAGCAACAAAAAAGAGGGTGATGAAGTCCATTACAACTCCGCCGGGGAGATTTACCGCACCACCACCTTCAAGGAAGACCGCATCGTCAGCGACAAAATCGACTCCACCCTCATCCATTAAGACATGAAACGCCTCTTTGGTATCCTCATACTCTTATTCTGTATCTGTTTTACAGAGGCCCAAAGTAACCGCAAGATTCTCTTTCGAGCGGATATGGGCTATTATGACGAAGAGGTGATGTCCGGCGCCCAACGGCTCGTAGGACATGTCAAATTCAAACAGGACAATATTGTCGGATACTGCGACAGCGCCTATCTCTTCGAAGCGGACAACTACATCCAAGCGTTTGGCTCCCCCGTCCACATCGTCATCAGTGATTCCGTGAACCTTTATGGACAACGCGCCAACTATGACGGCAATATCCGGCAAGCGGCCATCGCAGGCAATGTGCGCCTCGACAACGGCAGCGCCTATCTGCTGACCGACAGTCTCTTCTATGACCTCAACATCGACTGCGGTTTCTATACCACTGGAGGCGATATTTTTAGCGACTCCGACACGCTCAGCAGCGTGATTGGACAATACTACACCAACACGGACGACGCTTTCCTATACAATGAGGTGCAACTACGCAGTTCTAGTTACAGAATGGACTGTGACTCACTGCGTTACAACGCATCCTCCAATATCGCCTACTTCATCTCTCCCACCCGTCTCGTCAGTGAGGAGAACACTATCTACACCGAACACGGCTACTACAACACCCGCTCCGATGTTTCCGTCCTTTACGGGAACGTCCAGCTGACCAGCGATGACCAGTTCCTGTCTGCAGACAGTCTCTTCTACGACAAAAAGTTCCGTTATGGAAAAGCTTGGAACAATGCCTGTTTCTCAGACACCACCAATCATTTCATCGTCAAGGGAAACTACCTTGAACATCACGAAAAAGGCGGCACCTCCATTGCCACCGACAGCAATCTGCTCATCTATATTGACAATAACAACGATACGCTGTTCCTGCATTGCGACACGCTGAAAGTCGATTTCGACACCGCGTCGAATCCGTTGCTGGCTCGCGCCTATTTCCATACTAAATTTCTCCATAAAGACATGCAAGGCGCTTGTGATTCAATGGTTTACAATGTAACCGACTCCATTCTGACACTCTACTACAATCCCGTTTTCTGGTCCGATAATTACCAACTCACGGCTGACACTGTCCGGTTCTGCATATTAGACTCCATTCATTCCACCATTGAGCTTTGCAAATCCGGGTTCATCGTCGGCGGACTATTTGAAGACACGGAATTCAACCAAATCAAAGGCTTGAAAATCACAGGACATATGACACGAAAGAATCTGGAAAGGGTGGATATTGTCGGCAATGCGGAATGCGTCTATTACGTGCAGGAGGAGAATGACGAGCTCATCGGAGTTAACACCTCCATCACCAGCGAGATGCGCATCTACCTCGACAGCAACAAGATACAGCAAATCCGATACTTCGATGCCCCGAATGGGCAAATCCATCCCGACGAAAAACTCGAAGACAAAGACCGCAAACTTCAAGGCTTCCGCTGGCTGGACCTCTACCGCGCCCGCAAACCCGAAGACCTGTATGTACTGCCCATCCCACGAGAAGAATGATAATTCATAATTAAAATAATACTTCACCACCCTAAACTCTTAAACTCTTAAACCTTAAACCTTAAACTCTAAACCCTAAACTCAATAACCTTTAACCTCCACCCACACCTTCCCATGCCCAACGACCACATCCGACTAATCCTCAAAACCCTGCCCGAGAAGCCCGGCGTATATCGTTTCTACGATGACAAGGGCACGGTTATCTATGTCGGAAAGGCAAAGCGACTGAAACGGAGGGTTTCCTCCTATTTCAACAAAGAACACGATTCGGCGAAAGTGCGGATGTTGGTGACGAAAATCCGCGACATACAGACTGTCGTGGTGGACAGCGAATGGGAGGCCCTGTTGCTGGAAAACAGCATGATCAAGGAGTTCAAGCCCAAATACAACATCATGCTCAAGGACGACAAGACGTATCCGTGGATTGCAGTGACGAGGGAACCGTTTGCGAGGATTTTCCCCACACGCCGACCCGATCCCGCCAAAATGCATCTTTTCGGTCCATATTCCTCTGTGCGCCAGATGAATATCCTCCTCGACCTCCTCAACAGTATGTTCCCGCTGCGCACCTGCAAAGTGCTGCGCAACAGCGACCGTCCGTGCATGCAATACCAAATCAAGAAGTGCGCCGCGCCCTGTTGCGGACTTATCACAGCGGAAAAATATCAGGAGAATATCGAAAAGGCCATCCAAATCATTAAGGGCAACCGCAAAGAGGTGATCCGGCAGTTGAAAGAGGAAATGATGCAATACGCCGATGAATGGAAATTCGAACAGGCTGCGGAGGTTAAACAAAAAATCGAGGCTCTGGAGAACTTCATCGGCAAGTCGGTGGTGGTGAATCCCGCCTTGACCAACATGGATGTCTTCGGCATGGAAGAAGACGACAACTGTACCTATATCAGCTTCTTGCGCGTCATTGACGGAGCGGTTGTGCAAGCGCATACACTGGAAATCGACAACCGGCTGGAAACCACAGCGGAAGATGCGCTTTGGACCGGCATTTTAGAGATAAAAGAACGACTGGGCGGACTCTCTCCCACCCTTTTGGTACCGTTTATGCCCTCGCTCGCACCTGAGGACTGGGATTTACAGGTGCCCCAGCGCGGAGACAAACGGAAATTGCTGGAATTAGCCACCCATAACGCCCATTTCTACATGTTGGAGAAAAAGAAACGGCAAGATTTGGCGGACCCCGAACGGCGCAACATCCGCGTGCTGCAAGCCCTGCAAGAAGCACTGGGAATGAAAACGTTGCCGCGCCGCATCGAGTGCTTCGACAACTCCAACACCCAAGGCGAGGAACCCGTGGCGGCCATGAGCTGCTTCATCGACGGCAAACCCGCCAAAAGCGAATACCGCCATTTCAACATCAAGACCGTGGTCGGGGCCGATGACTTTGCCTCCATGGAAGAGGTCATCTACCGCCGCTACCACCGATTGCTGGAGGAAAACAAGCCGCTGCCGGACCTGGTGGTCATTGACGGCGGTAAAGGACAACTGCACGCCGCCTGGAACGCCATCATCGCCCTACATATCGAAGACCGGCTGATGATGGTCGGCATCGCCAAACGACTGGAAGACATCTTCAAAGTCGGCGATGACGTGCCCGTCTATATCGACAAGCGCTCCGAAGCGCAGAAACTCCTGCAACATGTGCGCGACGAAGTTCACCGATTTGGCATCACGCATCACCGCAAACGTCGCAGCAAAACCAGCATCGCATCCATCTTGGACGATGCTCCTGGTATCGGCAAAGTACTTAAAACCAAATTGTTAAAAGAATTCAAGAGCGTTTCCAAAATCACCGCCGCCTCCGAACCCGAACTCGCCGCCATCATCGGCCCCAAAAAAGCCGCCGCCCTCAAGGAATACCTAGCTAAAGCGTAGACTTGTGACCTTTAACCTTCTTACCTTTTAACCCTCTAAAACCTCATGAAAAAATCCATCCTCATCATCTTCGCCACTTGCATAGCTTTTGCAGTAATGGCTCAAAACACTGAACAAAACATCCCTGGGACCTATGTGGAAACCACGTTGGACGCAGGCACCTTGCGCACGCTGTCGCGAGACTTCTCCATTGACCGCGTACAGCGCAACACCGACAACACCTTCAATGTACGTATCTGGCTGTCAACTAAAGACTTTGACAACTTTTTGGCGACAAATATCCCTTATAAAACCGTCCCGCAGACCCGTACATACGTTCAAATGGCGAACAACTACGGGGAAATGACCGCCTCATGGAACCGCTATCCGACTTACGGCACCTATCTCGCCCTGATGGACACTTTCCAAACCCGTTTCCCGAATCTGTGCAAAATAGACACGATACTGGCAACCACCATTTCCCAGCACAGCATCCTCTGCGCCCATATCAGCAACAACATCAACGACAACGAAGGCAAGCCCTCCATATTTTACATTTCCACTATACACGGTGACGAAGTGACTGGCTACTACATGATGCTTCGACTGATTAATCATCTATTAACAAACTATAACACAGACGATTACATCACCGAATTAGTTGACAATACCGACATTTGGATCTGTCCGTTGTACAACCCCGATGGCACTTATTATTTCTCTAACAATCGAATAAATGACTCGCCGATCTCCATCCGCACAAACCGTCATGGGGAGGACTTGAAACGCTCTTTCCCTATTGCGGGGCAACCCTTCGCCAAGGCAAATTACGAGCCTGAAGTGGAGGCGATGATGGAGTTCATGTCTGCACACAACTTCACGCTGGCAGCCAATCTGCACGGCGGATCGGAGGTTTTCAACTATCCGTGGGATCTTTGGGAATCAGAGGAGCACAGTCACGCAGATGCAGCTTGGTGGAACCTTGTGGGACGACAGTTTGCCGACACCTGCCATCTTTATTCCTCCTCATTCATGACGGAGGCGGACAACGGCGTGACGGAAGGCGGCGACTGGTATATCATCTCCGGCTCCATGCAAGATTACCATAACTGGTACCTCGGCACACGACACGTCACTATCGAAGTGAGCAACGACAAAGTATTGTCCAGCTATCAATTGCCCTACTACTGGAATTATATCCGAAGCTCCTTCCTCCATTTCATTGAAGAAGCGGGACACGGTATCCACGGCACCGTGACGGATTCCATCACGGGCGAACCACTCGAAGCACTGGTCTTCATCGCCAACCACGACCTTGACCACTCCTATGTGGAAACCACCCTGCCCTACGGCGACTACCATCGCCCCATTAAGGCCGGACAATACGCCGTCACCTATTCAGCGGACGGTTATCTTCCGAAAACCATCATCACCCATATTGCTGACGGTCAACGGCTTGAACAGAACGTTCAATTGACCAAATCGGTTGGCATTGACGATTATGAGCAGAATATTACAATCTATCCGAATCCTGCGCGGGATGTGGTTCATGTAGAGGTGACAGACGGAATGGAAACGGCCGGTATTGCGCTTTATGACATGCATGGCCGCGCTATAGAGACGTTTCATGAAACATCACTACAGCGGACAACGATCAATGTCAGCGGCCTTTCTGCCGGCACGTATTTTATCGTCATTACCACTGACAAAGGTGTGTTTGTACGTAAAGTGGCGGTTGGCTGATAGCGGTTGGTTCAAAGGCATAAAAAAAAGACCGACGTTTCCGTCGGTCTTTTTTTGAGGATATATCAGAATTATTTCTTCACAATCTTGTGGATAGAAGTGCCCTTGTCAGTCGTCAATTTCAGCGTATACATGCCGTTGGCGAGGTCTTTCACAGAGATGCTGTTCACATCGCCCGTCTCAATTTTCACCAACTGACCTTGCAAACTATAGACCTCAACGCGGAGCACATTGTCCGGAGTTTTGATGTTAATCACATCGGTGGCAGGATTCGGATAGACATTCACATCGTTGGCAATATCTTCGATACCAGTACCGCTCATCACTTTCACATTGTCAATCCAAACATTATTGCCGTAACCACTCTTAAACTCAAATCTGATGATGACATCGTCATTATTCGTAATACTAGAAAGATCAACAATTTCTTCGCGCCATTGATCATCTGAGGGAATGAAGCTACTGGAGATATTGCCAGTAGAGGTAGACAATGAGCTGCCAGACTTGCTATACGCATTTTGCCAAGTAGCACCACAGTCAGTAGAATATCTCACGCGCAATCTTTCATTATAGCTGGAGCTATAACGTTTATGAGCTAAATCGAAAATCAAAACAGGATTTGTGAGAGTAGAAAGGTTTTCAAACGGCAAGTCAAGCTCTGAAATAGTACCACTAGAGAGGTTGTAAGCGTTGAAGCAGACTGCACCACCATGATCGCCACTGAGGTTATAGGGAACCAACAAACGATCATTATTAGTCCAATTGGATGGGATTCCTTGACTGAAATCCTCATCAATCGTGGAGGAATTGGGGGAGATAGCCACTTTGAAATTGGTAGTCTTGGTGTTCCATGAAGTATCAACATCCGACACGCCGTTCACTGTGCTAATCTGAACTGAATAGGTATGTGTACCGCTAATATCAGAGGTGATTTGGGGCAGAGAAACCGTAGTTTTCTGGTAAGCGCCTAAAGAACCGGTCCATTCGTAGGTGGAAGTCTGTCCGTCGTAATTGATAATCAGTGTTGCGGAAGTCAATGTTGCAGACCCCACATTCTGCAGGTCAATAGTCGGGTTGGCCGTACAGGAACAGTAATAGATACCGTCAATGCCACTGGATTTAAGCAACAAAGCGTTGTTCGCCTGCGTGTTGTCGAAGTCAGGGCAAGAACCTGTTGCAGCGTGTAGATAATCTGTACTTTGCTGACCCACTTCAAAAACCAAACGGTTGGGACAAACCATATAAATGGTGGGGAAGTAAGCAATGGCATAATCATTGTCAAACTGGGTGGTGTTGGGGGACATGTGTAGCGGGATGATAGGATACTCCACACCATTCAGCCAGTTGCCTTGGGTAGCGCTTCCGCCAGCATCAGGACCACTGCCGCTCAAAGAAGCGTAATTGCCGTTGCTTCCCTCGATAGCCAGCACACGAAGTTCATTGGTACCCTGAGGTCCATATTGAGAATAAAGATTTTCTAATTGACCGCTTGTGTGGTAACTCCAACAAGGACCGCACCAAGTGGCAAACACATCCATAAAAACAACATAGCCAGAGTCCGTAAGGTCATGCAACACGATTGGATCGGTAATGATGTTACCTGTGGATTTGTTAATTTGATAACCTGTGAATGCGGGTGCATAACTACCACTCGGCAGCTGCGCAAAAGAGGTCATCACCAATGCACAAAGGCAAAGAAGTAAAGATAATTTTTTCATAAAAATGGTATTTTTAATTAATATTAAAATTTATATCTTCCGCCTGCAAAAATACATTTTTGTTTCAAATTGTCAATACACAAAACATTTTTTTTGCAATTTCGCTAAACTACTAACTACTAACTGCTAACTATTTCAGCACCAACTGCAACGTATGTCGATTATTCTGTCTAATCAACACTTCTTCATCCTTAAACATTTGTAATACAGTCTGTTCCGATGCAGAATCATAGTGTCGGATAGTCACTAACCGTATATTATCATTGAATTTGACAATAAACTCTTTCTGTAAAGCTTCCAAGCAGGGTTGCAAACGCCACAACACATTGTCGGTACAAACCGAAAAGGTAAGCGCAGAGTTCTGTATCAAGTTGATTTTGATGCGATATTCGGACATAATATCCAAGATTTTGGACAAATTCTCGACTCCAATGATGGAAAAATCGCGTGGGGAGACCGAAATCAGCAGTTGGTTGTCCTTTACGATATAAGACGGGACATCCACGGAATCAGCTTCTTGCGTAATCTTGCTGCCTTCCATCTCAGGATGGAAGAAGGAT
>Ga0265299_10005089_pt1 | contig 12264 bp, 10 predicted proteins | sample AusTroGonzalo_MG_4_FD_193485 | JGI IMG/M metagenome (GOLD analysis project Ga0265299, IMG submission 193485) | Bovine rumen microbial communities from tropical cattle in Woodstock, Queensland, Australia - Gonzalo_02 | ecosystem: Host-associated > Mammals > Digestive system > Stomach > Rumen ...
GCCACGGAATTGGATCCCTCTCTGATTTCCAAGATGCTGTTCCGTTGTCCAAAGGATACCAAGATTGTGTTTGACGATATTTTCCTTTCCAATGATGAGCAATACAATCCTAATCCTACTGCCATCTATGGTGTAGAGACCGACGATAATGCTTTCCGTGCACCGCTCTATTCGCTTGATGGACGTCTGGCTGAGCCTGCAAAACTGAAGGCTGGTGTCTATATTAACAAGGGTAAGAAGATTCTCAAGAAATAATTCATTCAAACCATTTATTAATAACTATTATGAAGATCAATTCTTTAAAGACCTTGACCATGGCAGCCCTTCTGTTGGCGCTGCCATGTGGTGCGTCTGCCCAGAAAAAAGCAGCCGCTAAAAAGAAGGCTGCTGCCGAGAAGGTGGCTCAGCCCGATCCTAATTTCTACATCTTCCTCTGTTTCGGACAGTCTAACATGGAAGGAAATGCCCGTCCGGAGGCTGTTGACTTGGAGAGCCCAGGTTCCCGTTTCCTGTTGATGCCCGCTGTTGACTTCCCCGACAAGGGACGTAAGATGGGCGAGTGGTGCGAGGCTTCTGCACCTTTGTGCCGTCCTAACACTGGTCTGACCCCTGCCGACTGGTTCGGTCGTACCATGGTGGCTTCTACGCCCGATAATATCAAGATTGGTGTGATCCACGTAGCTATCGGTGGTATCGATATCAAAGGTTTCCTGCCCGACAGTATTGAGAACTATGCCAAGAATAAGGCTCCGCAGTGGATGAAGGGTATGCTGGCTGCTTACGATAATAACCCCTATGAGCGTCTGGTTACTTTGGCCAAGAAAGCCCAGAAGGATGGTGTCATCAAGGGTATCCTGATGCATCAGGGCGAGACCAATACCGGCGATCCCAAGTGGGCTGGCATGGTGAAGCAGGTGTACGAGAACCTCTGTGGCGACCTGCAGCTGAAGCCCGAGGAGGTGAACCTCTACGTGGGCAATATCGTTCAGGCTGGTGGCAAGGGCGTCTGCATCGGCTGTAAGAAGCAGATTGACGAACTGCCTCAGACCATCCATACCTCTCAGGTCATCTCTTCTGACGACTGCTCTAACGGTCCCGACCGCCTGCACTTCGATGCTGCCGGCTATCGTGAGCTGGGTTGCCGTTATGGTGAGGCCGTAGCCCGTCACCTCGGTTTCGAGCCCAAGCGCCCCAAGAATCTGCCTGTAGCCATCAAGAAAATGGTGGTTCCTGCCGATGCCGTTACTGCCGAGAATGCTATTCCTGGCAACGAGTTCCCCAAGGTTGACAGTCAGCGCCGTGCTTACTTCCGCATCCAGGCTCCTCAGGCCAAGAAGGTCGTTGTGGATATCTGCAGCAAGAAGTACGACATGCAGCCTCAGGGCAATGGTGTCTTCATGGCTGTTACCGATCCTCTGCCCGTGGGCTTCCACTATTATTTCCTGAATATCGACGGTGTGAACTTCATTGATCCCGCTTCTGAGACCTATTTCGGTTGCAACCGTGAGTGCGGTGGTCTTGAGGTACCCGAGGGTCCCGAGGGCGACTACTACCGTCCACAGCAGGGCATCGCTCATGGTCAGGTGCGTAGCATCTACTACCACAGTCCCAACTCTAAGTTTGGCGAGTGGCGCCACGCTTTGGTTTATACCCCAGCAGAGTACGAACTGGCCAAGAATGCCAAGAAGCGCTATCCCGTGCTCTACCTGCAGCATGGTATGGGCGAGGGCGAGACCAGTTGGATGCTTCAGGGTAAGATGCAGCATATCATGGACAATGCCATCGGCAAGGGCGAGGCTGTGCCTATGATTGTGGTGATGGAGAGTGGCGATATCAAGCAGCCCTTCGGTGGTGGTAATAATCAGGCTGGACGCAGCGAATATGGTGCTTCGTTCTATCCCGTTCTGCTGAACGACCTCATTCCTTATATTGATGCCAACTTCCGCACCAAGACCGATCGCGACAACCGTGCTATGGCTGGCTTGTCTTGGGGGGGGCATCAGACCTTCGATGTGGCGCTTACCAATCTGGATAAGTTCGCTTGGATTGGTACCTTCAGTGGTGCAATCTTCGGCCTGGATGTGAAGACCGCCTACGATGGCGTATTCGCCAATGCCGATGAGTTCAACAAGAAGGTGCACTATATGTATATGAACTGGGGTTCTGACGACTTCGTTAACAGCCAGTCTATCGTTGACGGTCTCCGTCAGCTTGGCATCAAGGTTGAGTCTTCTGTCTCTCAGGGCACAGGTCATGAGTTCCTCACCTGGCGTCGCGGACTCCATGAGTTCATCCCTCATCTGTTCAAGAAGTAAATTTGGATTTCATCTTATTCATAATCCCAGTCACTTGTGGCTGGGATTTTTTTAGTAAAAAACAGGCCCTCCAACTTGAGTGATTAAGATAAAACTCCCTTCAGCGGCACTTTAATTTACTGAAAATCTGTGGTATACACTGAATGGAACTTTTGGAATGCCAGGTTTGGCTGAAGGAAAAGAGTTCGTTTTTTGGGTCTTTATAGGTAAAAACAGGTCCCTTCAGTATATTGCGCAGAAACACAAAAGGTTACGGCTCGGCTGAAGGGAGAATTGGATTTTTTTTCAAATTAATAAGTCATATACTTAGAGGTGCTAAGTCATATACTTAGAGGTGCTAAGTCATATACTTACGAGTCAAAAACAATATGTTTTTGATTGCTAAGTCACTTACTTTTGAGTGCAAAATAACTTATTTTTGAGTGCGAACTAACTTACTTTTGTTTGCAAAGATTATAGGCTCACCTGCATATTTCTGTGTACTTCCAGTACTTTTTTTGAAGGAAAAATTTGGAGTAGAAAATTAAAATAACTATTTTTGTAGCCACAATAACTTTAAACCTTTAATTAATATGTTCAAAAAATCTTTTCATGTAACTTTCTTGACGCTTCTGTTTTTCCCTTTTTTTCAGATGTTTGGGCAAACCTTTACGGAGAAGGGGTTAATATATAAGGTTATACGGGATAGCACCAGTCTTGAATTGGCGGGTTATCAGCCATCTGTTTCTTCTAGTGACATGCGGTTGCTTCATATTCCCTCAACTGTAGTCCATCAAGAAAAAACATACAAAGTAAAGCGTGTCGGTTCGAATGCTTTCTATGGTTTACAAGGAATAGAATCGATAGTTGTTGATGATGGCATAAAGATTATTGGCAATTATGCTTTTGAAAGTTGCATCAACCTCAAATCAGTATATATCCCAGCATCAGTTGAAGCAATTGGAGCGGGCATATTTGGCAGTTGCTACAATTTAAAAGAGATTGTAGTGGATTCTCTTAATGAGAATTTCGAATCGCCAGAAGGGGCGAATGCGATTATTACTGACGACGAACTTATTGCTGCATGTCCGGCCACAAAAATACCCACCTTTGTGACAACAATTTCGAGATACGCTTTCTATCATTGTAACACTATAGAAAAGCTTGTAATACCAGAGGGTGTAGAAACGATTGGAAACGAAGCCTTTTATGGATGTAGCAATCTCAGGCGAATTGTATTGCCTGAATCGCTCCGAGAGATAGGAGGTGATGCCTTTTGCGGCTGCAATTCCTTGGATTCAGTCTTTATCCCAAAGAATGTGAGTGAGATATTAGGAGCGAATATCTTTGCGGGATGCTATCGTCTGACATCTATAGTTGTTGACAAGGACAATACAGTTTTTGATTCACGAAACGATTGTAATGGAATAGTTAGAAAGGAGGATTCTACTTTGATCGCTAGTTGTGCTACAACTACAATTTGTGAAGACATCAAAGCTTTAGACAATGATTGTTTTAATGGCGTCATTCTGCATACTATCAGAATACCGAAATCCATAGAGAAACTATCAGGTGCTCCCTTCTTTGGTTGTTTTGAGATAGACTCTCTATTTGTTGACCCAGATAATGCCTATTATGTGTCACCCCAAGGTGCGAATGCAATTCTGACAAGAGACGGAAAGACTTTGGTTGTAGGATGTCGCTCCACAGAAATACCTGCTGACGTAGAAACTATCGATGATTTTGCCTTTGCGGGAAGATGTTGCAAGTTGATACTTAAGTTACCGAAAGGACTTAAAAAGATAGGCGACTTTGCATTTGCTAGATGTAATACGATGACAGAGCTAATTATCCCATCTTCCGTTGAGGACATTTCGTCTTCTGCATTTTCAGATTGCTATAACCTCAATGTTGTACAGATATTATCGCCAATAGAAAAAATTAATTATGGGACCTTTAGTAATTGCAGATCTCTCTCTGTCCTTAGTCTTCCAGAAGGATTAAAACAAATAGATAACTTAGCCTTCAAAAACTGTGTTAGTTTGAAGAATGTTCATCTCCCATCAACTATTGAGGTTGTGAAGGATGGCGCTTTTGAGGGGTGTCCGTATAGTAATAAATGAAGTAATGAGGTGTATGTATAGGTTCTTTGTTTCTCTATTCGTCCTTGTCTTTTTCTTGCATGGTGAAGTTCATGCAGATTCCATTTTTGTGGATTCAGGCATTGCATACAAGAAAAATGCGGATAATACCGTCTGTATTATTTTGCAGAAAGACCAGAAGTGTTATGCGCAGGTGTTTGAAGATTCCCTTTGAATCAAGTACCTGTCACGCCGATTCAATGTAAATGAGTTTTAGTATCAATAGAAATAATAATATGTATAGTAATATTTTTATCCAAAGAAGTGTCTTTTCACTTATCTTATTTTGTGTAGTTTCATTTGCAGGCTATGCAGATGATGGTGTTATCGTGGGTCAATTTTGCCTGACACCATGTTCTGATAATCCGTCGGAATATATCATCTCAATGAATAAGGAGGCAGTAATAGATAAAGGAAATGAAACCTTACGTATTCCTTCGGAAATTAAAGATAAAGGGAAAACGTACAAAATTGTTCAGGTGGCACCAAAAGGATTCGTGAACTGTTGCTTTATAAAAGAATTGGTGATAGATGAGGGCATAGAGACGGTTGGAGGAATGGCATTTTATGGATGTTCTGACCTCCGTTCTGTTAGTTTCCCGTCAAGTATATCATCATTGGGTGAATGCATCTTCTATAATTGCCCGGAATTACAAATTATTGAAGTAAATAAAGGAAATCCAGTTTTCGACTCCCGTGAGCAGTGTAATGCTGTTGTCCGAACGTCTGATGACGCCATTGAATTGGGTTGTGCAGGGACTACATTCCCCCAAAGTATATCCCAGATATCTAAAGGAGCTTTCTGTGGATGTACGGGCTTGTTAAGTCTTAGCATTCCTAAATGGATAGAAGTCATTGAGGATTATGCGTTTTCCGATTGCTTCCGACTAGAAAAGATTGTCTTGTCAGAGAACAGCACATTACAGTTCGGTCAGTCAACATTCGATGGCTGTTGCTCTCTTACATCGTTCAACCTTCCTGCTGGAGAATTTTATTTTTTCCAGAATCCCTTCACTAATTGTGAGAATCTTTCTTCCTTTACAGTTTCTCCTAAGAATAAAGACTATCGTGCCAATAAGGAGAAGAATGCCTTGGTAAGCATTGATGACTCGGTGCTGTTTGCCGGTTGTTACAATACAACCATCGGTAATGATATAAAGAGAGTATATGCTTCAGCCTTTAAGGGTTGCAGACGACTGACCAAAGTGATTATCCCTGCATGTGTGGAAAAAATAGATGCTGATGCTTTTTCCGGTTGCGTAAATTTGGTAAGCATATCTGTTGACAAAGACAATAAGTTCTATGATTCGCGCGAAGACTGTAACTGCATCGTTGAGTCTCAGTCAAACAAGATTGTCTGTGGTAGTCCTGTTGCTGTAATTCCCAAGAGCGTGAACTCGATAGGAAAATTTGCGTTTTGCGGTATGAATATGCCTGCAGTATTCCATATCCCGGATAATATACTGAAAGTGGAGGAATTTGCTTTTAGGGGCTGTAATGGCCTTAATCAGCTGATTATTCCCGCCAACACAGAACTGAAATATAATTCCTTCTATGGTTGTGCGTATTTGACGAGTGTTATATATGAACCCCAAAATAAATATATAAAGACAAGGAAGGATCTGACATTTATGAATTCACCATATATTTCCTGTAAAAGTCTGATGTCAATAAGTATCTCTGGAGAAAATGTTCCTGCTATAGAATACGGTCTATTTGTAGGTCATAAGGAAAAGTGAAGTTCAGTAAGAGGGCAACGTGACGGTATTGGATACTGGTGCCAGTCACCTGTCTCTACTGACATCTTGATAATTTAGAGGATGCTATACATTGTTACGAGCAGGCTCATTATATGTGTCCATCGCGGCTGTTGCCCCTGTATGAAATGTACAACATTTATAGTGGTTGCAATGATACTACTCAATCAAGATATTAAACATTTTTATTATTAACTAAATCAATCATATGAAAAAGATTCTTCTATTTTTCCTTTCCGCACTTTTTATTTCTTGCGGAACAAAGCAGGTACTGACAAAAAATGGCACTCAGGTAGCTAATTGTTGTAGCTATGGCACTGAGGTGGATTTGACAAGTCGTTATGTTCTTGATTATGACATGAATCTATATTTTCCTAAAAATAAGATTCAGTCCTGCTATAGTAGAGCTAAAATAATAGACAAAGTGGAGCACGATACAGTTGAGGTGAAGATGGAGAACTTGAAGTGTGCTATAATAAATAATCCACCGGTAATATTCGCTGGCGTGTTTGAGATAACGCATCAGGATCAACATTATATTGTTCACTTCCTCTGTGATGACAGAACCATAATGAATAAGAAGAAAGGTAAAATGGAATATACTGTGAAGTGCTACAACGTAGAAGATTTAGAACCTGAGATACTGAAACGCTAAGCCAAGCCGTAATGATAATCCTGGGATTGGCAGGACTTGCAAGCTACTCCTCTGAAGTAAGGGCCAGTCCTGCTGATCTTTTCAGCTATGTTTTATGATTGACGGCAAGGAGGAGCCTTTCTGGTTCTCGTTTGCGGTGGGCTCGGCCGGCGGACTGCTCTTCTCTGTCATCGCCATCGTGTTTGTTATGCCGATATTCATGAAGCTGTCAAGTCAAAAACAAATAAAGTCTCAGTAATTATTGCATGGAAAGAAATGATGATATCGATGATTCCCCGATTCCCCATCAGTCACAATCCCAGAATTATTCAATGAACATCAGAATCTGATTTGCAATCTGTTCCTCAGTCTTGCCTTCAGAATTGAAGACGAGGTCGTAGTTGCGGGTCTCGTAGCGGGAAGTGCCAGTAAATCGCGTTACGTAATTCTCACGCATCCTATCCACCTTTTCGATAATCTTGCGGGCTTCGTCTTCAGAGATGTTCTTTTTGGTGGCGACACGTGCTACACGGTAGGCCATCGGTGCCTGAATGAGGACGCTTAAATGATTCGGATGGTTTCTGAACACGAAGAAACCGCAACGGCCGGCAATGACGCACGACTCCTCTTTAGCAATCTCATGCAGAATCTCCGTCTCTGCCTTGAATACGTTTTCAGTAGTCAGCACATCAGGCTCCTTTTCATATTCTGTAAGACAGGATTTGCTGTCAATCAATCCATCGCCGACACCTACAACACGCTTGAAGCCTTCCCACCATCTGATCTCGCGTCCCTTCATCTTCTCAATCTCTTCGGCTGTGAGATTATATCTCTCTTCTAAAGCCTTGATTAGGGCCTTGTCGTAGAAAGACACACCTAGCTTGTGGGCCAGGATTTCACCAATGGTGCGACCACCACTACCTAACTCACGATTAATAGAAATCACAAAATTCTCGTTCCTATTCATAATGCTATAGTACTTTTAGTTTGTTTTACTCTACTTTAAAAGAGGACAATCACGGAAAACGTGATGACGGGGGCATTTCTCTATGCTTTCTGTCCTGTTACAGCCTCGCGCATCTCTTTTAGGAGGTCGCTGGCGAAGATGAAGTCGGTGAGGCGCTTGTTGGTGCTGTTCATAATCTCTGAAGAGACGCCCTGCCACTCCTTGTGACCTTCATAGATAAAGATGATATTCTCGCCAATACCCATTACGGAGTTCATGTCGTGGGTATTGATGATGGTGGTCATGTTGAACTCCTGCGTGATGCTATGCAGCAGGTCGTCGATAACCAATGAGGTCTTGGGGTCAAGGCCGGAGTTGGGCTCGTCGCAGAACAGGTATTTGGGGTTTAATGAGATAGCGCGGGCAATGGCCACACGTTTCTGCATACCGCCGGATATCTCGCCTGGGTATTTGTTCTCGGCGCCAATCAGGTTGACACGATCCAGACAATACATGGCACGCTCCTTGCGCTCGCGCAGGGTCATAGACGAGAACATGTCCAATGGGAACATCACGTTCTCGAGAACTGTGAGCGAGTCGAAGAGGGCGGCACTCTGGAAGATCATGCCCATCTCACGGCGCATCAGCACCTTCTCCTGTTTGGACATTTGCACGAAGTCGCGTCCGTCGTAGAGCACTTGTCCGCTGGTGGGCTCGAAGAGGCCAACAAGATTTTTCATTAGCACAGTCTTACCACTGCCGCTTTGACCGATGATCAGGTTGGTCTTGCCATCCTCGAACACGGTATTGATGCCTTTGAGCACCTCTTTGTCACCAAATGATTTATATAGGTCTTTTACTTCAATCATGAGTCCTCTAGCTTAGGGGTTAAGAAAGTAGCTGTGTTAGGAATATGTCGCTAAACAGAATCAGCATGCTCGATGACACGACGGCATCGGTTGAGGCCTTACCCACATTCACGGAACCGCCCTCTACTGTGTAGCCAAAGAAGGCTGGCACGCTGCTGATGATGAAGGCGAAGAACTGACTCTTAATGATACTCATCCACAGGAACCAAGGAATGAAATCGTGCTGCAGACCAAGGGTGAGGTCATCGGGCGGCATGATATGTCCGATATAGGCTGTGCCGTAAGCCCCCACAATACCCATGCCACTTGAGAAAATGACGAGGATGGGCATGATGGTGAGCAAGCCCAGAATCTTTGGCAGTATGAGATAACTGGCGGAGTTGACACCCATAATCTCCAGGGCGTCAATCTGCTGTGTGACACGCATGGTGCCTATCTCTGATGCGATGTTGGAGCCTACCTTACCTGCCAGTATCAAACACATGATGCTGCTCGAGAATTCCAGCAACATGATTTCGCGGGTGGTGTAGCCCGCTACCCAGCGCGGCATCCACGGACTCTCAATGTTTACCTTCATCTGGATGCAGATAACAGCTCCAATAAAGAATGATATAAGCAGTACAATACCGATAGAGTCGATGCCTAATTGCGACATTTCCTTGACATATTGCTTGCGGAACATTCGCATGCGCTCGGGCATGGAGAATGTGCGTCCCATCAGCATAATGTATTGTCCGAATGTAGTTAGTTTCTTCTGAATAAACATGTTCTTCTGTCGTTTTGAACGGCTGCAAAATTACAAAAAAAAATAGAAAAGCATCATGATTTCATAAAAAAATCGTACCTTTGTCCCCGATTATGGAAGAAGAGAGTATTGTATTGAGGACTGAAGGCCTCGTTAAGCGATATGGTAAGCGTACGGTGGTGAGCGATGTGAGCTTCCACGTGCGTCAAGGTGAGATTGTGGGATTGCTGGGGCCTAACGGTGCCGGTAAAACCACCTCCTTTTACATGACCACAGGATTGGTGCTGCCTAATGGCGGTCATATCTACCTGGGTGACCACGAGGTGACTGACTATCCCGTGTATAAGCGTGCAAGGGCTGGTATCGGCTATTTGGCTCAGGAGCCAAGTGTCTTCCGTAAGATGTCGGTTGAGGATAATATCCTCTCTGTGCTGGAAATGACGGGTAAGCCCCGTGATTACCAAATGGAGAAACTGGAAAGTCTGATAAGTGAGTTCCGCCTGCAGAAGGTGCGTAAGAACAAAGGCGATCAGTTGTCGGGTGGTGAGCGTCGTCGTTGCGAGATAGCCCGTTGCTTGGCTATCGAACCGAAGTTTATCATGCTTGATGAACCTTTCGCTGGTGTGGACCCGATTGCTGTAGAGGATATCCAGTTTATTGTGTGGAAACTCAAAGACAGAAACATCGGTATTCTGATTACCGACCATAACGTGGAGGATACGCTGTGTATCACGGACCGTGCCTACCTGTTGTTTGAAGGACGTATCCTGTTTCATGGCACCCCGGAGGAACTGGCTGCTAATCAGATTGTGCGTAAGAACTACCTTACCGATTCGTTCGTACTGCGTCAGAAAGACTTCCAAAAGTTGGAAGAGGAGCGCATGAAGGAACGTGAAGAGTAGGCAATTCGTTCTTTATAACTGCGTTAAAAAATCGTAATTGTGCTATTTTTACGGCAATTATGAGTAATTTTGCACGCTCAAAACGGAATAATAATATAAATAAGGTATAAAAAGAGATGAACATTAAGTTTGAAAGTGCCGATAAAATCAATGGTCTGATGACTATCAGCATTGAGCAGGCAGACTATCAGGAGGCTGTTGACAAGAAGTTGAAAGAGTATCGCAAGAAGGCTCAGGTACCTGGATTCCGTCCAGGTATGGTTCCCATGGGCTTGATCAAGAAGCAGTATGGCACAGCCGTGAAGGTTGACGAGGTAAACCGCATTCTTGGCGAGAAGCTCTACGAATATGTTCGTGAGAACAAGATTCAGATGCTGGGCGAGCCTCTTCCCAACGAGGAGAAGCAGCAGCCCCAGGATTTGGCTGGCGACGGTCCCTTCGAGTTCGTGTTCGACATTGCTGTCGCTCCCGAGTTCAAGGCTGAGCTGACCAACAAGGACAAGGTGAATTTCTACAACATCAAGGTTGACGATAAGCTGATTGACGAGCAGGTTCAGATGTATGCTTCTCAGGCTGGTGAGTTCGTTGAGGCTCAGGAGTGGAGTGGCAACGACACCCTGAAGGGTGACATCCGTCAGTTAGATAAGAAGGGCAATACCCTCGAGGGTGGTATCACCGTTGAAGGTGGTATGATTATGCCTTCATATGTTAAGGGTGAGGATGAGAAGAAGAAGTTCGACGGTGCTAAGCTGGGCGACATCATTACCTTCAATCCTAAGAAGGCTTATCCCGATAACGACGCGGAGGTTGCTGCCCTGTTGAAGACCGACAAGGAGGCTGTGAAGGACCTGGATGCAGACTTCAGCTTCCAGATTACTGAGATTCGTCACTTCCAGCCCGCTGCCGTTGACGCTAAGCTCTTCGAGAAAGTGTTTGGTGAGGGTGTGAAGGATGAGGCTGACTTCCGTCAGCGCATCGCCGACAGCCTGAAGGGTCAGCTGGTACTGAACAGCGACTTCAAGTTCCTGCGTGACGTTCGCGCGTACGTAGAGAAGAAGGTAGGCGATCTGCAGTTCCCAGAGGCTCTGCTGAAGCGTGTGATGCTGAACAATAACAAGGATAAGGGCGAGGAGTTCGTTGAGAAGAACTTCAAGGCTTCTATCGACGAGCTGAAGTGGCACCTCATCAAGGAGCAGCTTGTTGCTGCTACCGAGATCAAGGTTGAGGATGCAGACCTTAAGGCTGTGGCCAAGGACGCTATTCGTGCACAGTTCGCTCAGTATGGTATGACCAACATCCCCGAGGATGTGCTGGACAACTATGCAGACGAGCAGTTGAAGAAGCGCGAGAATGTTGAGAACTTCGTAGAGCGTGCCATCGACGTGAAACTCACACAGGCCCTGAAGGGTATTGTGAAGTTGACTGAGAAGGAGGTAACTCTCGATGAGTTCAACAAGATGATGCAGGAAGCATAAAAGAAGAGTTTTTTAATTCTTTAACCAAAAAATAAAGTCGGGATGTTTTGCATCTCGACTTTTTTTTGTAATTTTGTATTTAGAAAACACGAACGATAGGTATAGATATGAACGATTTTAGAAAATATGCAACTCAGCATCTAGGCATGAATGGCTTAGTGCTCGATGACGTGATGAAGGCTCAGGCACAGTATATGAACCCATATATTCTGGAGGAGCGCCAGTTGAACGTGACCCAGATGGATGTCTTCTCACGCTTGATGATGGACCGCGTGATTTTCCTCGGTACAGAGGTGAATGACTATACAGCTAATGTGCTGCAGGCACAGTTACTTTATCTGGATGCTAATGATCCCGGTAAGGATATCAATCTTTATATCAACTCACCTGGTGGCAGTGTGTATGCCGGACTGGGTATCTATGACACCATGCAGTTTATCTCATGTGATGTGGCTACTATCTGTACGGGTATGGCTGCTTCAATGGCTGCCGTGCTGCTCG
>Ga0265299_10005090_pt1 | contig 12264 bp, 11 predicted proteins | sample AusTroGonzalo_MG_4_FD_193485 | JGI IMG/M metagenome (GOLD analysis project Ga0265299, IMG submission 193485) | Bovine rumen microbial communities from tropical cattle in Woodstock, Queensland, Australia - Gonzalo_02 | ecosystem: Host-associated > Mammals > Digestive system > Stomach > Rumen ...
CAGTTCTTCTCCCTCAAACTGTTCGTATAAGCGGATGGGTTGATATTTTTTCCCTGTGGCCCAGCTGTCTATTTTCCAGGCTATTTTGTTTTTGGGATAATTTAGAGAAAAAAGTATCATATTATTATAACAACTGCAATCAGGTAACATGTCTCTTGTTTCTAATAGAAAGGGACGTAATGGTTTGTCAATAAAACCCGGTCCATATTCCTCAACTGGTAGTTTATAATAATTTTTAATATGACCAGATGGATGTGGAATATAAGGAGATTGCTTGAATACATAAATCTTGTCATATTGTTGTAAGTTATTTCAAGAACAAGAAGACACCAATCTAACGTTAAGGTTAGGATCTTTTTTAAGATAAGCGTATATCAAACCGATATCATAGTTAGGGGCAGAATAAAACTTTGTTTTTAACACATCATAATCAACAAGTCCTATATTTTTAACCATATCCCCTCCTAATCATCGGCTCTATAACGGGTGATGTTTAGCATACCAGCATCATCTATATCTAATATTTTATAGAAAGCGAATTTATTTTCGCCCTGTCTGCTTCTTGCCATAAATTGGTCTGCATTTCTATAACCATTAACTATTAAATTCGTTCCTCGTTTAAACCAAGAGCGTTCTATGACCTCTTTCTTCCCTGTCTCAGGATTAGGTTGAGATAATTGTTTGTCATATTTACTATATTGTTCCCCAACACATTTTACATTAACTACTCCAGTTGGAGTTAATAATGTAATTGTGTGTTTATAACTATTTTTATCTAATACTGTGCCTAAAATACTCTTTAATTCAAATACTGGTATCTTACGTCCTTTATATTCTTTATATTCTGCTGGGATAGGTACACTGCTTTCTTTATCAAAATCTACAAACTTAAACTCAGGATGTCTGGTATTTTTTAAATCGTGTTCATGATAATAAAATCCCAATGTATCCATTTCCCATTTAGACATACTGCCTGAACAATATTGTTCCCACACTTCACCAATTTCTGCTTCGTGCAATTTCTCTATAAGTTTGTCTTGGTTCTTCATAATGTATTCCTTTAATTCCATCATTGTATCTTTATATAATGTATCCCAAGTTTTTATATATATAAACATTCCTTTCTTATCATTGTCTAATAGTGATACATCAAAGTTTTTGCTAAAATATTCATAAGCTCTTTCATCTATATAATATTTTTCATTTTTCTTATTAAGTTTTAAGTATTTATTAAAATTGAAAAGATAGATAAACTTAGATTTATTTTTAGGTAATATATTATAATTAATTAGCCCATTAACATTCGCTAATGTTAATTTATTTTTGGGTGGAATTAATGTGTTCAAATATTGATATAATAATTCTTTCCTACTCTTGTCGTTTTCTAGAGTATCAAAGCAGCCGGCTTTTATTAAAGCTATTGCTTGAACTTTGCCGGGTTCTACTTTGGCAACGAAATCGTCAAAGGATGAGTAGGGCCTATTGGCTATAATTTTGTTTATTAAATCGTCTCCTACATCACTTATCCCTTTTAAACCATAGATAATTCTATTATTTTCTTGGTCTGGTGTAAAACCAAACTTTGCTTTGTTTATATCAGGTAGACTAACTTCAATACCCTGTTTTTTAATTCTACCAATTGCTGAACTTAACTTACCATAGTTTGTTGTACCACCAGACTCTTCATCTGCTCCACCACTATTGACAGTTAAACAAGCGGTTGCCCAATAAATTGGGTGATAACGATAGTTTAAGTTCATTTCTTGCAACGCTATTAAAGAATATGCGGTTGTGTGTGGAATACTGAACGAATAACCTAATTGTCTTTTTATTTGGACGTCCCAAATATATTTCAGTATATCTTCACTAACTCCTCGCTCAGCTCCTGTTTTAAAGTATTCTTCTCTTGCTGATGCGATTTCTTTCATTTTCTTCTTTGCAATGATTTTTCTAATCTTATTAGCATGCGGTACATCATACGCCGTGAACTCTGGTATCATAACAGCTAGCATCGCACCCTCTTGACTTTCTATAACTCCTGTATAATCTTTCATAAAGTTATATAAGATTTCTTTTTCTTTGTCAGTCGCATTTAACTCATTAATTTCTTTCTTAATAAGTTCAGGGTGTTGCTTATACATGACATACTCTTCTGTTGGTGTCTTTGCACCTTTTTCTGGTACTAATCTCATCAACGAGTTAACGGCTGCTAGTTGTGGGATACTCTCAGGTTTAATCAAAGACAAACTTTGCTTTCCTACTGTTGAGTCCATTTGGAATATATCTATAATTTCATTTTTCCAAATCTTATCCCACATTTCATGAGCATCACGCTCAAGAATGTCGGGGTGTAAATATTTATCATAAGTTGACTTTAAATCACCTTGCCATTCAATTAGGTTATCTGCTAATAATAAATCTAATGTTGTATGTATTTTATCTAATGCTTCAACTGATAGACAGTCCATTTTAAGACCACCCATATATTCAGTGTCCCCTAAATCAAATTGAGTAACCTCAGTTCCGTTAGGGGCCTTCATCATTGCATTATAAGTATATACTGGTACATTAAACACAACCAGACCACAGGCATGGATACCCATTTGGCATACTAATCCCTCTATTGCTCTTGTCATTTCCAAGAACCCGGGATATTTACTAAACTCTTCAATTAATGGTCTGATTGGTTTCCTATCTTTCTCAGGGTTACCTTCTATACAATCTTTAAGTGGTCATAGAAAACCTCTTTCTTGAGGTATCATTGTTGCCAAATACTGAGCAACATCAACATCTATTCCCAAACCACGAGCCGCTGTTAGAATGGCTGAACGAGTACCCAATGTCCCGAAGGTACATACACAAGTGCTATCCCCACCATCTGCTTGTGCGGCTTCTTTTATTTTTTCAAGAACTACTGGTCTACGACGACCTTCAGAGTCAACATCTATATCTGGTAGTTCTATCTTATTTCTTTCCAAGAAACGCCAATGAGGTAAATAAATACCTTGCTCTAATGGGTTCATTTGTGTTACGCCGATTAAATAGTTAATCAACATAACTCCTGCCGAACCACGCGATATACCAACAAGACTTTCCGCCTTGTCCCACATTATTTGAATGATATTACGAACCATCAATAAGTATGAACTTATAGGTTGACCCAACCTTTCAGACACAAGCCAACATTCAGTTAATTCGGTTTCCAATCGTTCAAGATATTGTTCTCGTTTTTCCGAGCTCAGTTCCATATAAGCTAACTTCATTAGCCCTAAATAAATTAAGTACCGATCATCTTCCGATGGAGAATTGTAATACTTATTTATATATTCAAACTTATCTCTAATTTTAATTTTAGGATAAATCTCTTTCCATTCTGGGTGTTGAGCTCTATCGTCGCTTAAGTGCGGAACAATTTGTGGTTGAGCTAAATCATATACTTCTATTTTTTGGTTTATCTCATTAGTGTTGGCGAACATTTGTTCTATATCTTCTTGGCTTAAATAATCGCCCATTTTGTTTAAGATTTCTTCTGGGCTCATCATATAAGTATATTGATAAAACTCCGCAGTTTCTCTATCCCCTTCTTTGCTATTTAAAAACGAAGCATGTACTTCGCGGTCTTCCTCTTTAAGGTAATGGGTATCTGTAGTAATGATACATTTAACACCGACATCTTTTGATAAATACCATAACCACTTATTATAGGTTATTTGCTCTTCATAACGAGCAGGCTGTAATTCTAAATAGAAATCATCGCCAAATATATTTTTACACCACTTAATAAAATCACGCGCTGCGTGCTCATTTCCTTGACTTTTACATATACCTAAAAAACCACCTATACAAGCACTACTTGCTATTAGATGTCCTGGATTTGAAGAAACTACTTCTTCTATATCTTTATAATAAGTTGGTACGCGAGTTAAGAACATGGAAAAAGAATGTTTCCAAGCTCTTGTGGATAGTTCCCTTAATTGTTTATGCCCTTCTGCGTCTTTCGCAAGCAAAATGAAGTGGGGGAACTTTTCACCTTTTTGATAGCTCTCTCCTGTTAAATCATTTCGGCATAAATATATTTCATTTCCTAATATTAATTTGAAATTATTTCAAGCCTCGTCATCTTTACATTGCTGTTTATAAAACTTGAGTGCTTTGATATGAGCAGACAAGGCTTCGTGGTCTGTAATGGCTACGCCATTTAATCCTAGTTCATAAGCATACTGAATTAAGTCTTCTACCTTGTTAATACAATCTAAAAGCCTAAGGTTTGAATACTCCGCTAAGTATGGTTATGAAGCGAAGTATAACTTTTTTCATAAACCATTATAAGACCACCTCCTAAAATAAATCACTTGTAGTGTTAGTTTTTGACTTAAACTTTTCTCACTCTTGCTGGGTCATATCTCTTTTAGCAAGATTTTCAAATACTGTAAGAAATTGTAAATTATCAAGACTACAAGTACCCCCTTTGCTTTTGGGAATTATATGGTCAATAGATGGTTTATACCAATCATAAAAAGTATCATGCTCTTTTTGATGTTTTAATCATTGACTATATAATAAATTAAATTGTTTATCGTGATAAAACTTTTTTATAAAAGCAAAGTAATAATCTTTTGTTAATTTTGTTATGGGCATTAAATGAACCAACGCTTTGTGAAGAAAAGCATATTTATCTCAATCGGTTCATTGCCATAGATAATCCATGGTTAATCATGGGCATTTACTCGTAGCAAGTAAATGACTTTTCGCTCTGATACAACCACAGCTGTTAATATGTTGTTTTCCTTTAACTGTAAGGAAACGTTGTTCTACAACCACTTGTTTTCCACAATCGCATATACAAAGCCATTCTCGTCTACGATAAGTATTTTTTCTTTTATCTTGGGGGATTAAATACAAGGCTTTTAAATAACCAAATTTTTGTCCTGCGGTATCTATTGGTTTGCTCATATTTCCTCCTATATTAATTAGCCGGTTCTTGAAAAAACCTCTTTATGACACATGTCAGAGAAGTTCTTAAACTTAACTACTGAAATGGCAAAATCTCCACAATCCCATGTGCCATAATAATCATAACCGTTGTCAGTTTTTTGACGAAAAGTTATTCTGCCCATTGGCTTGCCTTCGTCATCTAGTAAAGATTGCGTGATATATTGAGTAACGGCTTCAAAAGATTTACATACCATACAAGCAGAACCTGCATGACCATCCATCTCTCAAGCTCAAGACACTAGATATTTCATAAATTATCCTTTCTTTAAAAATATATTTTTTTTTAAAAACTTAAAAGGCTTAATTTGCCTATTTTTAAGCTCAATACGCTCGGTTAAATATTTTAATAATATATTTATATTATAAAAGTATTTTATTGTTCTACAGTAGCGGAATCTGGTGTTTCAGTTTCTACAGAAACACTACCTTCTGGTAATGTACTTTCATTTTCTAATTTTTGTAAGTCATTTAAAAGTTCAGTAGCAAAATCTCCTAAATCATTTAATACTTTAGTAACATTCAATCCTGCTCCGTATGGATTTTGGTTTAATTTTTTCATTTCATTAACCCAGTTAACTAATGCTGCTACTTTTTCTTGTATGTTTTGTAACATTTTATCACTCCTTATTCATATCATTCGTTTTCTTCGTCTGGCTCTTCGCCATCAAGTAGTCCATCAACAAGTTCTTCTATACTTTTAGAAGAACCATATTGTCTATTTAATACTTCTTGTACCGCATCTAATATTTCTTTTTCACTCATGGTATAACTTCGTTCGTCATTAACGATTAAATGGTAAATATATAAATCGGTAATGGAAACCCCTTCGTCTAATAGTTGATTATATTGTTTAGTGATTTCGTTCATTGTTTACTCCTGTTGTCATTAAATCTGTTAGTATATCTTTATTTACTTTTTGTTCCTTAATAGTCATTTCTATTGGACTTTGACTTAAATAATCTAATAGTAATTTTACTTGGCCAGTAATGCCAGAGTTTAAATCTAATACGGTCGGTACTGCGTCATTAATTCCTGGGACGCTGCGTAACATTTCGTATTCTTCTACAATGATTTTCATTGCCATAAGCCATTTATGAAAAGAGGTAATAGGGTCTTCAATATCAAATACTACTCCGTTTATATATGGTTGAGTTTTTAAAGAAATCTTGGTTCCTTTTTCTGGTAATGTACCAGGTCTATAAAACTTTTTAGTTTCTTTTGACATATTTCCTCCTTATAATTCTTTATATATAAATTATATCATTTTTTATTCGTTTCTGTCAATAAAAAAGAATCCAAAAAGACTAATCTTTCGCGACCGTCATTTTGAATTCGTCATAAGCCAATTTAATTAACTCTTGCTTAGGAGTTGTGGTTTTAAAATGTATCTGTTCTTGTGTTAAAATATTTCGTAATTCTTCAATGGTGCATTTCCCATAAAAATCTTCTAACAATTGGTTGTACTCGTTGATAAGAGTGGTTATCGCTTCGGTTTGAATATTTGTCTCTTTAATAAGTTTAACATATTCATTTTGCCAGCTCAATGGAACGGCAACTAGTTTGTCCTTGCGTAACAAGCGGGAAATCAATCAATTTCTAAATCTTTGCATAAGTTCTCCTTAAAAAGCATAGTCCCAAATTGTTTGGGCGGTATGCTCCGTTAATTCATAATCTTTTACTATAAATTGTAATCTACCTATATTATAAGCTTTATCTATATCAAATTCGCCGACAACTGTTAAGTTATACTTTTCTCCCGCCTCTAATTTTTGTGTTAGTTCAGGAGCATTAAATAAAACCATATCATATTGTCCGCAATTAATCTTTAAATGGTGTCCTTCTGCCCCCATTACTTCGTAGTGATCGGTAGGAATGTCTGTTAATAAAGCCAAAGGTTTATCTACGCCATGAGACCATACATCATCTGCTGCGAATACCTCGGCTATTTTTGTCTGCACCTGTTTATAATTAGCAATTAAGTCTATTAAATATAAGTTAGTATTAAAATCTATTTTGTCTAAGATAGAGTCAAGATGTGCTTTAAAAGATGGAAATGCTTCTCTGTTAATACCTATTCCAAATGCAAATGCATGACCCTCTGCCATTTCTACACCAGTAATATCTTTAATAGCATCTTTTAAATTATCCAATCCCTCTGCAGCCTTACCTCTTACACTTCCTCTATATTGGTCTACGCCTTTACTATCAGTATACTTGCGTAAAAGAATAACTGGCTTGTTCGTATCACTTAATAGTTTGTTTGCAATTAAACCTGATAGTTCAAAAGTTAAATCTTGATTTTCGTCTATGTAAACTATTGAATTATGGTTACTATCTTTTAATTCATTTTCTATTATTTTTATACTTTTATTAATTGCTGTTGTTTGACGCTTTTTAGCATTTTCACAAAGTCTAATAGCTTCCTCATATATAGGAACCTCTTCGTCTTCACAACCGCGTTTGCTACTAAAAGTTAAATTGTTTGGTGTTACCAAGGCTTTAAAAATTATATGTTTTTGAGCCTGTGAGCCAAGTCTAATTATTGAATTAATATTAGGCCCTATTACTCAACCGATATCTTTAATCGTTGGTTTTGGATTTTCCATATTATAATGTGCCTTTTTAATTAATGCCATTAAAAATGGATGTTCTTCTATATACTCTATGCCCTCATCTATGATACGCTTGTTCTCAAGGGCGGATATGTCCATAACATCTGCTACGATGCCACAGGCTGCCAAGGCGTACAGTTTTTTACTGATAGGAACTCCGTAAGTTTGAGCATATGCTTGGACAAACTTAAGTGCTACGCCAGCACCCGATAATGCTGGATTGGGATAATTCATTTGACTGCTTACAATTGCAATATTATCATTATATTGACCATAGTTCATATCATTATCTATTTCATGGTGGTCTAATATAATTATCTTAGTTCCATTCTCTAAAAGTTTTAAATGTTCTTCTTTTTGAGAACTACCCGCATCAGGTACAATTATTAAATCTGTGTTTTCGGGGATATCTCTTAATTCAATACCATGCTCTTTGCCAGGATGCAATACATAATTTATATCTTGTCCACGATTTATTTGATTTAATAAAAATAGAATTATTGCTCCACTTGTATAACCATCTAAGTCGCTATCTACAACAACAAGTATACTTGCTTCTGGATTTTTTAATGTGGTATGTAGAATATCTACGGCTTTTTTCATATTTTCTAGTCTAAACGGGCTATACTCATATTCGTCTTTAGGATATAATCATTTGACAGGATCCTCGATGCCACGGTCATATAATAAGTTGTTTAAAGCAAGTTCTGGGGTTTCATTATTATAATTCTTCGTTCGTAACTGGTACTTCACTTATATCCTCCTTGTTGCTTGTTTCTCTTGGAAACTCTGTTATATTTTTTCTTTCTCTATAAAGTTTAGAATATATTTGACGACCTCTGTCAATAGGGGCATCTTTATTTCCTAATAAAACTCCATCTCAATCATATATAATATCTACATCAAACCCCATATCTAATATTTTATAGCCTTCGGCTATCATTTTCCGTAATCCATATTGTTTATCACCATCGTCATCTCAATCATTATCTAATGCTAAGACAACTTTAGTAACTCCAGCTTTCTTTAATATATCACCATGATATTCGCTAAAAGAACTCCCGCCTATTGCAATGGATTTGTTTTGAGTAAAATAAGAACCGTGCTTTAGCACAGACTTTTCCGCTTCATAAACTATAACTTCTTTTGCTTTCTTAATTACTTGCCTGTTTTGATAAAATCCGTAGGCTACCATCATTTTAGGATAATTATACAGCTCCTTGTTATGCCATAGTGGCATATATTTTCTATGCTCTTCTAAATCTTTCTGATTAAAGTTTCTAACTTTTATTCCAACCAATCTACCCAGATGGTCTATTACTGGAAATACAATACGATTACGTACCATATCAAAACGAACTCCAAACTCTTTTAATACATTATAATCTATATCTTCCTCTAATCAAGGAGCTAAATATTTGGGTTGTTGCGTAAAACATTCCAAAACATGAGGGTTATAAACCGTCAATTGATCAGGCCAATTTTCCGTTATTTTTTTAGCCTTATGTTCGGCCGGGGGCTCTATTACAGCAAACCCATGTTTTATTCTATCCTCTACAACGGAGTCTAAAATAACATAGGCTTGGGACCAAGTAATTTTTACACCTCGTGCCCTATAACTATTTATTATGACATCATATACGCTCATCGCTTTACAATTAGTATAGCAATAAAATCTTTTACTCGTTTCATAATAATATAATTTATGCGATGGGTTGGCAACCAATTCATTGTGGCATATCGTTGGGAAGATCAGGCAGTCATTCCCATATCTAACCATTGTTTCTGGAACACCTAATGTTTCCATTAAACGTAAAATATCGGAAGAATTAAGTTTAGAAATTAAAGTGTCTCCTGCTACCATATTAATCCACTTCTATTCTTACTTCTTGACCAAAGTTTTCATAAGGATCTGGCTTATTTTCGGTAACAATAAATCCACCTATTTTTCCGGCTTGCTTTATTTGTACTCTTGTACTATTAAAATCAATTGGTTCGTTAGTTCTATCTGTTACAAAGCAATCTATGGTTCTACAAGTACCTAAATCTATATATCTTCAAATACGAACGCCCGTTCATTTTCCACGACGATTTTTATATATATCAGTTATAAAGTTTGGCTCATAAGTTCCTAATTTTAAAGCCAAAGCTTGCCCTAATTCTTCTTCTGCTTGATTAACGGGGAGAGTTATAGCTCCTATGTCGGCTTTGTCAGCGATAGCTTTAGAACCTCTAATTAAGTTTTGATTTTTAATTTCTTTTTCTTCATAATCACCATTTAATTGAGTTGCTGTTGATATATGAATATTAAGTTCATTTGCTAAGTTCTTTAAAGTGTCTGAAACCAACATTAAGATTACATCATCTCGAGTATTTTTATCCCTGCCATCAGTTAAACCAGTAGTTATGTGTATATAATCATAAAACACATATTCTACATCGTCTTGTAAAACATGCTTCTTTATTGTTGTTTGGATGGTAGGTATACTTGGGTTAGGTAAGAACTCAATAATAATGTTATCATATTGTTGAATATATTGTATAGCCAATTCTACTCTTTCTCTTTCATCTTGGCTATATTTGTTATTAAGTATCTTATCTTCATTAACTCCAGAAACATATGCTATTATCAAAGTTTGTACTTCAGCGTGTTCCAACTCTGTTGTAATATATAATACTTTATTTTCTATACCAGTATTTTCCCAAGTTTCAGTTTCAGTATTATAAAACATAGGAATAGCTAAATGGGCGGCATTACCTGCCATACGTCTTGATTTACCAGTTCCTGATGAACCAGAATCAATGTATAACTTTTTAAGACGCGCCCCCCTGGTAATTGTATTGTATATTTCTCCCTCTAAAGGAAGCCCCACTTCTGGGACTGTTTGTAGTTCTTTATATAGCTCTTCTATACCGTCTGCCACGTGAATACAACTTTTCTCTATTAAGTTTTGATATTTGTTTTGTAAGTTATTAATTTTTGCTTCATAATGCTTAAAGATATCGTCTATATCTAATGCATTAAATCTTGCCATTTGCTTTTCAAAGTCTTCAGGAGACAGGTTCTTATCATACAAATCAGATACATCTATACCCAATTTGGTGAAGTCTCTCAATAGACTTTGTTTCTTCATAAGAGAATAATTATAATCAAAGTTTGTTGGGTTATCATCTGAACATATTTGATACAATACGTCCATACCACCATCGGAAATAAACTTTTCATACATACCTTGTTGTTCTCTAAAATATCCGACTATATCATTTATATCTATATGATTATTACCTAATACATATAAGTTGTATAAAGCAGTATAAATCGCTTGATATTTTTTCTCAACAAAGTCTTCCAACCTAAGGGGGTATTCATTAGATATAATTAAATCATTATCTAAATATAACCCAGTTAATACTTTTTCTATTGCATGAGAATTATACACAGTAATCCTCCTTTCTTATTCTTCATAAGTAAAATCTAATAATTTTTTTGTAGGCTTATGATGAATTATTGTTACGATGTCTTCCGTTTGCTCAACATCTATTTTATCTCTCTTATTTATTTCGGCTGTCTTAGTATAAGTATTGTCCACATTCTTATAATATGCTTTTGCTTTATTATAAGCATAGGGGATTATCCCCACACCAGCACTTTTATGTATATCATTTTTTTGAATAATAAAAAAATATGTTAATGTATAATACATACCCATATAAGTCATACCTTCGTCTTTATATCTTTTTAATTGAGAACCTATAATATTCCAATTAGGCTCTGATGGATAATATAGACTTTTTATCAAATCGGTCACTTTGCGCAAATCCGCAGCTTCTGATTGTGCCTTTTCGTAACATGACTTATGGGCGTATCGAGTGGAAACTTTTATCCACTCTTCACGCTCTCTGTCGAATGCCTCACCACAATACTTACATATGACCTTTTTATTTGCCATTCTATAGTTCTTTAAGTTCTGCTAAAGCTGCTTCTACTAAATCTTGTTGTGCTGGAGTTGCCTCTGTAATTTTTTTACCAGCTCCAAGATATTGTTCTATAATTGTAGTCATTTTCTCTGCTAAATCTTCTTCACCACCAACTATTCTTTCTTTTAATTTATTGATAGTTGTAGTTACATCTTTATAAACTGCTGAGAATGATTTCTTCTTTTCAGGTTCTTTATCTTTTTCTGCTTCTAATATAGTTTTATTTTCAGCAGAGATTTGAACGCCTGATGATACCATGGCTTCATCAGCACTTTGAATTGCCTTAACCAATTCGTCATAATTAAAGTTAATTTTAACTGGTAAACCTTCCCCATAACGAGAACCTGCTTCAATTTCAGTATCGCCATATACTCCACCACGGAAATATGCTACTGGATGATTTCCTCCGTTACCGTCTGGTTCTTGGCAAACGAACATAAATACGTCAACCAATCCTGAAATAATTTCTTTTGGTCGTTTATCTAAAGCTGGTGTTATACCACTATGAGATACACCTAATGTATCCACATAATCTTTTTTCTCTGCGTGAGAAATAAAGATTAATGTATAACCCATTTGACCTAAACTATTGATTACATCTTGGAACTCATCTCTTACAGCTCTGTAACCTTTGCCAAATCCGAGGTCAGTTAAATCTTCAATATCTTTTTGTGCTTTG
>Ga0265299_10005092_pt1 | contig 12260 bp, 12 predicted proteins | sample AusTroGonzalo_MG_4_FD_193485 | JGI IMG/M metagenome (GOLD analysis project Ga0265299, IMG submission 193485) | Bovine rumen microbial communities from tropical cattle in Woodstock, Queensland, Australia - Gonzalo_02 | ecosystem: Host-associated > Mammals > Digestive system > Stomach > Rumen ...
CTGCCGTCATATTGGCGGGTCCGAGTGAAATTTGTTTAGTTTCAAGTACGTTTGCCGTAATAAGACATACACAGAAAAGTATGCCGTAAAACATAAACAGCACACTGATCTTTTGTTCTTTTCTATTTTCCATTTTCTTGTTTTGTTAAAGGGGGTTAGCCCAAAGGCGTCGCAAGTACCCCTGTGTTTATTTTATAATAGGTATAGGAGCCATGCCATATAGGCCATGAATCCCAAGATGAGTAAAAAGCCCTCTCTGCGTGAAACCGAGTACTTGGTGAAAGCGAAAAGCCATACAATACCTACACTTACCAACATCATCATCAAATCGACGATGGTAATACCCATGATACGCAACGGATGGATAACAGCCGTGGTTCCAAGGATAAGCAGGATATTAAAGACGTTCGAACCCAGCACGTTACCAATAGCGATGGCAGAACGTCCCTTATAGGCAGCCACCACACTCGTAGCCAACTCTGGAAGTGATGTACCTCCAGCAACAATCGTCAGACCAATTACACTTTGGCGAACACCATAGCGATGGGCTATGTATGAAGCTGCGTCAACGAAAAGGTTACTACCAACAATCAAACAGGCGAGACCTAGCACAATAAAAGAAAGGTTACGCCACAACTTTGAATAATCTTTCGGCAATTCCTTGTTATCCTCTATTTCCTCCTGAGTAGGCATCAGACCCTGTTTCTTGGCACTTTGGAAAGTGTAAATCATGAAAATGAGAAAGCCTATGAGCAAAATTACACCATCAGAACGGCTAATCTCATTACCCCAAAGGTGGGGAGAATCCATATCGTCGAAACAAAGCATGAAGAGCAGAAAAGCCGCAACAACAGCAAAAGGGATATCCTTTTTCACTGTGGATGGTGAGACAGCCATCGGTGCTACCACAGCAGAGCATCCTACAATCAGCATTGTGTTGAAAATATTCGAGCCAAGTACATTACCTACGGCCAGGTCAGATGTTCCTTTCAAGGCAGAAACCAGACTAACGAACATCTCTGGTGCAGATGTACCTGCAGCCACGATAGTCAGACCAATCACGATCTCTGGCACATGCATACCACGGGCCAAGGAAGAAGCACCTTCCGTCAGCCTGTCAGCTCCCCATAACACGAGAGCCACACCGATAATGATATAAACAATATTAATCAACATATGCTATTCTATTTCATTAAAAAAGGCATCCATGTCACGACGGTCTTTCTTTGTGGGGCGCCCTGTTCCTCTGGCCCTGTCCACAAAACCACTGATACGGTTCATCTCCAACAGTTCATACTGATCGGGCGTCGTTACGTTCTCGTAGATTTCCGGCAGCAACTTCGCTCCTACCCTTTGTTCGATGGTCTTCAGAATCTTGAATGAGTAAGTTACAGGAGGTTTTCTGACAGCAACCACCTCACCAACTGTCAACATATGTGAGGGTTTCACGTTCACACCTTTAATTGTGACACGACCGTTCTTGCAGGCATCAACAGCAATGGAACGTGTTTTGAAGATACGCGCCGCCCATAGCCACTTGTCAATTCTTGCAACCTCTTCCATTACTCTGATTCTATTTCAGTCTTTTTCTTCTGATTTCCCTTCCCCAGTTTATTATACTGGTTCATGGTAAGATCAATTCCAGCCAGCACAAAACTCTTGATGATTTCCACACCGAGATCAAGACTGGGTTGGAGTACCTTCAGCTCCTCATCATCATATTTCCCAAGCACCCAGTCCACCTGCATACCACGGGGAAAATCGTTGCCGATACCCATACGTAGTCGGGCATAATCTTGTCCAATAAGTTGTTGGATATGACCCAGCCCGTTGTGTCCACCATTGGAGCCTCCAGCCTTCAGGCGAAAAGCCCCTAAGGGCAACGCCACATCGTCGCTGATGACGAGAAGCCGGCTCTGGTCGATATTCTCCTTATTCAACCAGTAGCGCACGGCATTTCCACTGAGATTCATAAACGTAGAGGGTTTGAGCAAGAACACCTTCCGGCCTTTGAGCGACGTCTCAGCCACAAAACCATAGCGCCGGTCTTCAAAATGAATATTGGACGCCTTCGCAAAGGCATCCAATACCATAAAGCCTGTATTGTGGCGGGTCAGTTCGTATTCATCACCGACATTGCCCAATCCGACAATCAAGTACTTGTCCATCCCCACTCGTTTAGGATTTACTGAGCAGCCTCTTCACCTGCAGCAGCAGCTGAACGAGAAGCACGTGTAGCCTTCACTGAGCATACAACGACCTGAGCAGGAGTAGCAATCTGCAGACCCTCAAAGTTCAGTTCAGCCACCTTGATAGCCTTACCCAACTTCAACTCTGTCACATCAATCTCCAGCACCTCAGGAATCTGCTTGTAGGGAGCTGTCACATTCAGCAAACGAACAGCCTGGCTCAGACGACCACCATCGCGAACACCCTGAGCATGACCAGTCAGCTTCACGGGGATACCAATGGTTATGGGCTTTGTCTCATTCACCTCAAAGAAATCGATATGCAGCACTGCATCCGTTGTCGGATGGAACTGGATTTCTTTCATCACTGCCTTGTGAGCCTCACCGTCGATGGTCAGATTAACCACATACACATCGGGAGAATAAACAACCTTGCGGAGCTGGGTTGCGGGGATGGCAAACGACAGAGCCTCGGGAAGACCCTTACCATCTTTCTTCTCACCATAAAGGTTACAAGGAACAAGACCCTCCTTACGGAGTTCCTTTGCGGCTTTCTTGCCTGTTGTGGCACGCTTCTGGCCACTAACGCTCATTTCTTTCATAATTGTGTTACTCTAAATTAAGTTAATTACTTGTTATGCTTAATTCGCCATCACACGAAAAATCGTAGTGCTTTGAGAAAAAGCGGTGCAAAGGTACAACAAAAATGTGAAAAGAGTGAAGAGAGACGTGAAATTTTTCATTTTTAACGTATTTTTCCTGCTTTTTCTTGCAGAATCATGGAAAAATACCTACCTTTGCACATGAATAAATAACAAAACAATAGATTAGGAATAAACATTTTAAGCATCAAGTGAGATGATCAATAGGGAAATTATCAGAATCAAGATTGTTCAGTTAACCTATGCTTACTATCAAAACGGTAACAAGAACATCGACTCGGCTGAGAAGGAGCTTTTCTTCAGTCTGTCTAAGGCCTATGACCTTTACAACTATCTTTTGGCATTGATTGTGGCTATCACTAAAGAAGCCGGGCGTAGGTTGGAAGTGGCACAGACGCGTGCCAAGCGTGAGGGGACACCACAACCCTCGCAGAAATTCGTATTCAATCGTTTTGCTCTTCAATTGGGAGAGAATAAGGCACTTCAGGAGTTTATGAGCACCCAGAAGTTTGCTTGGGAGGACTCAGCCGTCTTCCTGGGGCAAATCCTCGAGACCATAGAGAGTTCAGAAATCTATCAGGCCTATATGACGAGTGAGGAGGATAACTACGACGCCGACCGCGAATTGTGGCGCAAGCTATACAAGACATTCATCATGGAGAACTCGGATCTGGATGCCATTCTGGAGGATCAGAGCCTTTATTGGAATGATGACAAAGAGATCGTTGACACCTTCGTACTGAAGACTATCAAGCGTTTCAAGGAACAGAATGGTGCCAAAGAGGAACTGTTGCCCGAGTGGGATAGTGATGAGGAAAAGGATTTCGCCCGCAAGTTGTTCCGTGCCGCTATCCTCAATGCTGACCAGTATCAGTTCTATATGAGTGAAGCCTCGCGCAACTGGGATTTCTCTCGTCTGGCTTATATGGACGTCATTCTGATGCAGATTGCCATTGCAGAGATGATGACCCTGCCCAACATTCCTATCAGTGTCACCATCAATGAATATGTGGACATTGCCAAACTTTATTCAACCAAAAAGAGTGGAGGTTACATCAACGGTATGCTCGATGCGATTGCCCGCAACCTGATTAAGACAGGTCGGCTGATGAAGCACATGAGTCCTAAAGAGGGTAATAATTCAAAAGACAAAAAAGAAAAGACCTTCCGCGTAGAGCAACTGACTCAGGACGGTAAACCCAAGAAAATGAGGCACCGCATCAAAAAAGAGGACACCTCGACCGGTGAAAAAGAAGACAAATAATAAAATTATAGATTATGACAAACATTGTATTAGCTGCACAAGCAGCACAAGGAGGTAGCGGCATGAGCATGATCATCATGATGGTGGCCATCTTCGCCATCATGTGGTTCTTCATGATCAAACCCCAGCAGAAAAAGCAGAAAGAGATTCAGAAGTTCCAGAACGAGCTGACCGAAGGCACTGAAGTAGTGACTGGAGGGGGTATCCACGGAACAGTGAAAAGTATTGATCTCGCAAAGAACACGGTCGATGTCAAGATCGCCCGCGATGTCGTGGTCACTGTCGAGAAGACATCCGTCTTCAAGGATATGGCCAGTAGCCCAGCTCAGAAATAAGAGTTAGTAGCTATGGGAATGGGCAGACTATGGCAGTATGTCAGGAACTTCTTGTTTAGCAAACTCAACAAGGAGCTCCTGATTTTTCTGTTCTTCCTAGCTCTTTCAGGTATCTTCTGGTTGTCTTTGACACTCAACGAGACCTATGAAAAAGAGTTTTCCATCCCCGTTTCTATCATCGATGTGCCAAAGAATGCTGTGCTGACCTCTGACGAGATTGATACAGTCAAGATGACCATCCGTGACAAAGGTATCGTTCTAGCTGCTTATCAATATGGTGACTATCTGAGAAATGTCAGATTACCCTTCAAAAACTACACCCGTAACAATGGAACTGGTATAGTATCAACGCAGGATTTGCAGAAAATGGTCTATCAGCAGTTACTTAGCAGTTCTAAGATCATCAGCACGAAACCTGAGAAATTGGAGTTCTACTACAATTACGGTTCTAAGAAACAAGTGCCTGTCAGATGGAGCGGACGTGTCATTCCCGAAGAACTGTACTTCATCTCGAGGGTGGAATATTCCCCCGACAGCGTGACAGTCTATGCCTCTGAAGAGAAACTCGATAGTATTAATATGGTATATACGGAGCCTCTCAACTATGCCAACTTCCGCGATACGCTGGTAGTGAATTGTCACCTCAGCAAACTCAAGGGAGTTAAGATGGTACCCGACCATATCAAGGTCAGTTTCCTCACTGACGTACTCACCGAAGAGCAAATCGAGGGTATCCCCATCAAAGGTATTAACATGCCTGAAGGAAAGATACTCAGAACATTCCCTGCCAAGGTGACGGTCAGTTTCGTAACAGGTGTCAGTATCTATCGTAACCTCCGTCCAGAAGATTTCCATGTCGTAGCCGACTATCAGGAAATCAAGAAGAACCCATCAGAAAAGTGCCGCATCTACCTAAGGGATGTGCCACCAGGCATTTCACGAGCCAAACTGGAGACGAGTCTGGTAGATTATCTCATTGAGTCACAAACGGAATAATGATAAAGATAGGAATTGCCGGAGGTATAGGCAGTGGAAAAAGCTACGTTTGCCAGCGACTCCAGCAACGTGGTTATGAAGTCTATGACTGCGATAGTGCCGCCAAACGACTGATACGTACATCGCCTGAGATCCATGAGCAATTGACTCGTCTGGTTGGTCCTGACGCCTACAACGCCGAAGGACAACTGAACAAAGCTGTCATCTCACGCTTCCTGTTAGCATCGGCTGACAATCAGAAAGCCATCAACGACATCGTGCATCCCGCCGTGTTCCGCGACTTTGAAGAGAGTGGCAAGGAATGGATGGAGAGTGCCATCATGTACGAGTCGGGCATTTACAAGCTCGTAGATCGGGTGGTTGTTGTCACCGCTCCTCTGGAAATCCGCATCCAGCGCGTAATGCGACGCGACCATCTCCCCCGAAAGAAAGTACTTGAATGGATAGGGAGACAGTTGCCGCAGGAAGAGGTCGTCAACAGAGCCGATTTCGAACTCATTAATGATGGCAAAACAGATATTGAACAACAATTAAATTATATTATAGAACAATGCAACAAACCATTTTAGCTATTTCCGGCAAGCCCGGACTTTACAAACTGATCTCCAGAGGTAACAACAACCTGATTGTCGAGGCGCTCGACGAGACGCACAAGCGTATGCCTGCCTTCGCCACCGATCGTATCACTTCTCTTGGAGATATCGCAATGTTCACTGAGACCGATGATGTGCCTCTGATGGACGTGTTGGAGAACATGAAGAACCTCGAAAGCGGCAAGGTTGCCAGCATCAACGAGAAGAAAGCATCAGGCAAGGAGTTACGCGACTATTTCACCAAGGTACTTCCCGAGTGGGATCAAGACCGTGTGCAGAATAGTCATATCAAGAAACTCATCTCTTGGTACAATATCCTCATCAAAGCAGGAATCACCGACTTCAAGGATCCTGAGGAAGAGACAGAGACAACAGAAAAGGCTTCGGAATAACACCGAAGCCTTTTTTCTTGCTTTAGAATCTGCGAGGGCCTCCAAAGCCACCGCCGCCTCCGCCACGAGGACCACCGCCAAAGCCGCCACCACCACGGGGACCGCCACCGAAGCCACCAGGGCCTCCAGGACCACCAGGACCTCTTCCGCCACCGAAAGCGCCCTTACCTCCAAAGAGGTTCAGTCGATAGATCACGTGGAGCATGGCATAGCTCGTCACAGCATTATACTCCGTTTCACTACGCTGGGCAGCAGAGATGACTTGACTGAAAGTAGATTGCTGATGCAGGATATCGTAGAGCTGGAGCGATACGGTGAGTGCATTGCCCCTGAGGAAGCTCTGAGAAACCTGCGCATTCCATATCAACTCGTCGGTATTCATCGAGTTGTCAGAGTAACCACGACGACTCTGCATATTCAGGTTGGTGGTGAGTGATGTCCCCCAAGGGGCCGTCAAGCCAATCATACCACCATAAGAGAACTGCCAAGTGTCAAGATTGTTGTTGGGTTGCAACTGGCTACGTGCGTGGTTGTAGTTCAGAGAACCATTTAACTCGAACTCAATCCACTCATTACGGTAACTACCAGCCAAGCGTTCTCCGATACCAAACGTATTGGTAACACTCTTCTCCGAGTCTTTCTCATTTTGAACACTTACAAAACCTACATTATGGTTGTAGCTCAGATTGGTAAACGTATTCACATTGAAGAAGGCAGCTGAATCAACGGCTGTATTGAACATAAAGCCAAGGTTACCGTTCCAGTTACCGTTTACATTCACGGGTTGTGTGATGGTTCCACCAGTCTCTGGATTATAGGTAGATTTATTAACTACAGAATTTCTTGTAGTCGAGAAATTCACGAAGGTCATCACTGCCCGCTGATGTTTCTGGAAATAGTCGTTATAGAAGAGATTGAAGTTCTGCGTGAACGAGGGATCCAGTTCAGGATTACCCTTCGTGATTCTAAGTGGATTGCTATCATCTACAATAGGAAGCAAATCTGTCATCGAGGGTTGCTGACTACGGCCACGATAGGTGAAACGCAACTGACCTGTAGCTGATTTCTTCCAACGAAAGTCGAGTGTCGGGGTAAAGTTGGTCACATTTCGTGTGATGTCAAAATGTTGATTCTGATAATCATAGATGAAATGCGACTTCTGCGGTAACAACTGAACACCCACATTGAAGTTATAAGCCTTACGCACAATACGTAGCATTATCTCAGCCGTGTGCGTATAGTTCTTATATTCCGACTTGCGACAGAGTGCAGGATCAACATAGTCGTCAAGGGGATTGATCAATCTGCCAAGATAGGCGTCCCAGTTACGATATTGTGGAGCAATATCACTGTAATCTATATCCGTCAGGCTATAGGTCTTACGATCACTCTTGGTATAGCTGTACTGATAGCGGTAGCTGAACTGCAGATACACCTGACGGAAGATGGGCTCACTATAGGTTACGCGGGCACTATAGCCCCAGCGATCTTCTGGTGTCACATTATAACGACTAGTGGCTGAAGTACTATCAGGATTATAATAATATATATAGTTGTTCGACATCGATTTGCTGGTACCCTCGCTCCAGTTACCATTCAACTGGATGGTCAGGTTACGTCCATTGTTGTTCAGACGTCTGTTAAACTGCAGCATACCATTCAGATTCTTCGAGTCGCTATAATTCACACCGTCCTGAACATTAAAGTTCTTCACGATATTGTATTGCTGGGCTAGTTTTCTGATTTCCTGCAGCGGATCAGTCACATCATTGTCGTAAGGATTATCCGTAAAGGTAGCACTCTCACTTCTACTCGTACCATCGTTGGAATTATAGCGGAAGTTCGGACGGAACATGATGTTCGTCATCGAGTCGGGTTGCCACTCCAGTCTCATCTGACCATTCCAGTTGTTCGAGCGCGAATAGTTCTGACTGAGGTTGTTGCCATACGTTGTCACATTACCGCTATAGATATTCATCGTCGTACCCCTCGATCTGGTATCACCGTCACTATGGTTCCAACGCACACTACCATCTAACTTCAGTTTATCTTTCTTCTCGTAATTGACGTTTACACCGGCCATCTTATTGGCGGTCAAGCCCTGTCGACCACCACCGAAACGACCGCCACCACCGCCACCGGGGAAGCCCATATCATTGGTATTATTGGCATTGGTCATCAAGAACACCTTGGCATCGTTTTTCATCACACCACCGAAGATACGTCCTGCATAACGATTCTTCGTACCTGCGGCCACGTCGGCATTCACCATCACACCTTTGTTCATACCCTGCTTGATACCGAAGTCGAGCACCGTCTCTTCTTCACCGTCCTCAATACCCGATACACGGGCCAGATCACTCTGCTGATCGTAAGCCTTGATGCGGTCGATGATGTTCGTAGGCAGGTTCTTCATGGCGGTCTTGGTGTCACCCGTCATAAACTCCTTACCGTCGACGAGAATCTTCTTCACTTCCTTACCATTGATCTTGATGGTACCGTCGTCGCTCACCTCAGCTCCTGGCAGACGCTTCACAAGCTCCTCCACCACCGATCCCTCAGGCGTACGGAAAGCATTGGCATTATAAACAAAGGTATCGGCCTTCAGCGTCACTTTCGAGGCATGAGCGGTCACCGTAGCACCTTGAAGCATAATGGCATCGGGCTCGATCTTAATCGTGCCGGCATGATAGTCCTTACCTTCCTTGATATTGATTTTCTTGGTGTAGGTCTTAAAACCTACGTAAGTCACCTGCAGTGTATAGCTACCGTCACGGGGTGCCTTCATGGAGAATGCTCCATTCATATTGGTCACTGCATTGGTTACAACTTTTTCACCAGAGAGCAGGGCTGCAGTCGCCTGAATAACGGGTTCCTGAGTATCCTGTTCTACAACCTTTCCTGTTACCGTTCGTTGAGCGAACGACGTAACCGACATCGCTAAGGCGGTTACGATAAGTATCAATTTTCTCATTATCTTGTTTGATTAACTACGAGTTTGACGCAAAAAGTAGGTAAAAGTTTAATGACTTCTGTATTTTTTTCGCGATTCGTTCGTCTGTTTCAAATAATAATCGTACCTTTGCACTCGTAAAAACATCAAAGGCTGAACCCAACCATAAAAAGATGAACCGACAAAAAGTCGTTATTGCAGATAATCTTGAATCTTCTCTCAACGAGGCCATCTCTTGTTGCGAGCACGATTGCATTTTTATTCTGGCTGATGAGACAACAGCGCAGTTTTGTCTGCCCGTCGTCAATGGGTTCAGTGCGTTAGCCGATGCCAAGCCCATCACCATCGGTGCCACCGATACCCACAAGACACTTGAATCACTCTCTCACGTTTGGGAAGCATTGGGAGCCGGAGGCGCCACCCGCCACACCTTATTAATTAATATAGGCGGAGGGATGGTGACTGATCTGGGAGGCTTTGCCGCCTCTACCTTCAAGCGGGGCATCAACTATATTAACATCCCCACTACACTGTTGGCTATGGTCGATGCTAGCGTTGGTGGAAAGACGGGCATCAACTTCCGAGGACTGAAAAACGAGATTGGCGTATTTAATAATGCCAACACGGTCATTCTCGATACACAGTTTCTGAAGACGCTCGATGCTGAGAACATCTGTTCAGGCTATGCCGAGATGCTGAAGCACGGCCTTATCTCCAACGAGTCCATGTGGGCAGAGCTGATGCGCTTCAATCTGGAACAGCCCGATCTTGTGGCACTCCGTAGCATGGTGGCCGATAGTGTTGCCGTCAAGGAGCGTATCGTTACCGAGGATCCTACGGAAAAAGGCATCCGTAAGGCCCTCAATCTTGGCCACACCGTTGGTCACGCTTTCGAATCGTTGGCATTACAGCGTCAACCCGTGCTTCACGGTTATGCCGTAGCCTGGGGACTGATCTGCGAACTCTATATGAGTTGTCTGAAGACCGGTTTCCCCACCGACAAGATGCACCAGACCGTTAGTTTCATCAAGGAGCACTATGGCAAGATGACCATCACCTGCGATGACTATCCCACCCTGCTCGAACTGATGACGCATGACAAGAAAAACGTGGCCGGCACCATCAACTTCACTTTGCTGGGTGGCTTCGGCGACATCCACATCAACCAGACGGCCACAAAAGAAGAGATTTACGAGGCTCTCGATTTTTACAGGGAGGGCTGACTATATAAAGAGTGACCAATCAACTTAATAGACCTATCATATTACTAACTAATCGCAGATAGGGTTGCTCGCGAGAGTAGCCCTATCTCTTTTTTGCTAATAGTTCCGCTTCCTTGCGGGCTGGTTTGCCTGTGGCGGTATAAGGTATATGGTCTATTTGGATATAGTCACGAGGCTGATGATATTTGGAAAGTATGTGCTCACAAACCTCTCGGGCCTCGTCAATAGAGCCCTCCGTCAGTAGGACGACAATCTCACCAAACTTTTCATCAGACCTCTTACTTATAATAAAAGGTACGCGTATGAAAGGGCACAATGCCCGCTCTATCTCCTCGGCTTGAATCTTAATACCACCCGAGCAGATTACATTATCTCTTCGTCCCAAGATACGGAAATGCCCCTCAGCATCCAGTTCGGCAATATCGTTGGTCACAAGGCGCTCAGCACAAACCTCAGGAGCATCGATCACCAGACAATCATCGTCGGAAAGACTCACACTAACAGAATTAAAAGGTGTGTACCATTCTGATGCCTTTGGCCCATTCAGCCGTCTGAGGGCGATATGTGATAAAGTCTCCGTCATGCCGTAGGTGCTCCAAACGGCATGGGGGAAGGTCTTCAATTCTGCAGCCATTGCCTCATCGATGGCTCCGCCTCCGATAATCAGGTGTTTTATCCCTCTCAGTCGCTCGCATTCCTCGGGGATTTGGAGGGAGTTATACACTTGCATCGGCACCATCGCGGCGAAATTGACACAGGAGGATTGTCCCTTCTGTGTCCCCGCCAATGGATGTCCGTCTGGTTCTTGAACGATCAACTTCAATCCCCGTTCTATCGACCTCACCACCATCATCTTACCAGCGATATAGTCGAGCGACATGCAGAGCAGAGCCGTATCGCCCTGGCAGAGTCCAAGAAAGTCACAAGTGATACGAGCCGAATTCAGCATTCGTCGCTTCTCCACCAGCATAGGTTTCGGCGCCCCTGTCGAACCACTCGTCTGCACATGCACATAGGGCGAAGAGTTATTCCACTCTTCAAGGAACTCCTCTAACGACATCTCCAAAGTTGGTCACCACGTATCTCCAGTGGCATCGGTATGTTGTCGGTAAACAATTGCCCCGTTCCAAGGCCTTGCGGCATGCGAATATGGTCGCCATACACCTCTGAGGCAAACTGGGCAATAGCGTTCAGCCCAATGTTACTCTCCAGAGCCGACGTGATCCACGAGCCGATGCCCTGTGCCTTAGCGGCCTCTATCCATTCCCGGCACCCACTCATACCCCCATGCAACGAGGGTTTCAAGATGATGTATCGCGGTTTGATAATGTTCAGCATGTGCGCCTTCATCTCTGGATCGTTCACGCCAATCAGTTCCTCGTCGAGCGCGATGGGCAACGGCGATTCCCTACAGAGCTCCGCCATATAGGCCCACTGCCCTTGGCGAATAGGTTGTTCTATCGAATGGATATTGTATTGCGAGAGCAGTTCGAGTTTGTAAAGCGCCTCATCAAACTGAAATGCGCCATTAGCATCCACTCTAAGTTCCACCTCATGGAATGAGAATCTGTCTCTTATCTTTTTGATCAGATCAAGTTCTTGTTCGAAGTCGATGGCACCGATCTTCAGTTTAACACAGCGGTAGCCCTTTTC
>Ga0265299_10005094_pt1 | contig 12256 bp, 9 predicted proteins | sample AusTroGonzalo_MG_4_FD_193485 | JGI IMG/M metagenome (GOLD analysis project Ga0265299, IMG submission 193485) | Bovine rumen microbial communities from tropical cattle in Woodstock, Queensland, Australia - Gonzalo_02 | ecosystem: Host-associated > Mammals > Digestive system > Stomach > Rumen ...
GATAGGAAAGAGCCTTATCTCACGCTGAACACGTTCCAGCCGTTCTCGCACAGGAGCAGTTGCGCTTCGCGGTTCTGCATGATGCTTCCGCCAAAGACATTGAAATCAAAGACGTTAGGATTTGAAACCCAGGCGTTTACATTCATTTGTAAGTTCAAGGCGGATGATTCGTTTTTCGGCACCGAGAAGCCGTTTAACAGCAGTGTGACGGTGAAGGCGTTGTCCGAAAAGGCGCCGTTGTCGTTGGAAATCCGGCCGAGATGCAGGTTGAACGGATTCTTCACGCCGGTTTCGTCCACCCACCGACCGTTGATTTTCATGTAGTGGTAGCCGCCGCCAAGCACATCGGGCCAGCTCATATTGTTCTCTGGAGGGTTCGGGAAGTTTCCGGTGGTGTTTTGCCCGCCTTCCAGTCCGAAAAGGAACCGGATGGAACGGTATTGTCCGGTAGCCAATTCATCGGAAATCCGCCACGACAACGTGCCGGGAATGCGGATATCCACGTAGTGAATACCCTGATTGTCAGATATTTCAATCCAATCTCCAGCGCTCGTTTCCAGCATGACGTGCGAGATGAAATACTGCACATCGTTTACTTCATAAAGATTCCCTGCGGCGTTTTGATACACACAAGTATCTAACCGCAGGGAACCGTTATCGTTGACAAAAGAAAAGTTCAAGGTTACGTGACCGGTCGGCTTTTGGCAGCCGCCGCAACACAACAAGGCTGTCAAAATAACCAGCCATAGTTTTAGGTGGGCCCTAATTAACATGTCGTAGGTTTCAAGTTTAATAAATTCCTTGAGTAGCCCCGTCAGGGGCAAGAGCTTGGTCGTGGTTCAAAGTTCAAGGTTCAAAGTCATACCCCCTAAACCTTAAACCCTCAACCCTCAACCAAAAATCTTACCATTCATCCGTAAACTCTTCCGCCGGTTGCATGCCTTCTTCCAACGATTCGATAAGCTTGTGCATCTCTTCGTCGATTTGGGTAAGGTAGCCGTACATGCTGGGGGTCCAGCCGGATGCAGAGGTGTTGAACCAAACCTCGATGGGTGCGGAACCGGTTGCTTTCTCCTTGAAATCGGTGATGGTGTAGCGGTAGCGGTTGTCGCGACACTCGAGTTTGAAGTTGTAATAGACGATGTTTTTGAAGCGCATGGTGCCGTCCTTGTCTTTGTAGAATATCCGCACGCTGGAGCGCATATTGAGGACGCATTTCTCGGGATCGGCGCTCTTGATGACCTCAGCGGTGTTCTTATAGTATTTCTTCACCCAATTCATGGCTCTGTCGTACAGCACTTTAGGGGTACCTTCCTGTTTCACGACATCTTGATAGGTCACCAAATTGGTACGTTCATCGATGGGAAGATAAGGGGGATCCGGAATTGTTTCGGTTTTTTGGGCGAGTGCAGCAATGCAGACGCAAATGGCTGCCAGGATAATGAGGTATTTTTTCATTTTTGTCTTATTAAGGTTTGAAAATAGAGGTCATAAACATTTTTCTCATCTTTTGGAACAAATTCATTGTCCACAAGTTGCCATTCGGTTTCGTCGATTTCAGGGAACCAGACGTCGGCAACGAAATCAGAGACTATGCGGGTGAGGTAAAGTTTATCGGCGTGGGGCAGGAAAAGCCGGTACATGGTGGCGCCGCCCATCACGAAGGCTTCTTCGTCATCGGATACAAGATCGAGTGCGGCGGAGATAGAATGCACGGTTTCGACACCTTCAAACTCGATGTCTTCGAGGGTGATGACGATGTTCCGGCGGTTCGGCAGCGGTTTCTTGGGCAGCGACTCCCAGGTGCGGTCGCCCATCAGCACGGTGTGCCCGGAGGTGATTTCCTTGAAATGCTTCAAATCCACCGGCAGATGGCACAGCAGCTGGTTCCGGTAACCCAGCTCCAGATTCTGGCCCACTGCCGCAATCATACTTATGCTCATAGTACCATATTTTTGGCAAAAATACGATAGTTACGGGAGTTTCAATGGCGTTTGGAGATTTTTTATTAACGGGGGGGTGTTGGTTTAATGGGTTAGTGGGTTAGGAGGTTAGAAGTTTAAGGTTTAGGGTTTAGTTGCCTATTGCCTAAAAAATGTATCTTTGCGGCCGAATTCGATGTTATGGGCAAGAGAAAACAGGACACTCAGATTGCGATCAAGAACAGGAAGGCGGAATTCCTCTACTATCTGCATACTTCCTACACGGCAGGTATTGTGCTCACCGGCACGGAAATCAAATCCATCCGGGCGGGTCGCGCCAATATCACCGATGCGTATTGTTCCTTCATTAACAATGAGTTATGGGTGCATAATATGCATATTAGCGAGTACGCGCAAGGCAGCTACAACAACCATCAGCCTAAGCGCGACCGCAAGTTGCTGCTGCAACGCAAGGAGATGCGCAAGCTGATGACCAAGCTCAACGAGCGTGGCTTCACCATCATTCCCACCCTGCTCTGGATCAACGAAAACGGCTATGCCAAGCTGGACATTTCTTTAGCCAAGGGCAAGAAAATGTACGATAAGCGCGAAACCATCAAGGAACGCGACCAACGTCGCCGCACGGACGAAGAATAATCCCCATGGAAAACGAACTCCCCATCACCGACTCGTTGCCTGAATCCATTGCGGAGCAGGGAAAGTTGTGGTTCAGCATTGGCGAAACCGCTGAGGCTCTGAACCTTCCGGCCTCCACGCTGCGCTTCTGGGAGAAGGAGTTCGACATGATCAAGCCGCGCAAGAACAAAAAAGGCGACCGTTTCTACTCCAAAAACGACATCGCCATCCTGCGCACCATCCAATATCTCACCAAAGTGAAGGGTTACACGCTGCAAGGTGCAAAAACCGCACTCAAAACCAACTTCATGAAGGAGGCCGAAACCGCAGCCATTGTGGATACGTTGACGAGGATTCGGGAGAAGTTGTTGGAAATCAAGAAATTATTGTAATCGTAGGGCGAATAATTATTCGCCCCTACAGACCCCTATTGTTTACAATAATATAAGGTATTCCCGCACTCCCTCTTGAACATCGTCTCGGTAATCCGTCGTATATCCTCTTCACAAACCGCGAAATAACCGGTGCGTTCGTCGGCGAAATCCTCGGCACGACTGTAAAATTCGCCGGTAGCCAAGGTGCAGGCTCGATCCTCCACTTTTAGGCTCCGTTCCAAGATGATGGATTCGGCGTTGTTCTTCACCTTTTGCAAATCGTAAGACAGCTTGTTGTTGAACTGGAAATCAGACAGATACCTTGACAACGCCTCATCCGCTTGTTCAATGGGAACGCCGTCTGCCGGGCGACCGCTGATAAAGAACAGCCCTTTGTCGGCGGTGCCGGCCACCGAAGCGGAAATATCGGTGAACAGCCGTTTTTCCACCACGAATTTGCGGTAGAGGTAGGAACTTTGTCCGGTGCCGAGAATGTCGGAAAGCAAATCGTAGGCGCAGTAGTCGGGGGCAGTTCGTTCGCACATCAGCCAGCTTTTGAAGTGCATGTCATCGGGGACGGGCTTTTCTACGGTCCGCAGCCGGTTTTCTTTCGAAGGCAACTCTTGTGGGTATTGGTGGGGGTTCTGCCTTCCAGGCAGAATGTCTCCGAACCATTTGTCTGCCATTTCGAACACCTCGTCCGTGTGCACGTTGCCTGCCACCACGAGGATGGCATTGGCCGGACAGTAGAACGTGTCATGGAAATGACGGATAATGTCCATGTCAACTTGCTCGATATGAGAGAGTTCCTTCCCAATAGGTAGCCATTGATACGGATGATTCCGGTAACTCAGCCCATAAATATGCATCATCAAGTCGCCGTAAGGCTGGTTCAGGCAGCTCTCTTTGAACTCCTCCATTACCACTTGTTTTTGCACGTCCAGTCCTTGTTGGTTGAAGGAAAGGGCGGCCATGCGGTCCGATTCCAGCCAAAGGGCGGTCTCTATATTGTTGGCAGGCAGCACAATATAGTAGTTGGTTAGGTCTTGGGAGGTATATGCATTGTTGATGGCGCCAACTTTCTGCAGTGCGGTGTCGAAATCGGGCGCGTGCTCGGAGCCGCTGAACATGAAATGTTCCATCAGGTGTGCGAGTCCCGTGCAGGCGGGGTCTTCGTCGCGGGAGCCCACGCGATAAACGACCGTGCAGGCAGCCAACGGTGTGGTATGGTCCTCGTGAACCAGCACGTGCAGTCCATTGGAGAGGATTTGTCGGGTAAAGGGTATTGCCATATTTTTCGCGAATTTGTCGGCAAAAGTACGAATTAATTATGAATGATGAATGAAGAATGATGAATGAAGAACAAGGGGTTTGGCAGGGAAAAAGAGGATTATTTCCTAAAAAGTAGTTGAAAACAGGCAGTGAGTTTTCCCATAACCATAAAACAGGCAAGAAAATTCCAGGAAAGTTTAAATGATATAATATTGATAATCAGTTTAATAAAAACGAAAAGAGATAGAAATAGAATTATTTTTGAAAAAAAAGTTCGAAGGGTTGTATCATATCAAAAAAAGTGTATTTTTGCGCCATCAAAAACGGAACGCTTCCTTAGCTCAGTTGGTTAGAGCATCTGACTGTTAATCAGAGGGTCCAAGGTTCAAGTCCTTGAGGGAGCGCAAAAAGAAAAGCACCGATTCATACGAATTCGGTGCTTTTTTTGCTGGTTGAATCGGCGAATACTGATTGTCACCCTATTTCGTGCCGCCGCCGAGGGCGATGTAGAGGGCGATGAGGGCGCAGGATCCGTTGTAGAGGTTCGTGGCCTCGTTCATCTGCGCATTGAGAAGGCTCTCCTGTGCGGTCAGTACTTCCAAGTAGCTGGCCTTGCCGTTGTCCATCAGCTCGTGCGTGCCCGTGTAGGCGCTTTGCAACACCTCAATCTGACGTTTGTAATAGACATCCTTTTCCTGCGCAACTTGACAGTCGGCCAACGCCTCGTTCACCTGATTGCCGGCGTTGACAACCGTCTGCACATACTGGCGGGCGATGTCCTCTTGGTTCAACTTGCTGATCGTGAGGTTCGCTTTCAGCTTCCCTTGTGAGAAAATGGGTTGTACGAGGGAGAGTAAGGCGTTGAGTAGCAAGCCACCCGGATTTACCACGGCAGAACCCGCACTGTTGGTCCATCCGAGAATACCCTGCAGTGTGATCTTGGGATAGAAGGCCGAACGAGCCTCTTGGGTTCCGTAGAAAGCCGCTGCCAATGCCTGGTCGGCCGCCTTGATGTCCGGGCGGTTGGCGAGCATCTGTGCCGGCACTCCCGTGCTGACATGCTGAGGCAACACGTAGATATCCCAGCGATTGCGTTCAATATGCTGAGGGGAGATCGCCAGCATCTTGCAAAGAGAATTTTCCACGTTACGGATACTGCGACGCACATCCACAATCTGTGTTTTCATATTCAGGTAGGAGGCCTCCATCTGGTTGACGGCGGTGGAATAGGCCTTGCCGTTCTCCCAAAGGGCCTTCTCCGTTTCCAAGGATGCATTCCACAAGCTGTCGGTGGAAAGCAGGATTTCCAACTGACGGTCAAGGAGTTGCAGCATGGTGTAGTATTGCGCCACCGTAGAGATGAGGTTGGCTTGCACCACCTGTTGATACGCTTCGGCTTGCGCAAGTGTGGCCTGCGCCTTACGCTTTTGATTCGTATTAGTGGCAAAAAGGTCGAGATTCCAATCCACCTGCAACGGCAGGCTGTAGGTCCAGCTGGCTGCACTGAGGGCAAAACTTCCCACTCCACCATTCGGGGCGAAAGTGATGGACGGCAGATAGCCTAATTTTGCGGCCTTGAGGGAGGCCTGAGCCTGTTCCACCGCAATGCGGGCGGAATTGAGGTTCGTGTTGCGGGCCAACGTGGAGTCTATCAGCTTTTGCAGCAGCGGGTCGATGAAAATCTCCCGCCACGAAAGCTCTGCCACGGAATGTTCACCTTGCACAGCTTTCACATCCTCGGTCGTTCCGAACGCCTCCGGTGAGACTTCGCCTTGAGAGGTATATTTATTATAGATGCCGCAGCCGGCAAATGCAAGGCAAAATATGCTGACGGCGATGAATATGGTTACTCTTTTCATTTTTCTAATATGTTTTCGTTATCATTCTCTGATTCAACAACTTCCTCTTTCTTCTCAAACACAGGAGCACCCTGGAACTTTTCGTGCAGTGTTTGGAACACGATGAAGAAAGCGGGCACCACAAAGAGCAGGGCGATGGTGCCGATAGACATACCGCCGACCACGCCGACGGCCAGCACACGGTTACCGTTAGCACCTGCACCGCTGGAGAAGACCAACGGCAACATACCGATAATCATGGAGAGGACGGTCATCAAGATAGGACGCAGACGCTCCTCGCACGCCGCGAGAGCCGCATCGTAGATACTGAGACCTTGGGCACGGCGTTCCGTGGCGAACTCGGTAATCAAGATGGCCGTTTTCGCCAACAGACCAATCAACATGATGACACCCGTTTGCAGGTAGATGTTGTTCTCCATACCCGGGAAACCAATCAGTTTTCCGACGTAAGCGAATGCAAAGGAGCCCATCAGACCGAAGGGCACGGACAGCAACACGGCAAACGGCGTGAACCATGAGTTGTAGAGGGAACCGAGAATCAAATAGATCAAAAGAATACAGATACCATAAATCAACACGGTCGTGTTGCTCTTGGAGGTCTGCTCCAATTCGCGCGACATGCTGCCGTATTCATAACTGTAGCCTTGGGGCATCGTCTCCTTGAAGACCTCTGCGATAGCCTCATGCGCTTGGCCTTCGGAATAACCGTTGGCGGTGTTCACAAAGCAGGAAACGCTCTGATAAAGGTTGAAACGGCTCAAGGAGGAGGAGCCCACCACCTCCTTCAAGGTGACGAACTCGGAAATGGGTGCCATTTTGCCGCCTTTGACCTTCACGAACATGTTATGCAGGGACGAGGGGTCGAGACGGTATTCCGGTGCCGCGTTGGCCATGATGCGGTAAACCTTACCGAACTGGTTGTAGTTGCCAATGTAGGCGCCACCGCAGTACGAACCTAACGTGCTGAGCACGGTTGACGGGGAAACTCCCGCACGATCGCACTGTTCGGCATTCACATCCACCTTGAACTTCGGATAACGTTCGGAATAAGACGACTGGGCGCTGGCGATTTCCGGACGCTCAGCCAATTTAGCCAAGAAATTGTCCGCCAACTTGCCAAATTCCGACATATCGCCTCCGTACAAATCTTGCAACACCAGGTCAATACTGTTACTCGTACCGTAACCCGGAATCTGCGGCATCTGGAACGGCAGCACTTGTGCATTCTTAATATCCTGACAATCAAGATAGAAGCGGTAAATAACAGCGTCGATATAATGTTTGAATCCCTCACGGTCTTCCCAATTCTTCAAACGGATAATCAGCGTGGCGTAGTTACTACCGGCGTTGGAAATCATACCGTAACCATTACAAATGGCATAGCTTTCCAGTTCCGGAATCTGTTTCACCTTTTCCTCCACGCGTTTCACGATTTCACCCGTTTCATGCAGGGTGGAACCTTCGGGCGTACGAATTTCGCACATGATAACGCCTTGGTCCTCTTGCGGCACCAAACCTGAGGGCATTCCCTTCATGAATACCACGAGCAGCACGATGGCACATACCAAGATGATACCGGACACCACAGGGCGGCGGATGAATTTGGTGACTCCTTTTTTATACTTGCCGGCAATGGCGTTAAAACTGGCTGTATAAGCCATTTTTGTGTAGTAGTTCAGACCCTTGCGTGGTCTTCCTTCCTTCTTTTCCTCCGCTTTCAGCATGATGGCACAAAGGGCGGGACAGAGCGTCATAGCCGACACGCATGACAGACCGACAGAAGAGGCGATGGTAATACCGAACTGGGTGAAGAAGGTTCCTGACGTGCCCGGCATGAAGGTGACGGGAATAAACACCGCCATGAAGACCAACGTACAGGAGATGACGGCCGTGGAGACCTCGCTCATAGCATCGATGGTGGCCTGCTTTGGATTCTTATAACCGCTGTCCAACTTCGCCTGCACGGCCTCCACCACCACAATGGCGTCGTCCACCACCGTACCGATGGCCAGCACTAATGCAAAGAGTGTCAGAATGTTAAGGGAGAATCCGGCCAACATCACGACGGCGAAAGTACCCAACAAGGAGACGCAAATGGAGATGGACGGGATAATGGTGGCCTTGAAACTTTGCAGGAAGAAATAGACCACCAAGATCACCAAGATGATGGCGATAACCAACGTTTCCACCACATTATGGATAGCGGCGTAGAGGAAGTCGTTGGATGTTTGCAGAATCTCGAATTCCAAGCCTGCCGGCAAGGTGGGTTTCAACTCTTCATACAGTTGCGAGATTTTCTCGTTGACTTCCGTGGCGTTGGCGCCTGGAGCCTGGTTGATGATGAACATGACACCGGGCTGGCCATCCACGGTAGAGGTGAAGGTATAGCTGACAGCACCGATTTCCACATCCGCCACATCGCCCAAACGGAGGATTTGGCCGGCATCAGCCGATTTGAGGACAATGTCGTTGAACTCCTCCACGGTGGTCAACGTACCTTTGTACTCCATCGTGTATTGGTAAGCATTTTCGGATTGCTCGCCCAAAGAACCGGTTGCCGACACGAAGCTTTGTCCACTGATGGCGGCAAACACATCATTCGGGGTGAGCCCGTATTGTGCCATCACATCGGGTTTCATCCAGATACGCAATGCGTAGGTGTTACCGAGGTTGTTCACATCACCGACACCTGTAATACGCATCAGTCGCGGACGCACGTTGATGTCGATGTAGTTGGCGATAAAGTCAGCATCGTATTTGCCGTCCGTACTTTTCAGCGCACCGATTTGCAGCATGTTGTTCTGCATTTTGTTCACCTGCACACCCACTTTTGTGACATCCGCAGGCAGGAGGGCGGTGGTGCGGGTGACGCGGTTCTGTACGTTCACCGTGGCCATGTCGGCATCGGTACCCTGCTCAAAATAGACTAAGATCTGCACATCACCGGTGGAGCTGGCCGTACTCGTCATGTAGGTCATGCCTTCCACACCGTTGATGTTCTCCTCCAACGGTTGGATCACCGACTTCATGATGTTATTGGGGTCAGCACCCGTATAGGTCGTGGTGACCCTCACCATAGGCGGCGCAATGCTCGGATATTGCTCCACCGGAAGGCTCTTCAGCGCAATGAAACCCACCAGTACGATGACGATGGAAATTGCGCAAGCCAGCACATATTTCGAAATGAATATATTGTTTTTCATCGCTGATTACTTGGTGGTTACAACTTCAGGGAAAAGCACTTGCTGACCTTCGTGCACGTTATTGGCGCCTTCTGTCACTATCACATCGCCCTCGTTAAGGCCAGATGTCACGATGACATCCTTGCCATTGCCCGTGCTCTCGGTCGTCACGGTCACGCTGATGGCGCAGCTGTCTGCCCCCACCTTGTAAACCAACGACTTGTCTTGCAAACGCACCACGGCATTTTGGGGAATGACGATGACATCTTTCTCTTGGAAAGGCATGACAACCGATCCTTGGATACCGGAGTAGAGTTGTCCATCCGGATTCGGGAAACTGGCTTTGCAGGTGATGGTACCCGTAGCCTCATCTACCACGCCCGTTACACTGATGACGCGTCCCTTATGTTTATATTCTGTGCCGTTTTTCATGATGAAAGTGACATCGGGGAGTTTTGCCAACGGTATTGCTTCCCCTTTTTTCAGGTCTTCAGACACGCCATATTCAAGAACAGCCTCTGAAACAGAAAATTCCGCATGCATATTGTCATTGCCGCTGACGACGGTCAGTTTCGTCATAGGGGACACTTGGTCGCCGGCAGAGACGGGGATTTCGCCGATCATGCCATCCACCGGAGCGGTGATGGTGCAGAAGCCCAGATTCACGCGGGCGCGATTCACGGCCGCACGGGCTTGCACCACAGAAGCTTTCGCCTGGTTGTAAGTGTTCAGAGAATTCTCGAGCATGTAGCTACTCACGATTTTTTTCTCGAAGAGGTTTTTGTTGCTCTCATACTCCAACTTGGCACTGTTTTCCTGAGCGAGGGCCGCTTGCAGGTTCGCCTCTGCGGACTCCACTTCCAACTGGGCGTTGCGCTGGTCGATGACAAACAACACCGTTCCGCGTTTCACATGCTGACCTTCCGTGACATTGATTTTCATCAGCTGTCCGCTCACTTGCGGCGTGATGGTCACATCGGATTTACCTTTCATCTTAGCGCTGAATTTCATAGGCGTTTCAATGTCCGACTTGGTAATGGTCATAGTGGGGAACGACGTTTGCTTTTGCTCGAACCCACTGTTACCGCCGCAGGAGGCAGCGCCGATGCTGAGACCGCAGCCCACAGCCGCTATCATCAGCCAATTCATAAATTTGTACACTTTCTTCATATTTTTGTAATTAATTTTATCCTAATATACCAATATTGAAAAACCTGCAAAAGTACATTTTTTTTCGGTTAGTCGGTTAGTGGGTTAGTCGGTTAGTGGGTTTAGAAGTTTAGTAGTTTATTCGCGGAATAACGACGCGGTTGACTACAATAATCCTACGATAAAAAACACAGCGGGGAGAACCTTACGTCCTCCCCGCTGCTATTGTCAATAGAAATCTTCAGCACTATTCGCTCAGCACGCAGACCAAGTTCCGGTCGCCGAAGGCGTCGTCGATCTTGCCGACGGTCGGCCAGTACTTCTCGGTGTGCGCAAGCGGGAACGCTGCCTGCTGACGGGTGTAGGGACGATCCCAAGTGTCGGCGCAGACCACGTTCATGCTGTGCGGAGCGTTCTTGATGAGGTTGTTGGCCTTGTCAGCCTTGCCCTCTTCAATGTCGCGAATCTCCTGACGGATGGCGATCATCGCGTCGCAGAAACGGTCGAGCTCGCTCAGCGGTTCGCTCTCGGTGGGCTCCACCATCAAGGTGCCGTGCACCGGGAAGGCCACCGTGGGAGCGTGGAAGCCGTAGTCCATCAGACGTTTGGCGATGTCGCCCACCTGCACGCCCGCGCTTCTGTCGAAGGCGTTGCAATCGAGGATCATCTCGTGTGCGCACATGCCGTTCGTGCCCGTGTAGAGGATCTTGTAGTCCTTCTCCAGACGTGCCCGCATGTAGTTGGCGTTCAGGATGGCGTTCTTGGTGACTTCCGTCAAACCCTTGCCGCCCAGCATCTTGAGGTAACCGTAGGTGATCGGGATCAGGTATGCGCTGCCGTAAGGAGCCGCTGCCACCTGGCTGCCGTTCTCGCCACCCACCTTCACGTTGGAGTGACTCGGGAGGAACTGGACGAGCTTTTCGGACACACCGATCGGGCCAACGCCAGGACCGCCACCGCCGTGAGGCATGGCGAAGGTCTTGTGCAGGTTGAGGTGACAGACATCGGCACCCATGGTGCCAGGAGAGGTCAGACCCACCTGTGCGTTCATGTTCGCACCGTCCATATAAACCAGACCGCCGTTCTCGTGGATGATCTTGATGATTTCGAGGATGCCTTCCTCAAACACGCCGTGCGTGGAAGGATAGGTGATCATCAAGCAGGAGAGGTTGTCCTTGTATTGTTCAGCTTTGGCACGCAAATCGTCGATATCGACCTCGCCGTGCTCTGTAGCCTTCACCACCACGATCTTGTTACCAGCCTTGGCAGAAGATGCGGGGTTGGTGCCGTGTGCGGAAGAGGGAATCAAGCAGATGTTGCGGTGACCTTCTCCGCGGCTGAGGTGATAGTTGCGGATGACCGTCATACCGGCATACTCGCCAGCAGCGCCGGAGTTCGGCTGCAGGGAGACGGCTGCGAAACCGGTGATCTTGGCCAACCAGTTGCAAACCTCGTCAAGCATCTCGCGATAACCTTCAGCTTGGTCGGCGGGAGCGTACGGGTGGATGTTGCAGGTTTCGGCCCAGCTCAGCGGCAGCATTTCGGCAGCGGCGTTGAGCTTCATGGTGCAGGAACCCAGCGGAATCATAGCGCGGTTCAAAGACAAATCCTTGACTTCCAGCATCTTCATATAACGCATCATCTCGGTTTCAGAGTGATACTGGTTGAAGATCTTGTGCTGCATGAAGGCGGATTTACGAGCCAACTCTGCAGGGATATGCAGATCGGGAATGCCGCATCTGCCGTCGCAAACGTGCGGGGTGAAGGGCTTTCCAGCGGCGATGGCCAGCACTTCGAGGATGTTGTTGACATCGTCGTGGGTCACGGTCTCGTCCAAAGAAATCGTGAAGCAACGCTCGCAG
>Ga0265299_10005095_pt1 | contig 12247 bp, 11 predicted proteins | sample AusTroGonzalo_MG_4_FD_193485 | JGI IMG/M metagenome (GOLD analysis project Ga0265299, IMG submission 193485) | Bovine rumen microbial communities from tropical cattle in Woodstock, Queensland, Australia - Gonzalo_02 | ecosystem: Host-associated > Mammals > Digestive system > Stomach > Rumen ...
TTCTTTAGTATTAACCTTAAGAAAAAAGAAAATAATGCTTTGTTAGATCTTAATCAAACATCATTTCTTAAAGCATTCTCTTGCATAATTATTGTATACGTCCATATACCTCTAGCCTTTTCAAATTCTCTTCAAGATTTGATAGGCTCTTTTGCGGGTGTTGGAGTAATGTTGTTTTTCCTTTTCTCTTCATTCGGGACACTTACTCAGTATAACAAAAATAAAACGATGTCTTTTTTCGTTACCTTTTGGATAAAAAGATTGACGGCGCTTTTTATAACCGCTCTTGTTATTAATGTAATTAACTTTGTTTGGTGCGGTGCTGATGGAAGTGGTTGGTCAATAATTAATATCGTCAAATTTAATAGATATATTTATGCTATTTTAGCTGGGTATTTAATAATATTTATTGCTTTAATGATAGATTATCTTTTAAAGTCGAAGAAATCACTTTTGATTTATATATGTTTAGCTTGTTTCTTACTTGCCTCCAGTTTAATAACATTTTTCACGAAATTTGATATTTTCCAATTATGGGCAGTTGAATCACTCGGACTTACAGTTGGGGTTATTATGTTTATTTTAAAACCTCAAATTGAAAGTTTATTAGGGAAAACAAAACCTTATGTTTTAACTTTGTGTGTATTATTTGTGATCGCTGGAACTTCATCTTTAATATATTTATTAAAGAAAGATGACAGCTTCTTAATGGCTTTCCTTATTAGAGGAATTATGTTCTGGTCAATTGGGTCTCTTCTAATTGCCGCTACTCACAAAATTGATATTTCTAAAAAGCCAATTCACATTCTTGGCTCTGCATCATATGGCGTATACCTTTTGCATTTGGTTGTAATAGATAGATTATTGTTAATTTTCCCAGAAGGGCAATCAGGATTGTTTATTTTAACTGTTTTCCTTATAACGGTTTCTGGAGCGATATTAATTAGTTATTGTGTCAAACCTTTAAACAACTTAATAAGAAAATGGTGCAAGTCTATTGATCTTGCACTATCAAAAAAATAACATCTAAAAATATCTTTACTCGAGCTTTAACTGAGTAACTCTAACATAGTAGACTTTTTCTTGTGATATTGATTCAATAAAGATGCCTAATATGGTGAAGACAACCATATCCATTAAAACGTTACTTAATCCACCTGTGATACTGTGAACAAATTCCCATGAAACGTAGGCGACGAGCCAATTAATTTTAGTTTTTTCATAACGTTTATTTATAAAACCACAAACAACTCCATATAGAAGCATTCCAACGAATATTCCAGGATAAGAAAAGTTAATATAAAAATCACCAAATATTGTAGGAGTAAATCCACCTCCATCATATGTCATTTGAAGAGTTGTTTTTAACCAGGTTGTAAAGTCCATGTCAGGACCAGGAAGAAGCATTTTAAAGTTTATTAATAAAGTGCTTCCGTACTGGAATCCAGTATTTTTAGGGAACCAATACACAACACGATCAAAATTAATTGAGTCTACATACATCATTTTTAAGCGTTTAATAAGTGAGTCGTTTGTTTTTGTGGCGGAAACAGAGTCTCTTATTGCTTGCAATAAGAGATATGACACAAAGATAAAGATCAAAATTATCAAAACCGTCTTTAGTGAAAGCTTCTTATTGTTTGCGTAAATTAACGCAGAGACAATTGCAATTGTTATTGGAATAGCTTTAAATCCAACAATAAAGGAAGATACAACAGCAACGCCAAGCAAAAGAACATAAGTAACTTTTGATATTTTTCCTTTTAGACAGAGTTCTAATAACATTGCGGTAGTTATCGAAAGACTCTTAATGAACAAAATAAGAAGACCGTTACCAGACAAAGCAGTGGCTCTGCCAGCATTCAAATCAGAGGATAAAGCCTGCCTATTAATCATGAAATAATATAGACATGCCGCTATACCCAAAAAGTAAAAAACAAGGACAACAAATAGCTTATTAAAATGAAAAATCCCCGGGAATTCCCTACTTTTTAATGGTTTATCATAATATTTTTTGTTGTAAAAACTTAAGCCAACAATAAATAGAGCAAAGCCAAGTAAGAATATAAAAGGGTTTGAAACGTATGTTATGTTAAAGCCCCATCCAAACAAAGGCCCTAATAGTACAGCATAAGAAAGATAAAACACAAAAAAAGTACTGATATTTATGAGTTGATAATGATTAACTTTTAAAAACAAAAATAAGAGCACTATATAAGTCGTTATGTATAGGAAGAATAAAAAGTTATTTAATGACAACGCTCCAATTGTACCTACAACTAATCCAAATACTAGCAACGAAAAAAAGATAATCAGCTCGTTTCGTAAGCTGATTCTAGTTTGAGATTTGGTCGTTTGTATTGTAGCTATATTCCCCATAACCTAGAATGCATCGTAATTATCTAAAAAAGCCGCAAATGACTGCAAATTGTCATCTTTCTCAGAGTTAATAACTTTTTCTTTGCCGCCAATTTCATCATATGGCCAAGCAATATTTAAATCCTCATCGTCATAGCGGATACCAGAATCATATTGGCCATAGAATTTTTCAGCGCATTTGTATGACACTATTGAGTCTTCAAGAACAAGATAACCATGTCCAAAACCCGCAGGAATCAAGAGCTCGACCATATTTTCGCCTGTTAAATAAAAACCAAGCCACTTTTTAAATGTTGGTGAATCTTTTCTTAGATCCACGATAACATCAAACACTTTACCTTTTATACATCTAACAAGTTTTGGCTGTTGTTTTACTCTTTGAAAATGAAGAGCTCGGATTACACCTTTATGTGAAATGGTGTAGAAAGTCTCTTTTAACTCATAATCAATGCCGTTTTGTTTAAATGCTTCTAAAGAATAGTCTTTAATAAAACTACCTCGCAAATCATCAGCACAGAAAGGGGTGATTTTATATGCGCCTTCTAAAGGCAATTTTTCAAACAACCATTTTTGCATATTAATTATCCTTCAACCATTCTAATGTCAAACGCGTTCCTTCTTTAAAGGAAATGTTTGGTTTGTAACCGCAATCTTTTTCAATTTCTTTTATCGAAAATACTTCTAACGGAACATTAACGCCAGTAAACGGAACGTTCCCAAATAGAGGTGGATTATCTTTAGAATTTTTTTCACACATTTCTTTGATAAATTCTTTTAATGGTTTGGCGTCGCCAGAACCAATCATATAGCCTTTATTTGCCTTACCATATAAGCCAAGGAGATAAAAAGCGTTAGCAACATCATCAATATATACAAAATCGTAATTCTGTGTTCCGCTTGTAAATTCAAGAGGTTCTTTTGCAATTATTTTTCTAAGTGTTGTATTTATGAAACGTGGCGAATTTTCTCCAACACCATAAGCATTAGTGATATAAGCCCACACTAAATCGATACCGACCTGGTTTGCGATTGGTTTACATAATTCATGTGCTAGAACTTTGCCAACCCCATATATATATGGAAGTCCAGGTTTTGTTTCTTGAGTATACATTACTTCATGAACCTCGAACTCCATTATCGTGCCCGCGCATACAAATTTATCGCATTTTAATTTCGCGGCAGTTTTAAGGCATTCGACTGTCCAAAGAGCATTTTGAGTTTGAACTTTTTCATCACAACGTAGTGGCCCCGCAGAACCAAGCCATGCAAAATGATAAAAAACATCATAATCATTTATAGAAACAAACTCTTCTAATGAACTAATTTTCTCAATAGAAAGTTCAAGGAGTTTTACGTGGGGGTTTAGGGAAAAGCGTGGTTTTGAAAAAGAAATATCAATTGCTAAAACGTCGTGCCCTTCTTGAGTAAGTTTTTTTACAAGAGCACTTCCGACAAAACCGTTTGCGCCAGTCACAATTGCTTTCATTTTATGCCTTTTAAAAACTCCTCAATTTCTTTATCCATTTCAACAGGAATCGCATCCTTGTTTGAGATAAAAACCCTGGTAAATTCTGCGATTTTTTCTATTGTTTCGTCAATATGCCATCTAGGTTTCCACCCAAAAACTTTCTTAATTTTTGAATTATCAAGTTTCAAGAAAGCAGCTTCGTGTGGTCCGCCATCATGCTTGTTAATCCAGGTCAAATCATTGCTCCAAGCTTTGCAGAATTTATCCACCAGATCGCCTGTGTTAACGCAATCACAATCATCAGGACCAACGTTATAGTAACCAGCAAACTCGTGATTTTTATATTGTTTTTCACAAATTTCAAGGTAGATATAAAGAGGTTCTAAGACATGTTGATAAGGTCTAGTTGAAAAAGGGTTTCTTACGATGATTTGTTCACCTTTTAAAATAGCGCGAACGCAATCCGGAATGATTCTATCATTCGCAAAATCTCCTCCGCCTATAACGTTACCGGCTCTAGCGGTGGAAATAGCGCAATCCTTATCTTGGAAAAATGATTTTTTATAACTATGAGTAACAAGTTCACTGCAAGATTTACTATTTGAATATGGATCATATCCATCAAGAGGCTCATCCTCTTTAAACGGATGATCAGGAATATCGTCATTTAAATAGACTTTATCAGTGGTTACGTTTAAAAAACTTTTAACTGATGGTGTTAAGCGAACGCATTCACAGATGTTAACAACACCCATAACGTTTGTCTCGTATGTATATACTGGATCTTTGTAAGAATCCCTGACAATAGGTTGAGCAGCAAGGTGCATAACTATTTCAGGTTGATATTTGTCGAAAACAATTTTTAAATGTTTTAAATCTCTAATGTCACCAATTATGGAAACAATATCTTTTTCAACTTTTGATAATTCAAAAATACTTGGCGTTGTATTTGGTTCAAGCGAATAGCCAATTACTTTAGCTCCAGCATTAACCAATATTTTACAAAGCCAAGTTCCTTTAAATCCTGTGTGTCCAGTTACAAGAACTGTTTTTCCTTTATAAAAAGATAAATCTAACATGTTATTTCTTTTTCCAAACTTTCCATGGACAATCTGGTGAAGCATCAAGTTCTTCTAATAATAATTTTTCTCTTAATGTATCCATACATTGCCAGAAGCCGTGGTGGGTGAATGAATTGAGTTGTCCTTCTGCAGCAAGTTTCGGTAATACGTCTCTTTCCAAAACGCAGTCATCACCTGTTAAGTAATTAAAGATTTCAGGTTGGAAGACCATAAAACCAATGTTAATCAAATCCCCGTCAAGGTCGCTCTTTTCGCGGAATCTTTTAACAAGGCCGTTTCTGCTAATATCAACAACACCTTTGTTTTGTCCAAAGTTATAAACGCAGATAGTGGCGATTTTACCGGATTTTACATGTGATTCAATTACGGCATTAATATCAATATCTCCAACAGCGTCACCATAAGTAAGTAAGAATGGCTCATTTTCATTTAAATATGGTTTAATTTTTTGAATTCTTCCGCCGGTCATTGTGTTCATGCCGGTGTTTGCGATAGTAACTTTCCAATCAAATTTTGGCTTGTTGTGGAAAATACGATCGCCAGTTTCAAAATTGAAAGTGACGTCATTATAATAGACGTCAAAATTATTAAAATACTCTTTAATTAATTGTTGTTTGTAACCAGCACAAATAACGAAATCATTATGATTTTGCGCAGCATAAATTCTCATAATATGAACAAGAATAGGATATTTTCCTATCTCAATCATTGGTTTTGGTTTCAAATGTGATTCTTCTGAAATTCTTGTGCCAAAACCACCAGCTAATACTACTACCTTCATAACTATACCTTATTCTCCGGATCTATCAGTCAAGACAAACCAACAAGCTTTAACAATAATTTTTAGATCAGTCCAGAGAGACCTTTCTTTAATATATTTCAAATCTAATTCAACCCATTCGTCGAATGAGAGATCATTTCTATTTGGTGTAAGTTGCCAATAACAAAGCAAACCACCTCTAACATCTAAACGATGTTTTTGGTATTCTGTATATTCTTTGACCTCATCAAGTAGTGGAGGTCTTGGTCCAACAATTGAAAAACGACCTAAGAAAATATCCCAAATTTGTGGTAGTTCATCTAAAGATGTTCTTCTTAAGAATCTACCAACTCTCGTGATACGTGGGTCGTGTTTCATTTTGAAAGCTGGTTCATCTGCCTCATTAAAGCCCATTTCTATAAGTTTGGCTTTCATTTTTTCAGCACCAGGGCACATGCTTCTAATTTTATGGAATCTAAAGATCTTTCCATTTTTGCCAACTCTACGGCTTGAATAGAAAGCGCCATACATAGTCTTGTCTTTCTCGCCTTTAGGATCTTTTTTACAATAAATTTTGTATCGCTTGCCATCTACCTTAGAGATGTACTTGCCTTTTTTGTTTTCTTTAATAACTAGTTGCCAGGATTTTCCACCAAAGTCTTCAACCCATTTAATAAATGCAAGAAGAATAATTAGCCACCAGAAAAGGGCTAAGAAAATAAAGGATAAGATAATATCAAAACACCTCTTGGTTATTTCATAAAGAGGTTTCTTCTTAAATGTGAATGTTTCACCAGAAACAGATTTATTCTTTTCAGCAGGAGAATTATCCATAATTCTGGTTTCATTATACTAAAATAAAAATTAAAATCAACCTATAGAAACCTTTTTCTAAAGAAAAAGATAAATAAGTTGATTAAAATTGTCTAGCAATTATCTTGTTTTTATTTGTTTCGCTGGGACACCGCCAACAATACAATAAGCTGGAACGTCACTTGTTACAACTGCACCAGCAGCTACGATAGCGTGATCACCAATATTTACGCCATCTAAAATTGTGACATTCGATCCAATCCAACAATCTTCGCCAATTGAAACACCTTTTCGAGTTGTTCCTTGGCTCTTGATAGGAACATTTTTATCAGAAAAAACATGGTTTTCTGAGTGAATTTTTACAGAAGGACCGATTATTGTGTTTTTGCCAATTCTGACTTCACCACGAATTGCAATAAAGGCATTACAAGCAATTCCGACACCGTCTTCAACGATGAGTCCTTCGCCAATTTCACTTAAAACGCCATATCCTTGAATTATGCAGTTCCTACCAAAAGAAACATTACTGCCAATTTCAATTCCTTTTTTGCAGGTTGCATCAATATAACAGTAATCACCGAATGTAACACCATATCCACAGCGAATTTTCTTTTTAGATTTTATTACGACGTGTCTACCAACGAACACACGTTTCCCCTTATGCTTCTTTTCAAAATGTATACGAGTAAAAAAACCTCTAACTAGTTGATTAAATTTCGAAAATAGTGTTCCCATTAGGTATGAGGTAGGGATACTTTTATCCACTTCATATTTTTCGCCTTTAGTGCTGGATATAAGCTTATTTGCTAACTTTCTCATTTATAGATTCCTCATATATTTTTATTAAATCACGAATATAGTCGTTTAAATTTGGTATTTTTTTATAGTTTAAACAGTTTTTATGCATATCTCTTAATAGAGGTTCGTTAAAGTAGAGTTCTTCAATTTTTGATTTTAAATCATTTGCGTCATTATTTTTAAAGAAAATACCGTTAACTCCATCATCAACTAGCTCAAGCAGTCCCCCTTCTCTTGTAACAAGAGCTGGAGTCCCTAAAGTAATTGATTCAGCAACCGAAAGCGGGCAATTCTCGAACCATTTCGATGGATAAATTGAAAATTTTGCGCCCGCTATTAAATCTTTCAGATCTTGTCCGGTTTTAAAACCGACATATCTTATATTTGATTTGTTAAGGCTCTTAAATTGACAATCTAAAGGCCCTGTTCCAGCAACAACGAGATTACATTTTTCTGGCATTGAATTTAATAACAAATTAATACCTTTTTCTTCGCTTATTCTGCCAAAATAAATGCAGTAATCGTCTTTTGAAACGTTAGTGCCTTCACTAGAAAAACTCGAGTAATTTCTAAGAAACATGACTTTTTCTTTTTTGTAGCCGCCTTCTAAAAGAAGGTCTTTCATAAAATTACTAGGGCATATCATTTTCGAAATATAATCGTATTTTTGCGCTTTGTGTGTATAACAAGACTCTTTATATCCTATATAACTTTTTAGCCATGATCCTTTGATGCACTTATGATTTACGCAATTTTTGAAAGAGCCGGTAGTCATACAGTCTTTGCATATGCATTTCGTGTCGAAACGATACAACATATGATTTGGACAAACTGGCATAAAGTCATGAATTGTCATAACTACTGGAACGTTATTTTGTTTACATGCATCAATGACTGAAGTGGTTAAGTGATAATAAATATTGTTCATATGAACAATATCCGGTTTAAATAATTTAATTAACTTGTTAAGTTTACTTTTTGCGTATGAATTGTAAATTAAAGAAAACGGATTAAAAATGCGTTTATCATCGTAACTTTTTATAGATAAATTGTATTGATTCCCGACGATATTTTTTTCTGAAAAAGTTCCAAAATATTGAACCTCATGGCCGGCCTTTTTAAGGGCTTCCCCCAAATCTAACATATAGTTTTCGCAACCGCCAAACCTATAAAGGAATTTATTAACCATTAAAATGCGCATTTGTGAGTTTTCTCCATTTCTTTGGCTAATTTAATGCGGCGTTTAGGGTACCATGTTGCGTGCAAATAACCCATTATCTTAATAAGTATGAATCTTGGAGTGCACTTGCAAATAACAGTCATTAATTTTTTTGCAAATTTTCTATCGTCTTTTCTTAAAGGCTCATCTTTCCATTCAGATAGAGACTTGTAATGCAAAAATTCATCTCTAAATTTATGTTTATCTTTAATTTGCCAAGGCCTAGTGCCGGTTAAAAATGTTGGGGTAAAATGAACTATTACAGGATCGGTGATGGCTTCATTATATTCTTCTTCACTCAAGTGTTTTGTTGGTTTTCTTAGTTTAAGAATTTGTTTATACGAAAAATCAAAGAACAATCTTTGAGAATTATAAATTGGTTTGAGCTCATATACTAAATCTTTACTAGAAAGAATTCCATTCAAAGGTGCTTGATCCATGTAAGTGCAGTTGCCGTGTCTAGACTGAATAAATTCAGCAAATGTTTTTGTTATATTTGCTTTTCTCCATTTGTCCAAGTCTGCAATCATAAAGCCGTTGTTAATATAAAGCTGGCCAGGCTTCTCTCCGATATCAATGCGATAAAGGTCGCTTCTACAATCGTCACAACCCGCAACTAGACAATCACCAATATCTAAATTTATGAGATTTTTCAGGGATTTTCTAACAATAGTGTCACAGTCAATGTAAAAAACTCGATCTACATTTGATGGTAAAATATCGGACAAAAACAATCTAAAAAATGTTGCGATATTCCATCGACCAGTAAAGATTTCAGAGTTCACAGTTTCTTCAACTTTTGGTTTTGGTAAAAATACAATTTCTCTGGAGTACTTTTTTGCCAAATCAAAAAATCTATTTTTATTTTTATCGGACACGTCATTATCAATGATATAAACGCATATTTTTTCAGCGTCTTTGTTGTTTTCAAAAAGAGAAGTTAATGAAATGCCACAAATCTCGGCGTAACCATCGCTAGTGGAATAAACTACGTTCATAGCAATTAAATATATCATAAAATTAAAAATTTTCAATTTTAATAAGTGACTGAATCATGAACTCGCTCATATTCTTTTATTTTTCTAAATATTTGCTATTATAATTGCATGAAAAAAATTATTACATTTGGAGTGTTTGATTATTTCCATCTTGGCCACCTAAGATTATTTAGACGTTGTAAAGAGTATGGGGACTATTTAATAGTCGCTGTTCACGATGACAAAAATGCTGTAATCAACAAACCGAACTGTAAGCTCTATTACAATCAAAACGAGAGATTAGAGTTAGTATCTGGAATCAAATATGTTGATGAAGCAATTCTTTATACGCAAATTGATGAAACAATAAAAGGTGTTGATTTCGACACACTTATTGTTGGCCCAGATCAGGTAAATGACCATTTTAAAAAGGCAATAGAGTGGTGCAAGCAAAACAAAAAAGAGGTTGTGGTTATGCCACGAACCCCAAATATTAGTTCAACTGAAATTAAAATAGAAAAATTAAAATAAAAACTTATAGTTTTTCAATCTCGGAAAAGAACTGCGCACAAGCGGTTCCTTTTTCGTAATTTCCATATTTTTTAAAATATGCATCTAAAGTTTTATTGTAAGCAGAATCATCAAATTCTTTAATTGCTTTGGCTAATTCTTCGTTGGAAGTCGCAATAGGGAAAGGCCACTCAGAGGTTGGTAAAATAAAACCTCTGTCATTCTTCTCATATTTTTCTAAATCGTAAGCATATATAAAGACTGGTTTTCGTTGGATAGCTAGTTCCCAAAAGGTGCTTGAGTAGTCTGTTATTAAAATATCGGAGATTGCTAGCAATTCATTCATATCATCATATTTAGTAACGTCTATAACGTTAGGGTTATCGACTTTTGTGGTGCCTGCAATCATTGGATGAACTCTATATAAAATTTTCCATTTGCTAGAGAACTTTTTGTTTAGTTCTTTAATTAAATTAGAAAAATCGAGTCCACCCTCTTCAAAAGAAAAATCTTGCCTAAATGTCGGAGCATACAGTAGTAATTTTTCATCTTTTTCAACGCCGTAATCCTTTTTAAATTTTGCTGTTAAAGATTCAACTTTTTCTTTTTTAAAGAAAATATCACAACATGGCGTACCTATTTCCAAGACTTTTCCTTCGTATTTGAAAGCCTCTCTAATTTTTTTATCTGTCGCAAGTTTGTTTGGAGAAAGGAATAAGTTATTTAAGTTAAAAATCTTTATTAGTTCTTCATTAGAAATGTTGTTTCCTTGATGAACAACTTTATAGCCATAGCCATGCCAACCATTTACTAAGCACTGGTGTTTTCTATATGGAAGGAAGGAAACGTGGTTAATGTTTGTAAAAATAATTTTGGACGTTAATGATCTAAAGAAAAATGGAATTGACCATTTTCGTATATATTTGACATCGTTAAATTTGTGCTCTTTTTTATTGAAATTTTTATTAACGATCCAATAAAATTTGTATCCTAAATTCTTTTCATTCGAATAGTCTAAAAGTGCTTTGCCATCTCCCCCAACAGCAGAACCATTAAAAAAAGAAATAACTATTGTTTTCTCGCGAATCCTAAAAATCCAAAAAACTCGAAGGAAGATATTAAATATTTTCTTTATCAACTTTGACATCTTTCTCGCCTTTCTTTTTATTAATAATTCCCAACAGATCTTTTTTGAAATAGAAGAACATGAATACAAGCAAACACACAATAATAATTATTCTAATTATAGTGCTTATAATTGAATTGTTCATAAGAAAATACAACGGTACAGAGATAACTGCGGCTCCAAGCGTTGAAATTAGTAATGTCTTCATGCTGTAACGTGTTTTCACTTTAAATTTCAATGAGAGTATTAAGTGGAAAACATATAGCAAAAAGAACGCTATTAGTGTTGTAATTGCCGCGGCAATATACCCCATAACAGGAATAAGTAAAATATTAAGAACAATATTTAAGGCAGCAGCAGCAACTGTCGCAACTGATACCAGTAATGTCTTTTTATCGTAATATTCTAAACTTACAGGTATGTAATATAAGAAGAAATAGAACATAGAAAGCGATAAGTAAAGTAACATCACCATTCCTTGGTTATATTCAGCAGGCGCCATGAGTTTATATAGTTCTGGAGCAATCGAAACAAACCCTATATATAGACATAGACCAAATATAATGTAACGAATTGATGAGGATTTTACAGATTGATCATCTTGTTTTTCAAATTGATAGTAAGTCCAAGGAGTCCATATTCCGTCTAAGGATAAATAGACTACAAAAAGAATGCTACAAATAGAATATGCATAGCTATAGATACCGGCTGCTGAATCATCAACAAGTTTAGCAATAATCACTCTGTCAGATTGATTTAGTATATATTGAGCAACAACGTGTGGAATAAGAACAAAACCAATTTTTGCAAGATAGACAAAGAAATCTTTTCTAAACAAAGTTTTTCCTTTTAACAAAATTAAAACAGTAATGATAAGTCCAATGAGAATGACTGGTGTTGCATAACCAATAATACGTCCAATGTATTTTGTGCCATCACTCTTAAAGCACGTTAATATCAATAAAATTGATAAACCAACCCCAACAACTGTGTTGATAACTGAAATTAGTAAATATTCTTTGTATTTAAAACGCACCAATAAATGAGATGAAAATAATTGAATAATTGCAGATCCAAATCCTTGGAGTAAGCATAAAACTATGATGTAAAAAGGG
>Ga0265299_10005102_pt1 | contig 12241 bp, 25 predicted proteins | sample AusTroGonzalo_MG_4_FD_193485 | JGI IMG/M metagenome (GOLD analysis project Ga0265299, IMG submission 193485) | Bovine rumen microbial communities from tropical cattle in Woodstock, Queensland, Australia - Gonzalo_02 | ecosystem: Host-associated > Mammals > Digestive system > Stomach > Rumen ...
GCTTCTCGATGCTCGCCCTCAGTTCCTTCACGCGCTCGATGGCAGGGAAAATCTTGTCAGGCAGGTCGTTCAGCTCGATGGTGTCCAGAGCCTGAATGATGGTGTCCAGCGCGTCAACGTAGGTCATCTTCTTGGTGTTCTCAGTCATGGTATCTACCTCTCTTTCTGGTTTGTTGGGTTTTCCTTCCCTCTCTGTGATTCCATTATAGCAGATTCAGCGGCGTTTGTCAAGTTAAGTTCTCATTAACTTTGTCGCTGTCCCCAGCGACCAACTCGCGTCGTCCTTGCCTCTGCCCTTGGAACACTTATAGTATACACCCACGGCAGGCAAAAGTCAATAGGTTTCTGAGATGTTTAACGATTTCTTAACATCGGCGCCCGGGACAGAAGGTTAAGGTTGTGTAAACCTTAACCCCTGATCAGGAACAGAACCAGCGCAGCGATGCTGAATAGCAGACGAAGATCGACGTTGTGCTTGACGCCATAGTTGTCAGTCCAGTTGAAAGTCAGCATGGAAAAAATCAGGCAGACAATAATCGCAGCTTTCATGTTAAATCCCCTCCTTGATAACAAAGTTGTTGATGCGCTTGCGCGCGTGCTTGCGCATTTCGCGGCGCAGCTTGCGCGTGCTCTTAGAGTTGGAGACGTAGCGACGGCAACCAGCATCGAGATCCCAGCAGGACGTTTCGCGATCAATGCGCTTGAACAGGCTGTGCTTCATGGTGTTTCCCTCACTTTCTGTAACTATTATACATCATGCGTGGGCGCATGTCAAGTTAAGATTCGTGGAAGGCAAACCACAAACCAATCACCAAACCAGCCCACAACAGCCAACCAGACCACAGACCAAACGACACAAACAAAAATGCTAAGAACATGTAAACCATCCAGCAACCAGCGAAAAAATCTTTCATAGTGTTTCCCTCACTTTCTGTAACTATTATACAGCACAATGGGGGTGGAATCTACACTAAATACAGCACAAAAACTTAGCGATAATATGGTTCACAATTTGAAATAAAATTGAAACATTTGCTGCCCGGGCGAGTTAGCGTGCGCTAATTCGATTGTTAAGAACTGGGGCTGGACACTTGTCCAGCCCCTTGGGGCGAAGGCTTAGCCCTCGATGTTCGCCAGAGCGAACAGGGCGACCTTCTTCTTGCCCTCGCTGCGCACCACAGCACCAGCCAGAATCATCTGCTTCAGCAGGGCGTTCACCTTCTGCACAGACAGGTTCATGGCTTCGGCCACGGCCTTGCAGGTCATGGGCTCCACGGCATTGCGCAGGGTCTCCATGATGGACTCCTTGATGCCCTCGTTCTCCACCTGCTTTTTGGTGGGCTTGTCGTTGGTGGACTTGCGCGCGTTGCGCTTGTTGATGCTGTTCAGCAGCTTGGTCAGGGTTTCCTTGGTCTCACCATCAGTCAGGGCGATGGCATTGGTCAGGGCGACAGCGTAAGTCATGGTGTTCTTCATAGTAACATCTCCTTCTCTGTTTGTAGGGTTTAGCAGCTCCCTTTGATGTATTCATTATAGCACCTTTGTGCTGTAATGTCAAGTTAAGAGTTTGTGAAGGGCGAGAGGGTTGGTTGGTTGAGAGAGTTGAGAGGAGGATTTCTCTCGCCCTTCGATGTATCTATTATACATCATGTCGTGGTGTTTGTCAAGTTAAGAGTTTGTGAAGTGTTGGTGAGGTGGCCAATCGCACGACGCGCCCAGAGGGTTCGACGTTTGGGGGGCCTCGCTTGCCCTCACCAACAATAATAGTATACACCATTTGCCCCTCTGCTGTCAAGGGGTTTTGAGAATGTTTTACATTCTCTTAACACGGCCGCCCGGGGCGACGTGTTAAGCGAGGGTTAATACCACTCGCTTATCACGTACTGCCAGCCACAGGGCGCATTGTCCCACGACCAGCCACGCACCCACGCGAAGTCAGCCAACTTGGCGTCAACCTCGCCACGATTCGCGCACTTGACGACCTCACGCTCACCAGAGAACTTGTTACGAATGACCAGCTTCAACATTGAAATCACTTTCCTTTCCTTTCGATGGTTCTATTATAGCAGATGGGGTGTCGTTTGTCAAGTTAAGATTGTGGTTTCAATCCACCTGACGGATTCTTAACTTCGGCCAGATAGCCGAGTTGCCATTCCAGAGACTTAGAAGGATCAAAGGGTTCGGCCAGTTGGCAGGCGATTCGCCCACGCTGAAAATCAGTCATCGAACTCACGCCCCTTGTGCTTGACCTTGCGATTCTTCTTCTTGTTGGGAATCACTTTGGTCACAGGATTGACCTCACCCCAACCACGGCGCATGTGGCGCAGGGTTTCGTAGGTGGTGTTGGTGTTCTGCTTTTTCATTTCGTTCCCCTCACTTTCTGATACTATTATACACAAATCAAAATCAAATGTCAAGTTAAGAGTTTGTTACGCCGCCCGGGCGCTGGGTGCGTGGTTACATTACCACGCGCAGCAGCTGGGCCAGAGTATCAGCGAATTCGTTGACTTCTTCGGCAGTCCATACCAGACGATACACCAGACGATCAGCCGTTATTTCCTGCTCACGATAGATGATCGTGTAGTCATGATTCTTGGGGTCAGCGTAGTGGTCGAACACTTTGACAGTGACCTGGTACTCCTGCCGACCTACGACCTTGAAGGGACAATCTTTGCCATGCAGGCGCATCCTCGTCAGGGACGCAGCAGCTTTGCTCATGCCAATGTCGCGCAGCGTGAACTCGACGCCATCACCCAACGCAGCCATGGCCTTCATGGCGTCCAGCTTGTTCAGAATCGACTTGTGGCCTACATCGCTCCACAGGAACTGGGTGGCAGTATGCTCAAACTTGTTCATGGTCTTGTAGTACTGATTCATGTTCAGATTCATCATGGTATCAATTCCTTTCTTCTCTCTTTGATGTATTTATTATAGCAGGTTCAGGGTCATTTGTCAAGTTAAGATTTGAGGTTTTTGTTGATGTTCCAGCAATCCCAAATCAAAAACAGCAGAGCAACAGGAATCATTATCGACCAGAAAATTCTCATTTCGTGTCCCTCACTTTCTGATAATAGTATACATCATTAAGAGGGCGTTGTCAATACCAAATCGAAATCTTAACATTGCGCCCCGGGCTGGTCTGTTAAGAAACTGGACCTGAATCGTTAAGGATTCAGGTCCATTTGTGTGGGAACATGGCGCCATTCATCTGTAATGGGGTCGTGTTCAACCTGTTCCATCAGATTGCAGGCGGCGACAAGCAAACCATTATTTCGTTTAGAATCTTCCAGTTCGTCGAGGGTCAGGTTGGTATTGAACTGAAAATCCTCGTCCCCCTCTTCCATGTCACATTCGTAAATGTCCATGGCATGTTCGCAGAGGGCTTTCCAGAAATGACCCCAAAAAACAGGGGTGTCGAGTTCGTCCATCTCTTCACGTTCAAGCCCTAACTGATCAGGATATTTGCGAATATCCTCTTCGATGGCTTCGAGGGCATCAGGGATATTGATTTCAAAATGGTTGGTGTGATTAATCTTCATGGTGTTCATCTCTCCTTTCGATGTATCTATTATAACATAGTCTCAGGGTCATGTCAATACTCAAATCAAAATCTTAACATTGCCGCCCGGGCGCAGTTAGGGGTGTCTAATTCATGCTGTAACAAAAAGGGGCTTGCGCCCCTTTTGTTTAGACCATGTAAAACAGGGTCTTGCCCTTGATGGTCTCCTTGTCCACCTTGCCATCCAGCTTCAGCAGGCGCATGAGCGCGCTCACCTTCTGCGTGGTCTCACCATTCAGGGACGCGACGCCCTTGATGATGTCGCTCACAGTGGCGTGCTTGCCATCAGCGAGGAAAACGAGGATGTCAGCCTTGAAGCCCTCATTGGCGACCTGCGTCTTGGTGGGGGTCTTGTGCTCAGGCTTGTAGGCGTTCTGCTTGGCGATGGAATCGCGCAGGCTGGTCAGCGTAGCAACAGCGTCAGGGTTGGAGGACAGAGCGTCGATAGCGAGGTTCAGAGCGTCAACACGAGTAATGGAGTTCTTCATGGTATCTACCACCTTTCTGCGTTTGTGGTGTTCGCCTCACCTTGTATATTCATTATAGCACGTTCGTGCTGTAATGTCAAGTTAAGAGTTTGTGAAGGGGCGAATCGCTTTGGTTGAGAGTTGGGAGAGAGGATTGCTTCGTTCGCCCCTTGACACTTATTATTATACTCATGCAGGGGTCACTTGTCAATAGGTTTTTGAGATGTTTTACATACGCTTAACACGGCGCCCCGGGCTGAAATGTTAAGGGAGGGTTAATCCCCTCCCAGCACAGGACGCAAGACCACTTTCATGTTTGAGTCCTCGATCTTAACGAAGTCAGTCAGGTTGATGATGCGATCATTGCCATCGCCGTCAATCTCGACAGTGACTTCCATGCCCAGCTGATCCAGTTCACCCACGTGCATGAGCGCCCAGTCCAAACGCTCTTGCAGGTCTCTGCGCCAGTCCTCACGCTGTTGGCGAACACGCCGTTCCTGTTCCTTTTGGAGTTCTTTAATCATGTCCACCAATGCAGCGTCTGTCATGGCGTGCAGTTGCCGTCTATCCATGGTATCGTCTCCTTTCGTTAAGGGTGCGTTAAATGCACCCTTCGTCGTTTAGTTCCATGCTCTCGACCACATAGGTGCCCTTGTTAGTGAAGAAGCGCCACATGGTCAGGTCGCAGTCAAAGTCATACACGACCTCGTTGTGGGCATCACAGTTGTGGCCCACGGCAGTAAACGCGCGCTCCATGGAATCGAACACGCCATACACGCCGTCAATGCAGTCAGGGAGTTCACCATTGCCAAAGAAGGAAAGAACGTACATAGTCATAGTTGAAATCTCCTCTCGTTTCGTTCTGATACTATTATACACGCCCAGCCAGCCAATGTCAATAGGTTTACAGAAACTTTACACGCGCGCCCGGGCGCAGGTTAAGGAAGGGTTAAGACCCTTCCTTGGGCTTGCGATGCTCAGTCAGCGTCAGCGTGAACGACCTGCCATCAATGTTAAAATCAATGGAGCGTTCGATGTTCGTTACCTGCACGTTAAGCGCGTCACCATTCAGTTCCCAGCCCTCGCACAGAATCTTAACACGTTCGATTATCCAGCGTTTGACCTCGTTGGGCTTGCGCTCGCGCTTCTCAAACTTGTACGCCGTGGGGCGCTTCTTCGTGCCAGTGCTACGCGCCTTTTTGCTGGCCTTCTTCTGCTCGTCCGTCAGCTCGAACAGCTTTTCGCCCCTGTCCACAGCAGCGTCATCCTTAACAATCTGCTCTGCTTCCTCACGCGAACAGCCCAGCACCTGCATCATCTTCTCAATGGTTTCGTTCATGGTCATCTCTCCTTTCTGATACCATTATACACCTGTTGCCCTTGCTTGTCAAGTTAAGCCTTGGTTAAGCAGATTTTTTTCGGATTTTTTCTTTTTTCTATATATATTATATCAAATTTATGTTAAGTTTTCAATCTTATAATCGTTAAATTTTCTTAACATCGCGCCCGGGAACTTAGGTTAAGACCATATGAAGGCTGGCCCTTAGTGGGCCAGCTTCCACGCCATGGCCTTCGCGATGACGCCCTCGTTGGTCAGGCTGGCGTTTTCCCACTTGATCTGGTACTTCACGCCGTCAACCGTCAGGTCGCCGTCCATATAGTAGGGGATGTTGTCCTTGACCCAGGTCTGGCCGAAGTACTCGGTGACCCACTTCTCAAAGGCTTCGCCCTTGTTCTTGCGGCTGGACAGGACTTCCGCCGCGTCGCCGATTTCCACGGCGCCGCCCTCGATCAGGGCGACCTTTATGCGATTGTTAAGCGCCATACGCAGCTTCATGGCGCCGCCGTTCTTGGTGGACTCACGGGCAAGCGCGACCCACGCCGCGTTAAGCTCGGCAACGGTGACCATATAGGCCCGCCCTTTCAGGGCAAACCCGACGATATAGGCGGCGGCGGCGGACGTGGCGACATAGTTAGCGAACATCGTGTTAAACATTTGTTAAATCTCCTCTCTCGTGGCGCGTTTCCCGCGCCCCTCTTGACAGTACCTATTATAAGGGGTCAACGTTAAATCCAGTAGGTACTTTTGATTAAATCCACGTTAAGGCGACAATTTAATATTTCTGTCACATTTGTCACACTTTTGTAACACATTACGTCCACGTAAAGGTAGTATTACAGTTGTGTTAAGCTAGCTTAACACAACCGTAATATTGGGATAACATGGGCGCCACATAAGTTTAACGTTTTCGCAACGAAAACTTAACACGGATATGCTTGCGCGAAAAACCGGCCGCGCCGTGCGCCCGCGGCCGGCCGACGTTAAATCGCTGTTAAGCGAGGTCGGCTGAATATTTATTCACAAAAATGAATAAATATTCAGCCGAATATTCATGCAGGAAAAGCGAATAAAAATGCAAGCGGTTTACGCCGCCTGCATTTCCAGCCAGTACCGCCGGCCAGTGGCCTTTGTAAAGCGGGGGTTAACTTTGCGCTGGCCTCTCGGGTCGTTCACGATGAACAGAGCGCAGAACGCGCGGAACTCGGTTTCGTCCATCCAAAACTCGTCAACGCGCTCGGTCTTTTCATCCCATTCCACCCAAACCCACGTGGTGGAATGTCCGCGGCGGATGAAATCGTCAACCTGTTCGGCAACCGTTTCACCACGCAGGGAGCGGGCCAGGGAGCACTTGTGGCTCTTAACCGAAGCGCAATATTCTTCGATGTCCGAACCCTCGTCGAAAGCCGTCGCCGGATTGACTTTCGTGTAGACGCCCAAGTGCCACTTGACAATGCTCTCGCAGATTTCGCCGTGGTTCTTGTAAGCACCATCCAGCAGATACCGCGCGCCCTTGTGGTCGGTCAACTCGTAGGGCAGGGTGTTCATGTAAGAAATGCGCTTCATCGTGGTGTCCTCCCGTCTCTTGATGTATCTATTATAGCACCTGTGGCCCGGTCTGTCAAGAGGTTTTGGCCTCTTGCGATTGTTAAATCTTGTGGGAGCGTTTTTGTGCCGAGCAGGCCGCAGGCTCTTCCGAGCCACCCCTTTGGGTGTGCTCCCCTCACCTCGCAAGACTATTATAGCACACATCCCCGCCCCTGTCAATGGTTTTAGGACGGCGCGCGCAAACTTAACAAATGAATTTTCATGCACAAAAATTGCATAGGTATGCACGCGCCCAAAAACCGCGCGCCACGACCGGACGCGCGCGGCCAAATCAAAAGCCCCCATTTCTGGGGGCTGGTGGCTCACGCCTCCACCATCAGGAGGCGGACGTCCCTGCGGACGTCGCAGAGCAGGAGCTTGCGGCTCCGCTCGCGGGCTTCGAAGCACCGCGCTCCGAGCAGGTCGGTGCCGAAGTCGACCCAGCGGGTCACGTGGGAACCATCCACGCAGTAGGTGGTGGAGCGGACGACGTACTTAATCTTCATGGGGTGTTCCTCCTTGCTCTTGATGTGTCTATTTTACCACAGCCCGGCCTGTTTGTCAAGCCCTCCGGAGGGCTTCGAGATTGTTAAATCTCGAAGCCGAAGTCCTCCGCCATGGCGGCGTTGTAGAGGTCGTAGTACTTCTTCATCATGACGTAGCTTTCGCCGTTGCGATTCATCAGGTACAGTTCGATGGTGCCGACGTCCTCAAGGCCCCATTCCCTGCCGGCCTTGTCCAGCAGAGCCAGCTTGTCCAGCTGTTCGTCGATGGCCAGTTCCCGAGCGTATCCGTGCAGATTCTTCATTTTGATGACCTCCTGTGTCCTCTTGATGTATCTATTATAACCGATTCCAGCCGGTTTGTCAAGGGGTTTTGACCCCATCCGATTGTTAAATGTGGGAGCTTTGGTTTGGGCCGATACCCGAAGATGTGCTCCCCTCACCTCGCAAGACTATTATACCACAGCCCCACCACCATGTCAAGGACTTTCAGGAAACTTAACACAATGAATTTTGCAGCTTTTCCTGCACAAAAATTTACCTAAACTTAACACGGGGGCGAAAACCGCGCGCCACGACCGGACGCGCGCGGCCAAATCGAAAGCCCAGCTTTTTAGGCTGGGCTGGTGGGGTCGCTGCGTGACCATCCGACTCTCAACCCCTGTCGGCTGCTGGTTCACATTTATTACTCGCGCCACGCGGCTCCGCGCGAGGGGATTCATCGGGCAGGACTTATGTCGCTCTCGTGGGCTTCCCCGTCCTTAGGGGTTGCCTGCCCTCTTTCCCTGCACCCTTTTACCCTACCGAGCTACCTGAGAGGTGAGTGCGCGGCTGCCGGCCGCCCCTCAGGTGTCGCCCCAGTGTCTCCCAATGGCCTCAACCCCTTTCGACAAGATTATTATAGCACCCAGAAGCCCGTTTGTCAAGTTAAGAGTTTGTTGCGGTGGTGGGTCACTCGCAGGTGACCCAGACCACCAGCGCAGGGGCTTTCCCTGCTCGGATGCTTTTCAGCACCCGATGGGCGGCAACCGCGCCCCAGACCTCGTCGGTGTGGGACACGAAGCCCTGGCCAAAGATGGCCTGACGCGCGTAGGTGATGACGAACTTCTTCATGGTGTACTCCTCTCTGACCCCGTGGGGTCGGTCCCTTGCCCTTTCGACACTCTTATTTTACCACACCGGAGACCCTTTGTCAAGGGGTTGAGATTGTTAAATCTCTTCCCACTCCGCGGCCTCGTCCGCGTAGCAGTCGGCCATGATGTCGGCCAACTCCTCGCTGGTCAGGGTTTCGACGTACTCCTCGATGCTCATGTAGTACATTGTGCGCTCCTCTCTGACCCCGTGGGGTCGGTCCGGTTGGTTCCCTTGCCCTTTCGACATACTTATTATAGCACAGCCCCGGGCCATTGTCAAGCGTTTCGGGACATGTTTAACAAACTTAACACAACAATTTTCGCAACGATTTTTTCTTAACCAGAACTTAACATGCAGCACCGGCTGGGTCGGCCGCAGGCGAGGCCGTCGGCCGACCGGGCGCAAAAGTAAAGGCGAGGTTAAGCCCTCGCCCTTGCCCTGTCCTGCGCTTCTTTCGCGCTTCGCACGCAGTCCACCATGAAGTCGAAGTGCCAAAGGCCGAACCACCAGTCCATCAGGAACAGCTTCAAAGGCAGGCAGGTGACGCGCTTCAAAAGCATCTTGAACCTTTGCCAGTTCAGCGGCTTGTGCCCATAGACTTCATCGAAAGCACGCTTCACGGTGATCATGTTGAAAATGGCAATCGCCAGATAAACGGACAGCACGCGCAGGAAGATTTGAGTCATCATTGTTTTGTTCCCCTCTCTCTTTGATACTTCTATTATAGCAGACACCGCAGAACGTGTCAATGGGTTTATTGTTAAAAGTAAGTGGCTATTTACTTCCCTAATCCGTAGGGCCGAAGGTTGCCATCCTGAGTGGTTATTTCGTGTCTCTCTCGCTCTCACGGCTTTTTGTTCTGTGTGGGAGTGTGCTCTCCCTCGCCCACTTTGCTTGTCTTGGTTGTGGTCGATGCTGTCTACCTCACCCACCCAGCAGGGTGGTCTCGCTCACGCTCTTACATGGGTGACACGGGGTTTTTTGGGGTGGGTTCCCTCGCGCGCCTTGCGGCGGCCCTTTGAAGTGTTCCCCTCACTTGTTGTAATAAGTATACCACAGGCCAGCGCAGTTGTCAAGAGGTTTTAGGACGGTTTAACAGACGCTTTACAATGAATTTTTCTGCACAAAAATTGCATAGACATACACCCAGCGCGAACACCGCGCGGCCCGACCGTGGCCGCGCGGCGCAAAAAGAAGGCGGCCTTTTAGGCCGTCTCCTTGGTGGCACCCTTCCAGGTCCAGGTGTCGCCGTAGTCCTTTTCGGTGCGGCGCAGGACGCGCTCGGTGATGGTGAAGGTCTCGGGGTCGAAGGTCTTTTCGACGGTGCGAACCGCGTCGGTCCAGGGGTCGAGGGTCTTGACCGCTTCGTCGTGGGTCAGGGTCGTGGGCTTCCATTCGCCGCGGCGGCCTTCCATGTCCAGCTCGTAAACCTCTACGAAAGTCTTGATGATGTTCTTCATTGTTGTTTCCTCCCTCTCTTTGATGTACTAATTATAGCACCTTCCCGGGCATTTGTCAAGGGGTTTTTGCGAATTCCCTTTGTTAAGATTCTGGGGCGATTACTCGCCCCAGTGGGCCAGGTCCAGGTCCTCAGGGTCCAGCCCCAGCAGGCGCTGAACCCTCAGGGCCAGCTCGTTGATACGGGCCTGCTGGTTGAGGACCATGGCCTCAACACGGTCGATCTCCGCGTCCATCGCGGGGGTGTAGCTGGTGCCGATGTGCGCGTAGCGCGTGCCCTTCATCTTCTTCATTGTTGTCTCCTCCCTCTCTTTGATGTACTAATTATAGCACACTGGCCCGGCGTTGTCAAGACTTTTGGGACATGTTTAACAAACTTAACACAAAGAAATTCGCGCGCAAAACTTCTTAACCCATACTTAACACGGCACAAGGGCTGTTGCGGCCGGTGCCGGAGCCAGCGGCCCGGGTGCAAAAGTTAAGAGAGTGTTAGCACACTCTCTTGTTGGCGTTCTTTGCGCGCTTGTCAGTGGACGGCACCCACAATTCATTGTGACCTGTGCGAATGTCCAGCACAGAGCGGCCCATGGTTTCAGTCCATAGCTGGATGGTTCCTGCACCAGTGTAGCCAGACCAGTCAGTGATGATTCTGTTTCCCATCCTGTCAGTCACCACACAGATGCAAGAGATGCAACCACTGTGCTTTACCCAATACTCTGCATCCTGCAAGCTGTTGAACTTCATGTGTTGTGGATGGATGCCGATCTCCTCATAGTACTCTACATCGAAGTACCAGACACTTTCACACTCATAGTACTCTCTCTGCTGACGTTCCAGCGCACGCCTCTTCTTACCGAACATTGTTGTGTCCTCCCTCTCTTTGATGATACTATTATAGCACAAGCCTGTCAGTTTGTCAAGCACCGGAAAAGTTAAGAGTGTGTTAATCACACACTCTCTCCATCCATCCTTCAAGCCATCCATCATAACAACAGCTGATGATTGCATCATCATAGATTATCTCTGTGCCTTGGTCATCCATCACCATGCTGCACACATCCAGCAGCTGCCAGTCCTCACAGCCATCGAAGGCCCATACGTGGCCGTTGAAGTCCTGTACCTCTACCACGTCGGCGTCGTAGTCCAGCGAGACCACCACCGTGGTCAGCGCGTAGGTCTCAGCGTAGGCAGTAGAGAGCAGGCCACACATGCCCACAGTCAGCAAGACGTAAATCAGAGCGCACACCAGAGCCACCTTCACACAGTTCGCATCAACATTGAAGTTCTTTTTCATTTTGAGTTCCTCCCTCTCTTTGATGTCTCAATTATAGCACATGGGGTTGGATTTGTCAAGCACTTTCGGGATGGTTTTACAATCTCTTAACCTTGGGCTCCGGGTGGCTGGTGGTCGCTTTACGCGGCCGCCAGTCGCGGCAGGAGGACAACGCCGTTCATGTTCGTGGCGATTTCAAACGCTTTGCCCTCGTCCTTGAAGGCACCCCAGAACCACAGTTCACCATCCACCACGCGGCACACCAGCCAGTTATAATTCTTAGCGTACTCAGGAAGATTATTGACTTTAATCATTTTGTTTTTCCCCTCTCTTTTTGATGATTTAATTATAGCACAGTGGGTCAGAATTGTCAAGTACCTTTACAGAATCTTCACACAGATTCCCGGGACGATGGGCCGACCTTTTTACAGGTCGTCGCCCATCTCTTCCTCGTAGCAGCAGGAGCACAGGTACTGGCCGCGCTCGAAGTCACAGGTCCAGCTTTCCAGCTCGAAGTAGTCGACCATCTCGCCGCACTCGCAGCACTTGAAAACCTTCACGCCACGGATGCCGCCATTGCCGTGGAACAGTTCGCGATAACGCTCAGTCTCCACAGTGTCATCGTAGGAGCGGCGCAGCATCTTGCCATTGCGCTTGTAGTAGTGCGGCACGCGCTGGGTCTTGCCCTTCTCGACCTGCATCTCCTTGACCAGTTCCAGCACCTTCATAATTTCGACGTTCTTCATTGTTGTATTCCCCTCTCTCTTTGATGTACTAATTATAGCACAGCGGGCCATGGTTGTCAAGGGGTTTTTTACGGTTTAACCCACGCTTAACTTTTGGGCCCGGGCGTTCCTCCACCAGCCACCAACCTGCGCAACGTAAATTTCTTAACACCCCCTTAACACGCGACTAGGGCTG
>Ga0265299_10005106_pt1 | contig 12231 bp, 4 predicted proteins | sample AusTroGonzalo_MG_4_FD_193485 | JGI IMG/M metagenome (GOLD analysis project Ga0265299, IMG submission 193485) | Bovine rumen microbial communities from tropical cattle in Woodstock, Queensland, Australia - Gonzalo_02 | ecosystem: Host-associated > Mammals > Digestive system > Stomach > Rumen ...
TGCGGGCAACATCATCGTCGAGAAGATCGACGGCGACTTGGTGGAGCTCAAGAAGGACATGCGCGACACGAACGACCTGTGGATCTACTGGGCGTTTCGAGTGAAGGGCGCAAACGGGCGCACGCTCAAGTTCAAGTTCCTGAACGGACCTTCCGTTGGGTCGCGCGGCGCGGCCGTATCGACGGACGGCGGACGCCTCTGGCGCTGGTCCGACTTCGAGATGAACGATCCGCGCGATTCCGTCTTGGGGAACCACGCGTCGCTCTACGAATTCACCTGGACGTTTGGCGCCGATGAAGGCGAGACGTGGTTCTGCCAGACGATCCCCTACACGCAGGGCGACTGGGAGCGCTTCGTCGCGTCGCACGAGAAGGACCGTGGCAAGGCATTCGAGACGGGCGTTCTCTGCAAGTCGCGCAAGGGGCGTCCTGTCGAGACGGGGCGCTTCGGACGGATCGACGGGAAGGCCAAGTACAGGATGATCGTCACTTCCCGCCACCACTGCGCCGAGACGACGGCGACGTTCGTGTTGGAGGGTCTGCTTGAAAGCGTTTTTGGTGACGACGACCTCGGCAAGTGGATGCGCGAGAACATCGAGATAAGGGCCGTTCCGTTCACAGACAAGGACGGTGTTGTCGACGGTGATCAGGGCAAGAACAGGAGGCCGCACGACCATTGCCGCGACTACAACGACGACAAGCCCTCGATCCACCCTGAGGTGGCGGCGATTCGCGCGATGATGCAGGACTGGTCGAAGGAGGCGGGCGATCCGTCCGTCGTGATGGACATCCATTGTCCGTGGCTCCGCGGCAGCTGGCTCGAGAAGGACAACTCCAACGAGTACATCTATACCGTCGGCATCAAGCAAGTCGAGCCGACGCAGCGCCGCTTCTGCGAGGTCGTCGAGCGTGTGCAGCGCTCCGGGCTCGGATTCCTCGCATCGGACTACTACGCCGAAGGGCGCGGCTGGAACACGGGCTCCAACTACAAGCAGGGCTCCACGCTCACGCAGTGGGCGATCAGGACTTGGCCGAACGCGCCGCTCGTTATTGCGTTCGAGATTCCGTTCGCCAACGCGCGCCGCATGACGCTCACCGCGCCGTATTTCCGCCAGTTTGGGCGTGATATTGCTCTCGCTCTGCGCGACTTCCTCGACGGCACTCCGGAGAAGAAGTAAACAAGTGCAAAGGATAAGATGAGCGCCAAGCATCTTCTGCTTCTGCCGATTCTTGTCGTTGCGCTCGCTCGCGCTGACGTTCCCGATGTCACGTCGTCGCTCGAGTACGTCGGCAATCCCGCCAAGAACCGCTGGCCCGCGAACCCGTATCCTCGTGGCGTGCTTGATCTCCAGTTCCACAAGGGAAAGCTGCTTGCTGGAAGCGGTGAGGTCGAGGTCAACCCTGGGCCTGTCTATCTTTACGGCATCGATCCAGTCACGCTCGACACGCGGTTCGAGTATTCTGCTGGCACGGAGGCGATCTCAAGTTTCAGGGTAGCTTCGTGGGGAGAGTTGCTCGCGCCGTCGCAGGATCCGCACGAGGGCGATCCCAATCAAGCGCATGTATACATCCGCGGCACTAACGCCGTATGGAGAAAATACTCGAGCATCGGCGGGAAGGTTGCCACCGGCACGTGGGGCTCCGTCTGGAATAAGACGCATATCTGGGACATGGAGGAGTTCGACGGCAGGGTTTTCACGGCCGGCTACCAGCTGCACTGGTCGACGAACCGTTGCGTCAATTTCGTGGACACCGGATCGATTACGAACGCCTATCGAATGTTCTCATTCATGTTCCCCAATCGCGGCTACATAAAGTGGTGGTCGCTTCGCCGCCAGATGCAGTTCCTGCGTTTTGCCGACGATCTTTACGCGGTTCCGAACGCGCTCATCCAACCGAACTACACCGTCAGCGACATGAATCAGTGTGGCAACGCGATGGAAGTGTTCCACTGGAATCCGTCAACGATGAAGTTCGACGAGTCAAGGCAGGAAATGTTGACGCTCTTCCCGAGCATCTCCTCTAACGACTTCCGCCTCGTTCTCTCGCCAGTGGAAGACAGAATCTGGGACTTCCTGCCAACCGGCACCTACGATCCGCTGATCGTGCGGCTCTGGCACACGACGCCGTTCAGGGGCCGAGTCCTCTATGTCGGTAGCTACGACACGAGGCAGGCTACCCCGGCTCTTACGTCCTACCCGCTTCCGCTTATGGGATGTTCGGCGACAGTGCAGACGTCTGGCGGCGAGAAGACGATCAAGGCGGACCGCATTTCGTTCGATGGCGACAATGAGGAGTACCCGTGGGACTTCACGGTCGTCGGCGACACGTGCTATGCGCTCACGTCGAAGCCGAACGCCTCGACAAAGGTTGTCCGTCACTCTGTCTGGAAATCGACGGACGGCATCTCTTTCTCGCGAGTCCTTTCGTTTGACTTTCACCAGAATATGATTTCGCTCGACTACCGCGACGGTTGGTTCTGGCTTGGCGTCGGCGTGAAGCGCGCTACGCGTGGTTATGCCTATGACAAGAAGGCGGACGAGGCCGGCGCGATCTACCGCGTGCGTCTTCCTCAGGAGCCGACTTCCGTTGAGGCGGTCAATCCGCCGACGACAGTCGCAGAAGGGGGCTCGGCGTCGATTGCGTTCCGCCTGACCGCGCAGCCCTCGTCGGATATGACGCTGCGCGTCGCCGCGCGTGAGCGGCGCGGCGTGTCGCTCGACAAGTCGTCGCTCACGTTCACTACGTCAAACTGGTCGACGCCGCAGACCGTCACCGTTTCGCTCGCGGATGACGATGTTGGCGACGCGTCGCGAATCATCGTGCAGTGCGGTGCGTTCGGGGACGATATTGAGCGCGGGGAGTTTTGTAGCCCGAAGGTGACATCCGCCGCCGTGACGCTTGAGCCAGTCGAGAACGATATCCCGGCGACGGTAGTGTCGGAATCGTTTGATTATGGCGTAGGCACCTGCACGTATCGCGCGAAATTCGATTCGCTTGGGAGCGTAAACGGCGTTGCCGCGAAATCCGCCACAGTATCGGTGAAGGTCTATTCCGATGCTGCGCTAACGGCGCTTGCGGACCAGACCTCGGGAACCGTCTCCGCAACGGGAACTGAACAGTCCTTCACCGTCACCGGCCTCGAGCGCGGCGTCTGGTACTGGGTCGTCGCTGAAACGGCGACCGCGCCTAACGTCTCGCGCGCATTCACTACGAAGTTCCTCTCGCCTCTTGCAAAGCCCGAGGAGCTTGTCGACCTTATGGATGACGTTGACAACCGCGAGGCGACGTCCTCAAACTCTACGTCGGGCGGGGCTGCGGGATCTACCGCGTTCGACAACAAGGCGTCCAATTTTGGCGGCTACAGAAAGCCGGTCGCGTTCTTCTACCAGTTCAAGACGCCTATGGTGGTGAATGGACTTGGCGTCTGGTCGCAGGCGAGCGGCGATACGGATCGGCATCCCTCGACAATCGTCGTCTACGGCGGAAGCTCCACTAACGCGAACGACTTCGTGAAGCTCCGGTCCATCTCCGAGTCCGATTGGGGGTACGGCGAATGGCGGCGGTGGGCCATTCCGAACGAAACGGCCTACAAGGCATACAAGATCACCCTAACCGCGCAAGGTCAGCATTGCTATGTGAATGAACTTGAGCTTTATGGGATCGGCGTGTCCCCCGCTCTTATACCATAGTATATTCCCCTAATTGGCGTCGTTTGGTAAAATTGCGCCAGTTCAATTGCCTAACAAGGAGAAAAGATGAGCTTACGCGTTCGCCTGGCCTTTGCGATTTTATTTGCTTCGTTCGCGCTTTTTGCAGCGGAAGTCTTTTCTGACGCTGCCGCCTGCGCCGATGTTCCTGGCAAAGAGAGCTTCGCCGCGACTGGAAGCCATCAGCTATTTCCGGCGGCGGAGGTGAAGCTGGAGCCGAATGACGGCGCGACCGTGCGTATGGAAGGCGATGTCGCTGTTGTCGACGTCGCGCCCGAACGTAGTTTCAGCGGCGCAAAGTTTGTATTTGGAAAGCCGTTCGCGTTTATCGATTGCCGGACCGTTTCGGTGGAGATCTCCAACAGGACGGATCGCGCGATGGGTTTCGGCTTTTATGGCATTCACCGAGGCGACTATACGTGGCATGCGGCCCAGCGTTTCCGCCTTGAACCGAACCAGTCAAAGGTCGTTACGGCGCTGAACCGCCGCAAGTCCTACGTTCTCTCGCCGGGGAGCCAAGCCATTCCCGGGATGATTGGATATGATGCCAAGAGCTTCCCGAATAGCGTCAACAAGAGCAGCACGATAGATTTCTTTGTCGTCTTCTGCGATCGCCAGAACTCGCCCGCCCAGTTTGACGTGAAGTGCATTCGTGCCGACGGCGGCAAGCAGAGCTTCACGCTTGAGGTCAACGACAAGTTCTTCCCGTTCGTGGACGAGTTCGGCCAATACATGCATGCGGACTGGCCGGGCAAAGTGCACTCGCTCGACGAGCTGAAGGCGTCGGCAAAGGCGGAGGAAGCGGCTTTGCTATCCGAGCCCGAGTCGCCGATCCCGGGCGTGGATCGTTTTGGCGGCTGGGGAGCGGGCCCGCAGCTCAAGGCGACTGGAATGTTTCGCACGGAGAAGTGGAACGGCCGCTGGTGGCTCGTCGATCCAGACGGGCACATCTTCTTCTCGCTGGGCTGCAACTACGTGCGGCTTCTCTGCCGGACGCCCGTCGCCCGGCGCGAGCGCTTTTTCTCGTGGTTGCCTTCTCGGGAGGATCCGCTCTTCGCCGACTGCTGGAAGGACGGAAAGTTCAACTGGCACGTAGATTCGCTTTACAAGGGCGTGGATACCGTCCCGCAGTTCGACTTCGCGATGGCGAACCAGAAGCGGCTCTACGGAGAGGATTGGAAGGAGAAGTTCATCGACCGGCAGCACCGGCGCATGCGCTCGTGGGGCTTCACGTCGATGGGCAACTGGTCCGATCCAGAGATCATGGCCGCGAGCCGCACGCCCTACGTGGACAACTTCAATCTCGACGGCACTCGCAAGATCGAGGGCGACACGCGCGGCATGTGGCGCAAGTTCCCCGACGTGTTCGCGCCTGACTTCGCGTCTAACTTGGTGCAGCGCGCGCTCAAGACCCGCACGCCCAAGTCGCGCACCGACCCGTGGTGCATCGGGTGGTTCGTCGAGAACGAGCTTCACTGGGGGCGGGGCAACAAGACGGACGACATGATCGCCGCCGTCGTCGGCTCGCCAGACGACCAGCCGGCCAAGGTGGAATACCTGCGCCGCCTCAAGGCCGCACACGGCGAGAACGCGACGTTTGAAAGCGCCACGGCGAAGGACAAGGACGACTTCGCGGCCGATATTGCCGAACGCTATTTCTCTACGGTCAAGCATGCCATCGAGCAGGTTGCGCCCGGGCGTCTCTACCTCGGCTGTCGGTTTCACAACAGCTATCCAGCCGCGCTTCGTGCCGCGGCGAAGTATTGCGACGTCGTGAGCTTCAACTGCTACAAGGACCTTCCCGAGACGCATCGTCCCCCGGCTGATGCCGTCGACAAGCCGACGATTATCGGCGAGTTCCACTTTGGCTCGCTGGACCGAGGCTCGCTGCATGCGGGGCTTGTCCCGTGCTGTGACATGAAGGACCGCATCGAGCACTACAAGGCGTATGTCCGCGCGGCGCTCAAGGACAGGAACCTCGTCGGCGTGCATTGGTTCTTCTGGTGCGACATGCCGCTCACGGGCTGGATGGATGGAGAGGACTTCATGACCGGCGTCCTAACGGTGACAGACACGCCGTATCCCGAGATGGTCGAGGCAACTCGAGAGCTCGCCCGCGAACTCTACCCCCAGTCCGCAAGACCCTAAGTTGGTGCAAGGAGGATCCAATGAAACTGCAATTCTTTCCCTCTGCCGCTTCCTTGATACCATGTTGGTTTTTTGGTAAAATGCAAACACAAAATCTCGAGGTTTTGTCTCATTCGAGAGAGGAGTCTGATATGACTAAAGGTTGCAGTAGTGTAAACCGCCGCAAATCTGCCGCGGAAAAGAATGTGTGCCATAAGCTAGCATTCCGCCTTTCAGCCATTGTCCTCTTCGCCACTGCGGCGTTTTCGACGCAAGGCACAGTCCTCGTCTACGAAGGGTTCCATCCTGCCGACTACGGCAACGTTTCCGCAAGCGGGAACGTCACCGCCAGTGCGAATACATTTTCGGGGCAGCACACTATTGGTGTCAAAGCCGAAAAGTGGGCTGCGCAGAACGGTACGCAGATCAAGGTGTTTGGTGCGAACTACGGGCTTGGGCTTCCGAAGGTGATGACAGACGCCGCCTTTACCGCGGTTGGTGGCTCAATCGGCCTCAACCCCTCCGAAAACAACGCCGGGCTCCGGGCGATGTACCACAATCTTGTCTCGCAGACGCTGAACGTCTCGTCTGGAACGCTGTATTTCAGGATGCTTCTCAACATTGATTCGGCGGCTGCCGGAAAACTTGCTAAAAAAGCTGCCCTTTCAAATGCGGATGGCGGCTATTTTGGCTTTGGTTTCTGTACAGGCAGCGGCGTGTATGTTATCACAGCGAACAAGGCATCCCTGGCGTTTGTGATCTGGAAGAACAACGACAGCCAGTATGTCCTCTCCCTTGCCCATACGACCGCGGCCGGGACGACCTTGTCGTCGTATCCGCTCGTTACTGGCATCACGCTCGGCAGCACCTACGTCTGCTACGCCGAAGTGCAGATTGGTGTAGGTGCGAATGGAGAGGAAGTTATTCGTGCCGGCGCGGTGAAGGCTGACGACTTCACGGGCGCGGCGCCATGGTCGATGATCGGAGGCTCGTCCGATTCTGTTTTGGTGGACCTTTTCTCCGCGTCCTCCTATCCGACTGCGATGGGCGTAGCCGGCCCCTACGGAACAAACGGCGGCCGATTCCGTGCGGACGAGATTGTCGTTGGAACAGAGATGAAGGATATTCTGCCGGTTGGTGGTGTATTTTCGGTCTCGCCGAGCGGTTCGTCGACAGTCACGACGAATGCTTTTTCGACCGGGTGGATTCTCGTGGCGGACGAAGGTGTTACGGCAGACGCTGGCCTCGTATGGTCGACTGACGAAACGTTCGCCACTGCCACGACGAACTCGCTCGGCACAGGGCTTGCGGCCGACACGCGCCAGGCGTCCATCACGAACCTTGACCCCGATACGACCTACTGGTGGAAGATTTATGCGGATAATGGCAGTGCCATCGCTGAAACGCCGTGGGTTCATTCAAGACAGCGGGCGCTCCCATCCTTGGTGCCGCTACGGCGACTGTGACGGACGATTCCGCGACATTCTCCGTTGCGCTCTCGGAGGCCGCGATGCAGAATACGCTAACCACATCAGTCTCGGTCTTTTACGGAACCAACGGCGTAGACTGGACAGAGTTTCCGATCGGCTCGTCCACGACGACGACAAACCTTTCCGGAACCGTTGAAAGTCTCGGCTACGGAGTGACATACCGATGGTTCGCTCGCGCAACGGCGACTATGGAAGGCGGACGTGTCCTTTCGTCCGGCACCGCGACGAATTCTTTTATAACGCCTTGGAACAGCGATATGTATGTAAATGCGGCCTCCACTACTGCGGCCAAACCATACAACACCCCCGGAACCGCCGCTAAGACCATCTCTGCTGCGATCTCAGTTGCCACGGATGGCGCGACGATACATGTCGCGCCAGGAATCTACGCAATCTCCTCGCCGCTTGAAGTCCTTGCTGGTATACGCATTCTCGGAGATAATCCTGATCCCTCACGCACCATCGTGTCGAACACGACGGGAACGAGCAATGCGAATCAGTACAAACGCGTTTTTACAATCAATCACGCCGATGCCGTCGTTGCCAACCTGACCATGCAGAAGGGCGAGGGCTACGGCAGCTACCACGGAGGAAACTTCTACATCGGTTCTGCCGGTGGCATTGTCTCTAATTGTGTCGTCGAGGCTGGCTATGTACGTGACAACGCAGTTGCTGCGGGTGCTAAACTGGATGCCGGCATCGTTACGCACACTGTCTTTCGGAAGAACCGGTCCGGGTCTGGCTCCGTTAACTGGAGCGGGAATAGGCCAGGCGTCCTTGAGCTCAACGGATCTTCGCGCATCGAAAACTGCCTCTTCGTTGCCAATAATCAGACGGCTGCCGTGATGATGATGAATTTGAACGGTTCGTCCGTCATGCGTAACTGTACAATTGTTGACTCCAGCCTTGCAGTGACTAACGCCTCTTGCCCGTCTTGGTCGGCGCTCAATATCGCATCGGGTGTGACGGTGCAGAACGTCGTGATTGCGGGCGTGACGAACACAGTCGACGGCGCGAAATGCAAGCCAACCGGAACGCTGAAGAAATTCATCAATGGTGCGCTTGATTCGTCCACAAATGGAACGACGACAACCATTTTCGGCACCGCGGAGTCGTTCTTTAACGACTATGCGAATGGCGACTATACGCTTAATCCTACGAGTTTGCTTGTCAACGCCGGCGCGAATTACGAAGGGATGGCATCGGTTGACCTTGCAGGGAAGGTGCGCAAGTCGGGCAAGATTGTTGACATTGGTTGCTACGAGTGCCAGATGGCAAAAGGCTTCTTCATCATTGTGCGATAATTTTCCTGCACGATCTACACGTTCTATACGGCTAAAATAAGGAAAAATGTCCTGTCCGTGACATCGCGCTTGCCTTGCGCGTTTTCCTCGAAGACGCATACGCGAAGAAGTAGACCTATACTATAGTATATTCCCCTAATTGGCGCCATTTGGTAAAATCACACCAAATCAATTGCCTAACAAGGGAAAGATAATTCTTTGCGCACTCTGCGTCTCTGCGCCTCTGCGTTGAAATCTTCTATACGGCCAAACAAAAGACTTAAAACAAGCAAAGGAAAAAACAATGAAAAAATTGGTTTCCGCATTGATGGTTGCAGGCACGATGCTTGCGCTTCATGCAGCCGTCCATGAGGACGAATGGGTAAAGGTAGAGACGCCCGACAAGATGTCGCCCGACTCCACCTTCCAGGTCAAAGTGACGCTCAAGAAGGACCTTGGGCCAAAGGAGAACGTCACAGTTGCGATGCACCGCTTCAAGACGGATGGCGGCTGGCTCGATACTGGAGAGTGGCGTCCGCCGCAGACGATGAAGAAGGGCGAGACGAAGTCCTACTCCTTCAAGGCGAAGTTCGCTGACAATATCGGGCACTTCGGGCCAATCGTGTTCGTCGCCCCGAACGGCGACTGGGGCAAGGCGAAGGACCGGCTCTTCTGCGGCAAGATCGCATGGGCGATGTCGAAGGAGGACGCTGCGAAGAAGAAGGCCGAGGCCGAGGCGAAGGCGGCGCGTTCCAAGCCGCCGGCGGGAATCACCTACAAGAAGAGCTGGATCGTCCCGCGCGGCTGCTTCAAGCCGGGCACGGACGAGCCCGCGAGGGAAATCCGCGAGGGCGAGCCGTTCGACGTAGTGGCGGACTACTACCTCGATGCTTCTGAATACTGGAACAACAAGTGCCATATCGTGGTCTTTGGCTGCGGCCCGTGGATCGACAACCCAGACGGCGTCCACGAGAAGAGCAGCCACCACATCGACTACTCGGGCCTGGGATGGGCCTTCCGTGAAGTGAAGCCCGGCAAGGGCACGATCCGCGTCACGCAGAAGATCAAGAAGTTCTACCGCTACAACTCGCTCTTCTTCCACATCCGCTTCCGCGGCGGCGACGACAGGGACTTCCCGTGGACGAAAACATGCGGCGCGCCATACATGATTCGCCCGATCAATGGGCTCGACATCATCGCGCCTACGGCCGGCGGTCTCTTCATTGCGGGCCGCGACAAGCCAGTTGTCGACCTCATCGCCGGTTCCAACGCGAAGGCCGGCTCTCCCGTCGCCATCAAGATCCTCGCCCTTGACGATGTTGGCAAGCTCGAGGAAGTCGGCTCTGTCTCGACTACGATGCCCGAGCCTGGCAAGACGGCCAAGGTCGATCTTTCGAGCGCCGTTGGCAAGCGCCTCGGCTGCTTCCTCGCGGAAGGGCGGTGCGGCGACAAGTCGGTCGACGCGTTCTTCGGTGTCATTCCCGACGTCGACAAGGCGCTTGGCGGCAAGCGCTCGCAGTTCGGCGCGACGGACCTCCACACCGACCTTGAATGCGCGACGGCTGCCAAGCTCGGCTTCTCGGTGAACCGCATGTTCGTCGGCTGGGGCGGGCTCGTCCCGAACCGCGGCGAATACCATTTTGACTGGGTTTCCGGGATGATGGACCGCCAGGAGAAGCACGGCATCAAGCCGTGGCTCATGCTCATCGGCGCACCTGAATGGGTCCTGCCGCCGCACGTCCACTCGCCTGGATTCGAACCGTACCCGTTCGACGAAGCCGGCTGGCGCGAGGCGATCCGCGCGATATCGCAGAAGTTCGGCAAGCGCGTCTTCGGCATCGAGTGGCTGAACGAAATCACCCCCGGCAACAAGAGCTCAAATCCGACTGCCGACTACAAGCGCTTCTGCGAAATCGGCGCGGAGGAACTCTGGAAGGTGAACCCGAAGGCGCACTCGATGATGGCCGGCGGCCTCTGGCCCCGCAACTTCCGTCTTGACGTCCTCGGCGCGGGAATCGGCAAGCACGTCGACATCCTCCCGATCCACTACGGTGAATACGAAAGCGCGTCCGAGGCGATTGCCGACGCTACGGCCGGCGGCATCAAGACCGTCTGGAACGACGAGGCCGCAGCGGGAATCTCCGTGTGGGGCATGGGCGGACGCGAGGCGCTTGAGCGCAGCGTCTTGCAGTCGCGTAGCGTGCTTCGCTCATGGCCCGCCCAGCTCGTCGCGGGCGTGAAGGGCATAATCTACTTCGGCGGCGAGGCGAACCCCGCCGGCAACTGGAAGTACCTCCTCGATGACTATACGCCGCGTCCCGTCGCCGCCACGCTTGCCGTCATGTCGGCCAAGCTCGGCAACGCCCGCCCGGTCGGTGCCTACTATGCCGAACCTGGCGCGCGCGTCGTCGTGTTCGAGCGTAAGGACGGTACTGCGCTCGCTGTGATCGGTTCCGCGAACGGCGACGAGAAGTCCGCGCCGGTCGAGGTGACTGTTCCCGCGACGCCCGGCTCCACCGTCGTGAGCACCGACCATCAGGGCAACACGCGTACCATCGCCGCCAAGGGCGACACTATTACCATTAAGGCCGGCGCGATGCCGCTGTTTTACGAGGGGCTGCCGCTGGCGCCGCTCGCCGTTCGCTGCGCGCTTACGATCGAAGGCCAGGGGCCGCTCACGCCCAAGCCCTCCGTCAGCTTCGTGAAGGGCGCTGCGCCGCAGTTGCGCATCTCCGCCCGCAACCCGCTCAACACGCCCATCGAGGGTGTGGTGGTTGGTGTTACGATTGGCAACGGCGCCAAGAGCAGCAAGACGCTCAAGCTTGCGCCTGGAGCGAGCGAGCACTTTATCCTCGACTTCCCGGCTTCTGCGCTCCCCGCCGGCCCGTCGAAGGGCGTGGCCCGCATCGGATGGAAGCTCTCCAAGGGTAATGTCGTCGCGCAGACCGATTTCGCCGTCGACGTCGTCGATCCGGCGACGCTCGGCAACCTTCTCTCGAACGGCGGCTTCGAGGCGAACGGCGGCTCGAAGCACGGCTGGAACGGCGGCGGCAAGGTGGTGAAGCTCTCGGGCGCCCGTCCGGGCGAGGACGGAAACGCGCTCTCGCTCGACCACGGCAAGAGCTGGATGCAGCTATTCCAGCGCGTCAACCACCCGGCTCCTGGACGTAAGATCCTCTATACGGCGTGGATGCGTACGGAGAATATGAACGCTGGCTCGAACGCCTCGCTCATCCGCCGCAACGGCCCCTCGCGCGACTTCTACATGCCGGACATCTTCGCCGCCCCGAGGGACACTGCCGGAGCGTGGCAGTTCATGGTGAAGGTCCTTGGCACTACGGCGGACGACGTCGGGGTGCAGGTCCAGCCCGTTGCCTGCGGCGAACACGGGTCCGCCCTCTACGACAACATCCGCGTGACGCTCTACGACGGGTCCGACTGGGCGGCCGAGGCGCGTCGCACCGCGAAGCCGAAGACCGTCGACGGCGATCTCTCGGACTGGGACTTCGCCGATCCGATTCCGCTTCTCTGCGCGAACCAGATCACGTCAGAAGGCGGCTACAAGTGGACGCCCGAGAACCTTTCCGGCATTGCGCAGCTCACGTGGGACGACGAGGCGCTC
>Ga0265299_10005110_pt1 | contig 12227 bp, 11 predicted proteins | sample AusTroGonzalo_MG_4_FD_193485 | JGI IMG/M metagenome (GOLD analysis project Ga0265299, IMG submission 193485) | Bovine rumen microbial communities from tropical cattle in Woodstock, Queensland, Australia - Gonzalo_02 | ecosystem: Host-associated > Mammals > Digestive system > Stomach > Rumen ...
ACCACCAACAACACATACAACAATACCGGTGTTAACATCACCATGAATGCCAGCGGCACACTCTCCGGCGTCTTCACAGTGGCTTCGGGCAAAACAGTGAAATTCTCACAGGGCAATTTGCAGTATATAGGCAGTGCTTCAACACCATATTGGAAGTTTGCGGAGCATCAATATGAATATCTTGGTAATAATGGACAAGGTAGTACCTCTACTACCGCTAACCGCGACCTGTTCGGATGGGGCACAAGTGGTTATAATCATGGAGCGACCTGCTACCAGCCATGGAGCACAAGCACCAACTACAATGACTACAACCCATATGGATCGATGACTACGAATCTGTATGACGGCTCGGGTTCCAACAAAGGCAAGGCTGACTGGGGTTACAACGCGATATCAAACGGTGGCAACAGCGGGAATTTCGGTTGGCGCACCCTTAAAAGTGAAGAATGGGTATATCTGTTCCACACACGTGCAACAGGAAATACTATCAATGGCACCCAAAACGCACGATACACTGAAGCGACTATCAATACTAACGCAACAAGTGTTAATGGTGTTATCCTGTTCCCTGACACATATACTGCCGGAACCCCTGCAGGTGTGACATGGGGAACCATCAACGGTTCAAGCGCTTGGGGTACAAAATGCACGACTGCTGGCTGGAATGCTCTCGAAGCTGCGGGTTGTGTGTTCCTTCCGGCTGCTGGCAACCGGATTGGTTCTACAATATACGATCCAGGTATCAAAGGGTTCTATTTGTCAAGTTCTTGGTACTCGGACGATCAAACCTACTCGTACTGTGTAAACTTATCCTCTGGGAACGTCAGTGTGTTCCGCTTTATTCGTTATGGAGGGGGCTCTGTGCGTCTCGTATTCGATAATTAGGAATTATTTCTTATAATCATAATCATAAAAATCCCCGGCGCTTGCAAAAGCGCCGGTTTTTTTTTGTTTTAATAGTCTTTGGCGGCGGCATTAGGCTTATTGAGATTCCTCGCTCCGCTCGGAATGACACGGTCATTATAATAATCACCCGAGGCGCGGCTTGAAAGCAACATTTGAATCCGGATGTATCCTGCATGCCGCGCCTGGTTATTTCCCTCGTTGGACTGTCATTCCGAGCGAAACGGAGTGAAGCGAGGAATCTTAAACAGTATTTTTTTTCCAAAAAAACTAAACTTTCAAGACCGCCGACTTCACCTCCACGCCATCGAGGTTTCCCAGCTGCCCCGTCAACGCCCCGATCTCGTCGGTGGTGCCCTCCACCACCAAGGAGATGATGCTGCGTCCCTCGTGCCTCGGCAAGCCAAGCCGCCCGATCACTGTATCCGAATGTTTCGAAATGATGCCGTTAACCATCGGCGCCTGCTCCCTGTCACCAATAGCAATAATGACGGTCCCTACCCTTTTCTCCATATTTTTTCATTTTAAATTTTGTTGACAAAATTATTAAAAAAAGACTCACAGAAGAAAAATTTTATATAATTTTGCAGAGTAATAGAATTCAAAAATTTAAAAAATGGGAAGTATTTCAACACAAACAGTCAATTTAAAAACAAGAGGTACTTCAAAAATTGAGCAAAAGAAGTACCCTGATACTCTGAAAAGCTGTATCTCTTTAGAGGAATTTAAAGATTTATTAAACCAAAAAATCGAAGAGCATTATGAAAACCTATCAAATACAAATAAAAAAAGGAGTCAAAAAAAACATTGAGCTAATAAAGGATTTCATCGTTAATAAAACGAATATAGAACACGCTATTTTATATACAGAAGAACTTTATGCCGAAATTGAAAGCCTGACTTATTTAGCTGATTATATTAAAATTTCCGAGTGGAAAACGGGAAAAAGATTTAGCAAAAAAGAAAAAGTTCTTGTTACAAAAAACAAGAAATGGAGTATTTTTTTTCACATTTGGAGAAATTTTGTAGTTGTTGATTTAATATTACCATCAAAAATGGTTAAAAACTAAATAAAACAAAGTATTATGATTGCAATGAAAAAACAACTTGAGGATTTGCTGGTTTCAATTTCATGGAGAGACCTTGCAAACCGCTATTTCGGGAAGTCAGGCTCATGGCTATACCATAAACTCGATGGAGTTGACGGCAACAAGAAACCAACTGAGTTTACTCTGGAAGAGAAATATCAGCTGAAAGGTGCTTTGGTCGATTTGGCTGATAGGATTCGTCGTGCCGCAGATTCGATAGAATGAACCTCTTCAAACATCTAATCAATCTCCTGTTTCCACGAGTTTGCGCTGCGTGCGGCACCCCCCTGCTCGAAGGCGAAGACACCGTCTGCACCACCTGCCGCTTCCTGATGCCTAAAACCGGCTACGAAAACAACCCCAACAATCCTCTGGCACAGAATTTCTTCGGTCAGATGCCGTTCAACGCCGTGTCAGCCGAGTTCTTCTTCAGCAAAAGCGGCAAAGTCCAGCACCTCATCCACGGCCTCAAATACCACCGCTGTCGCGAAAACGGCATTTTTCTTGGTCAAGAAATAGGTAAAAGTCTCCTTCAAGCCCCTGATTATCAAGGAATTGACTATATTATACCTATCCCGCTCCATCCTAAAAAAGAAAAAATCCGCGGCTATAACCAAAGTCACGTCATAGCCGAAGGCATCAGCGAAATAATGAACATTCCCATCGCCGAAAAATGCCTCGTCAGAAGCGTCTTCACCGACACCCAGACCAAAAAATCGCGTGAGGAACGCTGGCAGAATGTAAAAGACATTTTTCACATCGAAAAACCTGAAAAACTCTCACACAAACACGTGCTTCTCATCGACGACGTGCTCACCACCGGCGCCACCCTCATGTCGGCAGGCAAAGCCCTCTCGCAAGTCGACGGAATAAAAATCAGCGTGGTGACAGCCGCCTGCGCCAGCAATTAAATTTTTTACTATTTTTGCAAGGTGAAAATCATGCTGCTCGTGATAGGAAAGACCGACGAGGCTTACCTCGAGACTGGTATCTCAAAGTATATCAGTCGGTTAGAGCATTACACCCAGTTCGAGATGAAGGTCATCCCCGACATCAAAAACCGTAAGACTTTATCCGAAGCACAACAGAAAAAACTCGAGGGCGAGCTGCTTCTGGCTCAGCTTCAATCAGGCGACGACATCATCCTTATGGATGAAAACGGCAAGACGTTCTCGTCACGCGGCTTCTCGCAATGGCTTGAGCGTCAGATGAATACTGGCTGCAAGCGCATGGTTTTCATCATAGGAGGCCCCTATGGCTTCTCACAGGAGGTTTACGACCGCGCCAACGCAAAGATAAGCCTCTCCGAGATGACGTTCTCCCACCAGATGGTGCGACTCATTTTTGTCGAGCAACTTTATAGGGCCTTCACAATATTAAAAGGAGAGAGTTATCATCATGATTAACTCCACTCCTTCCGTTCAATTGATAGGCGGTGATTTCTCCACTCCCTTCGGTCGGTCGAAATGACGATGTTGATAGAAATATTTAAAATTTTATAATATGAAAAAAGCATTTTTAACGATTTTAACAATCATCCTTCTCGGCGGAATCATCCGTGCTGACGAAGGTATGTGGATTCCTGCACTCCTCCAGCGTAACGAAGCCGAAATGCAGGCTATGGGCATGCGTATCACTGCCGACGACATCTATTCAATCAACCACAGCTCAATGAAAGATGCGGTGGTGCTCTTCGGAGGCGGCTGCACCGGCGAGATCGTCAGCGAGCAGGGACTGCTCCTCACCAACCACCACTGCGGCTACGGCTGGATACAGCGTCACTCCACAGTGGAACACGACTACCTCACCGACGGCTTCTGGGCAATGACTCCTGAAGAAGAACTCCCCTGCCCGGGACTCACCGTCACAATGCTTAAAAACATGGTCGACGTCACCGACAAGGTGCTCGAAGGCATCACCGAAAAGACCACCGACGAGGAACGCGCCGAAATCGTCAAGGAAAACATCAAAAACATCATCGAATCGGTTCAGAATGACACAGAATATGAAGTGTCTGTCGAGTCGTTTTACATTGGTAATCAATATTTTCTGATGTACAACGAGGTGTTTAAAGACATCCGCATGGTGGGCGCTCCACCGTCAAACATCGGCAAGTTCGGCGGCGACACCGACAACTGGGTATGGCCTCGTCACACCGGCGACTTCTCAATATTCCGCATCTACGTCGGAAAAGACGGCAAACCGGCCGAATACAGCGAGGACAACGTGCCTTACAAGCCTGACTATCACTTCACTATCTCGTTGAAAGGCGTCGAGAAAGACGACTTCACCTTCGTGTTCGGCTACCCTGCACGCACCAACGAGTATCTTCCGGCAGTGGCTGTAAATCAAGAGGCTAACGTCATATACCCTGTGGTCGTCGACCTCCGCACACAGATACTCGACATCTACAACAAATATCAGGAACGCGACGCTAAAGTCCGTATCCAGTACGCCAACAAACACGCCGGCCTAGGCAATGGCTGGAAGAAATGGATGGGCGTCATTGAAGGCATCCGAAATTTCAAGGGAATAGATAAAAAACAAGCCTTCGAGCAGGCTTACAACGACTGGTGCATGCAGTCGCGCAGCCGCATGAAATATATGCACGCCCTCCGCGACTTCACCCCTGTGTACGAGGAATATGAGAAATATCGCATGGCTATGACATATTTCACAGAAGCCGGTCTCTCCATTGAACTGATTGAATTTGCATCTCTTTTCAGAGGGTTAGCCGATGTTACAAAAGAAGCAAGCGATCAGGAGTATATTGATGGTATAATCAATGACTTAAGACCAAGGGTGGCAGCATTTTTCAAGGATTACTATCAGCCTATCGACGAAGAAGTGGCAGTGGCAATGCTTACAGCTTACCGCGACAACCAGCCTGAGGATTTCCGTCCAGAGATTCTTAACGAAATCGATAGCAAATACAAGGGCGACGTGAAAGCTTACGTCGATTACCTCTTCGGAAAATCAATGTTCACATCTGAGGAGAAAGTCAATGCGATGCTTGACAATTTCAAACCTTCAAAGGCCAAAAAACTTGCCAAAGACCCTGCTCTTGTAGCTTATAACAGCATGATCGACTTCTACAAGGCTAATGTGAGAGACAAAGCTAACGAATGCAACCAGACAATCAACAACCTGCGCCGCGTCTACATGGAAGGCCAGATGAAGATGATTCCTGAGGTCTATCCTGAGCGTAACCTCTACCCTGATGCAAACTTCACCCTCCGCGTGACTTACGGCAAGGTGGGTGGCTTCAAGCCGAAAGACGCTGTCGAATACCGTCATTTCACCACCCTCGACGGCATCATGCAGAAAGAGAACCCCGACATCTACGACTATGTAGTAACCGACAGATTACGTGAGCTTTACGAGGCTAAGGACTTCGGTCGCTATGCCGACAAAGACGGCTCAATGCATGTGGCATTCATCGCTGGCAACCACACCACTGGCGGCAACAGCGGCAGCCCTATCCTCAACGCCGACGGCGAACTCCTGGGCCTTAACTTCGACCGCACCTGGGAAGGCACGATGAGCGACCTCATCTACGACCCGTCGATATGCAAAAACATCAGCGTCGACATCCGCTATGTGCTGTTCCTCATCGACAAATACGCAGGCTGCACACGCCTCATCGACGAAATGACAATAGCTGAGTAAAATGGCTGACAATCAAAAGTTTACAGAGCGCATACTTTCTTGTGTGCGCTCTGCTACTCCAAGCGCGCTCAAGACCATCTGGTGGCTCGCCAAAATCATGGTCGGAGTGTCGTTTGGCATCATGCTGCTCCAATATTTCGGTGTCATCGCCTGGATCTCAGAGCAACTTACTCCCCTATTCTCACGATTCGGTCTCCCTGGTGAAGCCGCCCTCGCCTACGTCTCGGGCTATTTCGTCAACTGCTACACCGCCATGGCCGTCATGAGCACCTTGCATCTCGACATGCGTGCAATAACTATTTTATCCGTTATGGTGCTCTGCTCGCATAATATGATAGTCGAGACCACCGTGCAGGCAAAAACAGGCTCTAGCGCCATCAGAATAGTGGTTATCAGGACGTTGTCGGCATTCATACTGGCATTTGTGCTCAACAAGATCATGCCTGGCGATTTTGAAAAAACTGTGGCCGAATCCGTCGCCACCGAAGACATAGCTTTTGTGGATATGCTCAAAAACTGGGCCTGGCGCACCGTGAAGACCGTCGCCCTGATGGCAGTCCTGGTCTACGCCCTTACGCTTCTGCAAAGGATTTTGAATGAATTCGGCATAATAGAGAAGATCTCCAACTTCCTGAAGCCTGTGATGGTGTTCTTCGGCTTGCCGCCTCGCACTGCGTTTTTGTGGCTTGTGGCAAACACCCTCGGCCTCGCCTATGGTGCCGCTGTGATGATCGACGAAACTGAGACTGGCAAGACCACCAAAGAGGAAAACGACCTACTGAACCACCATATCGGAGTGTCGCACAGCAACCTCGAGGATCTGCTGCTCTTCACAGCCCTCGGCGGAAGTTTCCTGTGGATGCTCCTCTCCCGCTGGGCAATGTCGCTGATATTGGTTTGGGAAAGAAAAATCGAAAACAAAATTCGTAAATAACGTAAGGCTTGTTCACCGTTGACCATCGTCCAAATTTGTGACCAAGCCTTATGTCTTAATGTAAGCTAAACTGTGTAATGAAAAAGGTATAAACCTTTTTCATAAAGGTTACATATTAAGTTGCATGCAAAATTACGCATAATTGCTGAGATAGAGGGTATAATATAATCGGCAATTTGTAAATTAAAATCGGCAAAATGTAAACAAAATGACAAAATAACGACTTATTTTCAAAAAATTGTGTATTTTTGCAATCAAAATACAATAACTATGAAAAAAATTATCAACGTCATTATTGTTTGCATAACCCTATTAATGTGTGGCTGTAAGCATCCTGTCCCGCAGCCTCAGCCGCGTACCGACCGCTATAGTGTCGACACTCTGCGCCGTCTCGCCGCCCGTGACCTCGACCTGGCTTACCAACGTGTCGACGAAGGTGAACAAAATGGCGACCTGTCACTTTATGAGTCGGCTAACCTGCGCGCCAATCTCACCTATCAGTATACCGACAACTATCCGATGGCGATGGATTACTGCCGACAAGCCCTCTCGGCCCTCAGCGACGACGACTACGCAAATCAGGTGCAGACATATTACCTCTTCGCCACCATCGCAGAGATGGGAAAGGATTTCACAGCGTGTATCAACGCCTGCTCCGAAGGCAAAGCCATAGCACACAAGCATAAGCTGCGCTTCAAAGAATATTCGTTCGACTATATCGTTGGAAAATGCAAACTCGACATGGGCTCGCAAGACGAAGGCATCGCCCTGATGTCGGAGTCTATCGACAAAGCCTCCAAAATAGTCGAGGTGGAAAGCGATTACGGACATCTCATCTTTTTCGTCAACAACATGATGAGCTGCTATATGAGCGTCGGTGATATGAAAAATGTGCTCCGCGAAGCCGATATCATGCAACGGCTGGTCGACGATATGGAGTTGAAATATCCTCATGCAAGGCCTTATTGCGAGCAATGCCGCTTTTATATCCTCTCACAACGCGCAATAGCCAAAGCTAGCATCGGAAGCCTTACAGAGGCCGAAAACGACTTCAAAGAGGCCCTCAAGTATAGCTTCGCTAACAGCTACCACGGCAGCCAGAACAAATTGGAGTATTATGCCGTGACAGGCAACGTCGACTCGGTGGTCAATATCATGGAACGCTACCCTTACCAGGATGCCGACACCATCAAACGACTGTACCGCATGCGCCTCGCCACCTACGAAAAAGTTTACCGTACAAGCGGCGACACCACGATGGCCGATCACTACAAGACACGCATCGACTCCCTCACAACGCTCATCGACAATCGCGAACGACAGGAAAGCACCGCCATCAACGCAGCACAATATGAGACACAACAGTACAAAATGGAACTCGACGAACTGTCAAAAAACACCCGACTGGCGATGATGATACTGTTTTTGATAGTTGTGACGGTGATAACAACGTTTATCATCTTCCATCGTGTCAACAAACGTAAGATCTCGAAATCGTCAGAAAAACTTGAGCAGATTCAGAAACAGGTGCGTATCATGGCGGGCGAAAACAACGCCACACAGTCGCTGGTGACGTTTATCGAAGGACAAAAACTGTATCTCAACAAAGACATCTCTCGCGCACTCGTCACACAGATGATGGGTTGCTCGCACAAGACACTCACCAAGATGCTCAACGACATACATCCCGACCTATCATTCCCAGACTATATCAAGGGACTGCGTATCGCCCACGCCCTTAAGCTGATCCAGGAAAACCGTTATCTTACAATAACACAGATAGCCGACCAGTCGGGATTCTACAGCATCAGCAGCTTCGAGCGCTCATTCAAATCCATTACCGGCAAAACACCGCGCGAATACCTGAAAGACATAAACAACTGAAAATGATAAATGACGTAAATAATCTGTGTAATCTGCGTGAGAAAGAAAAAATTTATTATTTTTATATTTGTGTATTGAAAATCTTTGTATTTTTGCAGTCCGAAAAAATCGGGTTCGGGATGTAGCGCAGCCCGGTAGCGCGCTTCGTTCGGGACGAAGAGGCCGCAAGTTCGAATCTTGTCATCCCGACTAAATGTAGAGACGTGCCATGGCACGTCTCTACGTGTTTTAATTCCATTTCGAACAATCACACTTCTCGCTCTTCTTCTTGTAGTTGCTCGGCCCCTTCTGCGTCGAACACCCCACGAAAAATAACGATAACGCGATGATTATCAAACAGATTCTAAATAATTTATTTTTTTTCATATGCAATGTTTTCGTCATTCCGAGCGGAGTCGAGGAATCACCGGCATTTAAATATAACGAATCAATTAAAAGGCGGTGATTTATTCACTCCCTCCGGTCGGTTGAAATGACGATGTGTCATTTCAACCACGGCTCCGGATTAGTGTTATTTTTCTCTTTCCAAATCTCAAAATGCAAGGTCGTCACATTGTCGGTGGCTCCAGTGTGAATCACGCCCAGCTTCTGCCCTGTCTTCACCTTGTCGCCGGCCTTCACAAACACCTTGTCGAGGTTGGCATACAGCGTGAAATACAAGCCATGCCGCACCAAAACCACATTGGTCGAGCCAGTGTTAAAAACATTTGCCACCTGTCCGTCAAACACACACAACGCCTCCGCGCCATGCTCCGTCGAGATGTCGATGCCGTTGTTCTTCACCACCACCTTCTGCTGTGTCGGATGCATGTTGTTGCCGTATTTCTTGACGACAACGCCGCTTTTCACAGGCCACGGCAGCTTGCCTTTGTTACTCTCAAACGTCACCGAGAGCTTGGTGTCGACAGTGGCGTCAGCCTTGCGCCGCGACATTTCATCCTCGATGATATTCTTGATCTTTGCCTGCAGAGCGTCGGTCTCCTTCTGCTTGCGCGCAATGTCTTTCTTGATGTCTTTCTCTTTCTTTTTCAGCGTCGTAAGCTTCTTGTTCAACACCTTCTTGTCATCGTTGAGCTTGTCACGCTCTTTTTGCTGGTCGGCCTTCAGCTTCTCAATCTGTTTCTTGTCGGAGTCGTTCTTCTCGATGCGTTTCCTGATGTCGTCCTTCGTCTTGTCGATCTCCTCCATCTTGTGCTTCAAAAGGTCCTTAAACTGCTGGATATATCGCATCCTACGTATCGCCTGGTTGAAGTCATCCGATGAGAAAATAAACAGTAAGTTGTTGATACTGCTTCGGTTACGATAACTCAGCACCAGCAAATCAGCATATTCCTGACGGCTTTTCTGAAGCTCGTTTTGCAGTTTTTTAATGTCGTTGTTATATGCCTTCGTCGATTTGTTCAACGCATCCAACTGCTTGTTATACGTGGCTATGAGGTCGTCCCTTTTCTTAATCTGCGTCTGCAAAAGCTCCACCTCCTGCACCGTCGTCTCCTTGTTTTTCGAGGTCTGGCTCAACAGGTTCTGCGATGTCTTGATCTCCCCTTGCAGTCTCGCTATCTTTTGCTCTAACTCGCTGACATTCTGCGCATTACAATCCATTTTGACAATAAAAACCATCAAAATCGCCAAAATTGGATATATAATCTTTCTTATCATTTATAAATGCGCTCGTATTTTTTCGGTATGCTGAAATTGAATTCCAAGGGCTCGTCGACGGTGACGTTCGAGAACTCGATATTCGCCTTCAGATAAATGTCGCCATGGATGTCAATGCTGATTTTCGTCGGGAGATATTTTTCGTTAACCTTTTCAAAATCAGAATATTGCAGCTCAATTTTACGTTTGCTGTCGTTGTATTCCTTGATATAGTATTTGGTGATTTTAAACAGCTGCGGGTCAATCCAGATGTCTTTCAGCATCACCTTCCAATATTCGTCGTTGTTTTTTATCGATTTTTTCAAATTCTTGGAAATCAATAAGTTATACTGTCCGTCGGCAATCTGTATCTTATAGTCATCGCTTTCGCGAAGATTGATGTCGTTGCCCACCAGCACCGCCTGTATGAATCCTATGGTCGTTATCATCGGCGAGATCTCGTTGAAAACCTCAATGTTTTCTACAAGATACGTCTTCTCCGTCCTGTTGAGGAAAAACACCGAGTCACTCGTCACTTTGATGCGCAGCACTTCCAGTCCCATCGGCATAGAGATGCTCGTCCAGATGATGCTGTCTTTCTTCATCCTGAGCTGTCCTTTCACGTTGAGGTTGCGGTCTTTCGTCTCGATTTTCATGTTCATCTTCGCCACGAAATTGTCGAACTCAAACTCGTTGTCCTCCACCTCCTGGATCAGCTTGGCTGCGGTAAACTCACGCAAGGTGGTCTTCGTCAGTGATTTCTTCGACGAACAGCTTGTGCTGAAAAACGGCACAACTGCTAACATGCAGAATATCAATAATATATGAATTTTTCTACTCATATAATCTCTCATCTTTTATCTTTTTATCTAAAAATTCCGACACCTCTCCCCCGGCTTTCTTGGCTTTTTTCCAGTTTTTCACAGCGTTTTTCGTGTCGCCCAGTTTATATTGGATGTCGCCAAGGTGCTCGTAGTTGACACCTTGCGGGTTTTTGTCGTATTTGAACACCTTGTTCATGTATTTCAAAGCCTCGTCATAACGGTTGAGTTTGTACAGAATCCAGGCGTAAGTGTCGAGGTAAGTTGGGTTTTTCGGCTCGGCCTGTATGGTTTTCGCCGACATCTGCAACGCCTTATCAAAGTCATGATTGTCAAGCGATAAGTAGTAGGCGTAGTTGTTCAGGACGTAGATGTTGTCAGGCTTTGAACGCAGCACCCTGTCGTATGCCTCAAACGCTTTTTTGTTGTTTTTCAAAAGCATGTAGGTGTCGCCGATGTAAGTGTCGAAATCGGCGGTAAGATCTTTGTTTGCAGAAAGATTTCTGCCTTTTTCAAGCGTTTTTATCGTGTTTTCGTAGTCTTTAGTATTGAAATATCCGATACCGCTAAAAAGGTAGAACAAAGGCTGCTCAGGATAAAGCGCTCTTGCCTTGTCGGTAATCTCTATAAGTCCTTGATAATCATCCAGATCAATATAGCAAAGCGCCAGCTGGTAAAGTGTCGCGAAGTTGTTTGCCTCGCGTTCCAATGCCATGTGGTAATACTCTTTTGCGGTAGCAAAATCTTTTTTGTTGAAATACACCGTTCCAATGATATAATAGCCGATACATTTGTCGGGATACATCTCAATAAAAGCATTTCCTGCCTCTTCGGCGTCGTCGATGGCATCTTTGACATCTTGTTTCTGGAACCAGAAATCGTAAATCTGAGCCTTTGTTTCGTAGTCGAGATTCTTGTTTCTGATGGCTGCGATAAACTCTGTAAAAGCCTTGTCGAGTTCGCCCATGCTCTGGTAATAATCCATCAACGAAATGTTAATATATTGATTATCAGGCTCGATCTCTTTTATCCTAAGATATTGTTTGTAGGCGTCTTTGTCGCGACCCAGTTTGCGGTAAGCCTCGGCGAGGAGAGCCCTGTAATGGGTGTTGTCGGGCACAAACTCCACCAGTTTCTCCATCTCTGCTATGGTTTGGTCTTTCTTGCCCTGTTCGTCGTAAATCTGTATCCTCTGCAGGAAGATGTACTCGTTCTTGCCCATCTGCTCCTCCAACACATCGAGTTTCTCAATTACCTTGTCATAATCGCCTATGCGGAGCAGCACGT
>Ga0265299_10005113_pt1 | contig 12222 bp, 12 predicted proteins | sample AusTroGonzalo_MG_4_FD_193485 | JGI IMG/M metagenome (GOLD analysis project Ga0265299, IMG submission 193485) | Bovine rumen microbial communities from tropical cattle in Woodstock, Queensland, Australia - Gonzalo_02 | ecosystem: Host-associated > Mammals > Digestive system > Stomach > Rumen ...
GCTGTCCGCAATTGCTGCAGAACTTACCTGTGTTGCCGCCCTGGCCGCAAGAACATGTCCAACCAGCTGCTACGGGAGCTGCTGCAGGAGCTGCCTGCTGAACTGCGCCGCCGAAGAAGCCGCCCTGCTGAACAGGAGCCTGCTGAGTTGTGTTAAGAGCTGCTGCTGTAGCCTGATTGCCACCAACTGCACCCATCATGCCGAGACCCATAAAGCCGTTAACTGCGCCGTTAGCGTTAGCACCAGCAGCCTTCATAGCCTCTGTCTGGCCGAGAGCAACTGCTGCGCCGAGAGCGCCAGGATCCTGACCATAGAGCTTTGCCTCGTCGACCTTCTCGATTCTCTCACGAGACTTATCGTCAGGTGTAACGGAAGCGATAGCAACTGTCTCTACAACGATACCTCTCTTCTGGAGCCACTCGTCATCGAGGCAATCCTGCATGTATCTACGGAACTCGCCCTGCTTAGAAGGCAGTGTTGAGAACATGATGCCGTTCGGGTAAGGGCCGCCGCACTTATTAAGTGTCTCTGTAATGTTGTCAAGGAACTCAAGACGAGGCTGCTGAGGCTTAGCGGGTGTACCCATGAACTCAGCTACTGTGTACTCATCCTTAACGTTACCAACGATGTTTCTGAAGAAAGTAACAGGATTCTCAACTCTGAAGGAGAATGTACCGTTCAAACGGATATAGATGTTACGATATTCAGGGTCTGCGTAAGGTACGGGTGAAGGTGTACCGAAGTTCTGATTCATCATCTCGAGCTTGTTTACGAAGTAAACTCTCTGCTGCTGCTGAATCTCTCCGCCCATCTTCATACGGTTCCAAACGTCACCGATAGACTGCTTAATGTTCTCACCGAAATTCTTGTTAGCAAGAATTGAAGGAGCTGTGGATGTATCCCACTTATAAGCGCCTGCATCAGAAACTACGTCTACGATCTCGCCGTTGTTAACGAGGAGACAGAAACAACCCTCAGGTACGTTAATGACAGAGCCATTGGAGATAACTTCGGAATTACCCTTGTTTCTTCCCTTCTCCATCTTGTTAGCACCCTTCTTAACGAGGATCTCCTGTCCTAAAGAATCCTGAGTAAAAAACTCAAGATACTGATCTTGAATCTGGCTGGAAATTGAATCAAATGTTGTGCCTGCCACATTCTTGATTAAGCTAATCAATCCCATATTAATATTCCTCCTAGGTACTTGGTCGAATTAACTCCGCCAAGAAAAATAATATCATTTTTCTGACAAAACAACAATAATATTTAACATGATCAGTAAGCGTACTGAATCTTCCTGCTCATTCTCAGCAGTTCGGGTGTCTTGAGCAGTCCTTCCGGCACATCGACGCCCTCCATCACGCAGTTAGCGATAAGAGGAACGCCTGTGATCTCAGATGCCTTCAATATCTCTGATTCACCCTGCGCGAGCATCTCGGCAGTCGTATCTTCGAGCAGATTAGTGTTATTGATGTATCCGTCGATCTTAAATCCTGCCGCTGCGGACAGTTCATCTGTCATGATGGCGATCTGCTCAGCATCGGAAGTAAACGGTCTTAATGAATTGACCGCCATATAGATAACGGCATCAGTGTTCTCGATCCTCTTTTTAAGGGATCCGAGCACCAGTGCGCCCATGTCTTCTCCTCCGATATCGAAAATACCCTGGTAAGACTCGTCATCGAAGATAACGTACATATCAGGCGGCAATACCGGCGCATCAACGTTAGAGCCAGCATACATAGGCGTAACGAGCCTGATTCCAGCTTCTTCAAGGACAGAAGCGCAGTCTGAAGAACGGTAAAAAGGATTTACGATATCGAGATCTGCAATTAGGAGCTTCTTGTCCGGTAAAGCTTTTCGCTGGGCAAGAGACATATTGACTGCGATCTCGGACTTGCCGCTGCCGTATGCACCGATAATGATTGTAAGACGATGATCAAGATAAAACATCAGAATAAGTTCTTCTTTCTAAAGATTACGTAGCCCCAGCCGCCGATAAGGAGCATCCACGCGACAGATCTCAATGTGTATGTGAAGTTGAGTTCAGTGTAAGTCACATGCATGGAATCCGTGCGCTTGAAGTCCTTAGATGTCAGTCCGGACATATCCATACTGTAATAGTCGTTAACAAATTTACCCGTGAAGTCGAGCTCATCAGAGTATTCGAGATTGCCGGTGATCACCTGGGTCAGATCAGTCGAATAATCGCCGTTGAAGCCGAGGTTGGTGATAAGGTATGCGGGATGGCAGATCTTCCAAGCGATGCCGAGATAGTAGTCTCTGTCATATGTATCCTCAAAGTCTTCAACAACTTCCTCATCGAGATATCCGTCATCGATCATCTCTTCATAGCGCTCGTGTCTTACCTCGATGTAATCGTCAACTGCCTTTGCAGGAAGATTGAAGTTTCCGACGATTGCCGTAGCGGTAGACATTACCATAACGATTACAATAGACAGGATGATCGGCATCGCGCGTCTTCTGAACATGAGCGAGATGACGGTAAATGTAACCGTCAGCACAAGCAATATCACGATCGCAACGCCAAGGCGCAGGAACATCTCACCGTGGTTTAAGTCAACGCCGAATCCTGAGATCGTAAGTCCGAACAGTGCGCCTCCGATATATGTAACGCACATAAGGACCGTCGCACAGATCTGAGTGATCATGTAGGAGAAGAAAATCGAGGTTCTGGAATGTCCTGCGGTTATCTTATTCCTGACGATTCCGTCAGAGAAATCCCTTCCGATATGAAGCACCGTAAACAGCGCAATAAACTTCGGGAGTTCATTAATGAATGCAACAGCTATCATCCATGTCAGGAACCTTAATTCATCACTGGACATATCAATATCAGCGAATGTGTTGCCTGTGTCAATTAAGGTCAGCTCGATGATGCCGCGGTAGAAAAGCGCTACCAGAATGGGCCATAACAGGCAGTAACCGCCTATTATCTTGAAGAAAAGGCTCTTGGACATGCGCCTGAATTCAAAAACGATAAGATTAAGCATAAGACTCACCTCCTACAAGGTTGACGAAGTAAGTCTCAAGGTCTGTCTCCTTGGTAACAACTCTGGCGATGTTAACGCCGACGTTGTTTGCGGCAATAACAACATCAGACAGATTGTAATAGCCCTTAGCGTAAATAATTCCCGTCTTGGGATCGATGGTGGGCGCCAGGCCGAATTCACAAAGAACAGGAATAAGCTGTTCAGGTGTTCCTGAATAGAACTCCGATACAAGACCTCCTGCGTTCTCAACAGCTTCTGCATTAACTTCCCTGACAACTCTGCCCTTCTCTACGAAGGCAAAATCAGTAGCGAGCTTCGAGAGCTCGGAGAGGATGTGGCTCGATATTATGATAGTTACGCCCTTCTCCCTGTTAAGTCTTACGAGCAGATCTCTGATCTGGATGATACCCTGAGGGTCAAGGCCGTTGATAGGCTCGTCAAGAATAAGGACTTCAGGGTCTCCGGTCATTGCCATGGCAATTCCGAGACGCTGTCTCATACCGAGAGAGAACTTTCCAGCCTTCTTCTTGCCTGTATCGCCGAGACCTACGAACTCAAGGCTTCTGTCAACTGATTCATCAACCTTCAGTCCGAGATTGATGTACTGATAGATCAGATTATCTCTTGCGCTTGCATTGGAATAAATCGAGGGGAGCTCTACGAGCGCACCTACATTACCAAGTTTCTTGTTATCAAAGCCGTAATCAATAGTACCTTTGGTAGGCTTCTGAAGTCCGGCAATGATTCTCATTATGGTAGTCTTACCTGCACCGTTCCTTCCTACGAGTCCGAAGATCGAACCCTTGGGAACAGTAAATGACATATCTTCAAGGACATGGGCTTTGCCGTAATCTTTGCAAACGCCTTCGACCTTAAGAACATAATCTTTAGTTTCCGACACGATCTTATCTCCTTTATCTTCCCATTATTAGCCAAGACCATTAAGGCCCCAGTTCGCTACATTATATCAAAATAGGAGAATTCTCGGAAACTCAGTGCCTTACGAGCCTGCCCGCACGTTCGCCTATAACAACGGCAACGATAAGCTTTATGATGTCCGGGATAATGAACGGCAGTACGCACCAGGTCATAACGGCAGCAAGGCCGACAGGGCCTGTCTGGGCAGCATAGACGGTCATGAACCAGATGACGCCTATGGCATACATAACGACTTCGAAAATAACCGAATTGACCGCACCGAATATCCACGTCTTAACAGTTGATGTCATGAGTTTTCTGAACAGGAGTCCCTCTAAGAGCCAGTATACGAGGCCCGCGAAAACGAAGCCGATCAGAAAACCTCCGGTAGTACCCAGAAAGGCTGTTATTCCGCCCTTGAAGCCTGCGAAAACCGGTACGCCGCATGCGCCCAGAGCCAGATAAACCAATATGGACAGTGTTCCCCTTCTGCCTCCGCAGGTAAGCATTACTGCCAGTATCCCCATGGTCTGCAGTGTAAACGGCACGGGACCTAAGGGGATGCTGATCCATGAACATACGGTTATTAGTGCTGCGGATATTGAGATGAGAACGAGATCGTATATGAATGCCCTGTTCTTTGTGGCTTTGGATGTTTTCGAGCTTGATTCAGACATTGTAAACCTGTTTGTTGTTTTAATTGACAATCGGGATTTTACTCTTGTGCCGTCTGAATAGCAATAGCCAAATTAGAACTGATACTTGGGCCAGATACCCTTCTTATCGTGGGTATGCTCAGGAAGCTGATAGAGATCGTGGCCGGGATAATCGTTGCCCTCAACGATAACGGGACCGTCAGGCGTGAAGCATACATCCCATCCGATAAAACCGACCTGGGGAACGACCATTGCCGCCTTGGTGCACATCTCTATTACCTGATCCCACATGGGGAAAACGAAGCCCTTGAATACCGCACCTGTCATAGGGTGCTTCTCGTAGAGGACCTTGGTCTTGTCGATCGGGAAATCAGTGATCTCACCGGTCTTCTCATCAACGGGCGCTGTCATGCCGCCACTATTGAAGTTATCGACGCTGTGACCGTAGTTACCGAATCTGCAGCATGCGCTGGCAACATGAACCTGACCGTCCCTCTGGATGGTAACAAGTCTTACGGTATTGATCGCATAAGGATAAATGGCACTTACGTCAGGATGCTGGACGATCAGTTCTTCAAAGAAATGAGGTCTCTCATGATTTACGAGCCTGTCGTAGATAGCTTCGGCAGGTTCAGCCTTGCAGTCGATCTTCTCGACCGTCTTGCCGCAGGAACCCAAGTCAGCCTTAGCCATGAGGAAGTCGTGATCGTTAATGAAGTCTATTACTTCCTGTTTATTGTCTTTTCTTATCTCGATCCACTTACGGCCTAAGAATTCACCAAAGCGCTTATTGAATTCAATCTTGTTGTCGATAAGGTCTGTGTAGTTGGGATCGTTATATCTCTTTACGAGCTCATAGTTGCGGCCGCGGGTGATGTATGTGTCGCGCTCGGCATCCGTGAGGTTATACATCTCGTAGAGCCAGTAATCCATGTAACCGGCGCCGAACTTCCTGCCGCAGTGAACCATATCAAAGAATATCCACACGCGGTTCTTGCCCGACTTCTCATGGATATCCTTGATCTTGGCAAACATTGCCTTATAATCCATGCGCGAAACGCGCCTGATCAAATAACTCAGTTTTGACATAGGTGCATTATAATACAACCCAAAAACTTTTGTTATAATTGCTTTCGAATAGAAATAAACGGGTAACAAGCTTGTTACTTTAAGCAAAAGGAGGATTTTTCCCATATGGCTATCAGAATAGGTATTTTAGGTTACGGCAACCTCGCTAAAGGCGTTGAGCTCTCAATCCGTCAGAACAAGGACATGGAGCTGGTTGCTGTATTTACAAGAAGAGACCCTTCAACTGTTAAGACACTCACTGAAGGTGTTGCAGTTGTTCCCTCTTTCGAAGCAGCTGAGTGGAAGGACAAGATCGATGTCCTCGTTATCTGCGGCGGTTCAGCTACTGACCTGCCCACACAGACACCCGAGTATGCTTCAATGTTCAACGTAATCGACAGCTTCGATACACACGCTAAGATTCCTGAGCACTTCGCTAACGTTGATAAGGCAGCAGCTTCCAGCAAGCACACAGCTCTTATCTCAGGCGGCTGGGATCCCGGTATGTTCTCCATCAACAGACTCTATGGCAGCTGCATTCTTCCCGACGGTCAGGATTACACATTCTGGGGCAAGGGCGTATCACAGGGCCACTCCGATGCTATCAGAAGAGTTCCCGGCGTTAAGAACGGCAAGCAGTACACGATTCCCGTTGATGCAGCTCTCGAAGCAGTAAGATCCGGTTCCGAGCCTGTTCTCACAACACGTCAGAAGCACACCAGAGAGTGCTTCGTAGTTGCAGAAGAAGGCGCAGACCTCGCTCTCATCGAGAAGACTATCAAGGAGATGCCTAACTACTTCGCAGATTACGACACGACAGTACACTTCATCTCCGAAGAAGAGTTCGCAAGAGATCACTCCAGGATCAATCACGGCGGCTTCGTATTCCGTACGGGCAAGACAGGCGTTAATGGCGAGAACAAGCACGTTATCGAGTATTCATTGAAGCTTGATTCCAACCCTGAGTTCACAGGTTCCGTTCTCACAGCTTACGCAAGAGCTATCTACCGTCTCTCACAGAAGGGCGACTTCGGATGCAAGACAGTATTTGATATCGCACCTGCTCTCCTCTCACCTTTGTCAGGCGAAGACTTAAGAGCACATATGCTGTAATAACTCTCAAAAGAATCAGTAAGAATAACGGCGTGGGCATAAAGCTCACGCCGTTTTGTTTTCGAAAACTTGATCAAAGCCCCGAATAACCCAAGTAGAGCATGTTCATCTGTTCTTCGTCATGGACGTAAGTATGGTCGTGGACCGTGCCTTCGTATCTCAGTTGTCCGTCCCTGTAGACCAGAAGCCTGTTTTGAGGGACTTCCTCCCAGTTGCCGCCATCAAGGGGTCTGGTCGAGAAGAAGACATATCCGTCGTTATTCTTGCGGTACATGGTCCCTGCTTCATTCTTATGAACGTAAAAATCCTGTCCGTCAAAAGCAAAGAAATTCAGCTTGTTCTTATCAGAGAGTTTTACCGCCAGAGAATCCATAACCTTATATCGGGATAATTCATCAGTAATTCCTTTATTCTGATCGAGCATATATAAGAATATGCGCTCACTGTCAGTTGAACCGGCCTGGATATCCTGATAAGGATAAAGTTCCTCAGATTCAAATATCGTTCCGTTATGTGCAAATGCCCATTCACGCCAGTTGGGATCGTGAGCAATGAAAGGATGCGTATTCTTGTACTCGACGTATCCGATTGTCGCCTTGCGGATATGGGCGATGATGCCGCGGCATGTAACACCCGAAGACAGATAAGAAACGATCTTACCGCTCCTTGTAGAATCGACAGGTTCTTTATCGATGGTGATCTTGCCCTTATCGTTCCACGAAGCGATGCCCCAGCCATGCGGATTATACTCACCATGCTTAAAGAACTCTCTGAGCTCAGCGGTGACATCTATTGTCCTGTCTGATGTTACGCCGAACATCTCACACATTGTTCAGATACTCCCTCTCTTTGCCTGTAAGGGCATTGCCTGCCAGTTCAACCAAATACTTATACCATTCACTTGCTGACTTGTCATCGTAGATTTTTGCATCTATGCCTTCAACGATTATACGGTCTACTGCGTCCTCGATCTGCTCTATGGAAGTAATTCCGGAAAGCGCTGTTTCCAATTCAGAAAGATTCTCTTCAGAATAGATAAGACCTTTTATGAGGGCTACATAACTCAGAGCACGATTAAGAGGAACGCTGTCTGCAACTCTTATCTCGATATATTTCTTCACACGGAAATGGAAGAATCCCATTGAGATAAAGTGCTCGATCAGATGTTCTTTTCGAGAGCTCAAAGGCGCCTTGTCAATGATTCCTTCATTGATAAGGTCCTCTGCCGTAGAGCTGCCTACATAAGAAGTCTCACCTTCGTCGGTCAACAGTATCAACGGCGTATGTGAAATTACATCAGCGATCTTGTCGTATCCGAAATCCTCATCAAAAGAATGCGGATAGAATCCGGTTCTGGCAGGATCGAGATCGCTCCATTCCTGGATCCTCAGAAGGTGCGTTTTATCCGAACCCTTCTCGATGACGGAATCTTCAAAGCTCTTGTTCTCAAAAGCGATCATGAGAATCGGAGAGATCTTCTGCAATACCAGGAGCTTGCGGACGAGATCAGTTTCCGAACTGTAATCGACAGATATCTGGACTGACGAAGATGCCCTCATCATGTACTTACCGTATTTGCCGCTGCCTGCAAAGTACTCATCCATATACTTGTAGCGTTTCTTGTGGGACAACGGGATCTCGTCAGGCGTTATCTCTCCTGATTCTACGAGAGGCAGATTACCCTTGGTTATTATGTGATATCCGCGCTGTTCGAAAATCGGCACCCATACCAAAAGGAACTCTTTATAGATATTCTTGATCTCATCTATATCAGACTTCGGATCGATGCTTATCTCAAACTGGCATGCAGGTTCCAAAGTAACGGAATATCCGGGCGTCACATAGCCGACCGGATATCCGTCCATAAAAATAACTTTCGCAGAGAGTTCACGTGCAACTCTCCCTATAAGTTCGGTTACTTCGTCAAAACCTATCTGAATACCCTGGTCATTCACGACAAAATGCTCTATCTCGAGACCTAAAGACTGATCGTTCGTCTCTCCTGACCGTATGTAATCTACGATAGCTGAATGTAATGACATATGTTCCCTCCTTATCATGCGGTATTATGCTTTTTCTGAACTGCTGCATGAGATAACTGATACTTATCAAAGAGTTTGATATACATTAGCGGTACAGCTCCGACGATCGCTGCACTTGCCTGAATGCCATTTGGAATCAGAGAACCTGCGGCCGCAGCCACACCATACATAAAGGGCAGTGATTCGAACGCGAAGTAGCCGGCAACCATGATTACCTCTGCTACAAATGAAGCTGATAGTTTTCTTGCAAGAGAAACCTTTCCTTCACTGTTTCTCTTAAGCAGGATTCCTGCAACAAGGCCCATGATTCCTTTGATCAGGAATGTTGCGACTGCATATTGAGGGTAACCTGCCAGAATGTCAGCCAGCGCAGATCCGATAGCTGCAGGAACCAAAGCAAATGGTCCTAATATATAAGCGCTGACCAGTATCACCAGGTCACCGAGATTAATGTAACCTATGGCCGTAGGTATGTGGATCTCAGTTCCTATAAAAATGAGCGCTGCAAGTACACCGGCATATGCCGTCTTTTTCAAATATTCTTTGTTTTTATTATTCATAATGATTTCTCCCTGTTTATGCTTTTCTATGTTTCTTTGACATGAATATTCCGATTTCCTGAATGAGCATTACCATGATGATGAGAAGCGTAACCGTGGTCCAAAGCACATCTTTCTGGTAACGGTAATAACCGTACTGCAATGCTATGGCTCCGAGTCCGCCGCCTCCGATAACTCCCGCCATCGCTGAATAACCCAAAACAGTTGCCACATTGATTGCGCCGCCCTGAAGAAGAGAAGGCATTGCTTCAGGAATGATAAAGTGCAGGATCGTATATAAAGGTGTTGCTCCCATCGACTTCGCTGCTTCGATGATGCCTGGCTGAACTTCATTAAGCGATGACTCAACCATTCGTGCAACGATCGGGATGGCGCCTATGGTCAGAGGAACGATTGCAGCAGTTGTTCCGATAGATGATCCGACAATGAATCTCGTAAACGGTATCAGAAGAACCAGTAAGATCAGGAACGGCAATGAACGCGCGATATTAACTATTGCTCCTATAACGAAGTTGACCGGACGGTTCTCGAGGAGCCTGCCTCTTGAAGTTGAATACAGGATCACGCCCAGCGGCATGCCGATGAGGTATGAGAAGAGCGACGCGAAGAACGTCATCACGAACGTCTCCCCTATTCCTGTTATGATTGCATCTCTTATGTAGTCACTCATTTAATCCACCTCCGATACGGCAAGACCGCCTGCTCTGAAGAAGTCGATGACCGTCTTGCGGTCTTTCTCGGGCTTCGGAAGTTCGACGATCATCTGGCCGTAGCCGATGCCTCCTACACTTCTGGTATTCGCGCTTAAGATATTTACTTTGAGTCCCGTCTGTTCAACGAGGTTTGCAATGAACGGAACGTTTGACTGCGTGCCGTCGAAAACGATCCTTATAAGTTCACCGTTCTCATCAGAAGGATCGAACGGGTTGCTCGGGAATACGAGCTTTTTTGCAGCCTTCGACTGAGGATTGGAAAAGACGTCTTTTACATCGCCAATCTCTGCGAGGCTGCCGTCATCGATAATCGCAACGCGGTCACATATCTTCTCAACGACGCTCATCTCATGAGTGATGATTATTATCGTGAGTTCCCTCTCTTCATTTATCTCTTTGAGAAGGTCTAATATCTCACCTGTAATCTTCGGATCTAATGCACTGGTAGCTTCATCGCAGAGCAGGACTTTGGGATCTGCCGCAAGCGCTCTTGCTATTGCAACTCTCTGCTTCTGGCCGCCTGACAGGCGCGCGGGATATTCATTCGCTTTTCCTGACAGACCGACAATTTCGAGCATCTGTCTGGCTTTTTCTTTTCGAGCTGCACGAGGCATTCCGATGATCTTCAATGACTGTTCAACGTTCTGGATAACTGTACGCTGATTAATGAGGTTGAAGCCCTGGAAGATCATGGAGATCGAGTGCCTGACTTCGCGAAGTTCACGTGCCTTAAGAGCAGCGAGGTCCTTACCGTAGAAACTGACAGTTCCTGACGTTACCTCTTCCAATCTGTTAAGGGTGCGTACGAGAGTTGATTTGCCGGCACCGCTCATTCCGATGATGCCGAATATCTCGCCTTCTCTAACATTAAGGCTCACATCTTTTAACGCCGTAAATTCCTTACCGTCGTTCTTATAAGTCTTGTATACGTTTTGAAGTTCATATACGTCTGCCATTAATCGAATAATCCTTTGCTCAAATATCTGTCGCCCCTGTCGGGGAATACCGTTACGATGTTGCCGCTGTCGATCTCTTCTGCGAGTCTTAATGCCGCTGCGAGTGCTGCACCTGATGAAGATCCTGCGAGGATACCCTCGTGCTTTGCGAGATTTCTGGAAGCTTCGAATGCTTCATCGTCCGTAACCTTTATGACTTTATCTACGAGAGTGATGTCCATCGTATCTGCAATAAAGTCGTTGCCTATACCTTCGATGTTGTAATCGAAGTGTTCGCCTCCGCCGATCGTTGAACCGTAAGGATCAGCAAGTACGCCCGTGATAGAAGGATTCTGTTCCTTCAGGTACTTAACAACTCCTGAGAACGTTCCGCCGCTTCCCGCACCTGCTACAAAGTAATCGACCTGACCGTCAAGCTGGCTGTATATCTCAGGACCCGTCGTCTCATAGTGAGCGAGAGGGTTAGCGGGATTTCTGAACTGACGGAGCGAGATGGAATCCGGGATAGTCTTAAGGAGTTCTTCCGCCTTCTGCTCTGCTCCGAGCATTCCCCCTTCTCTGGATGTGTGAACGATCTCGGCACCTAATGCCTTCATTACCTTCTGCTTCTCGATGGAGAACTTCTCGGGAACGGTAAAGATAACTCTTATTCCCTGATTAAGAGCTGCTACTGCGATACCGATTCCTGTGTTGCCTGCAGTTGCATCAACTATCGTTCCGCCCTCTTTGAGAAGGCCTCTCTTCTTTGCATCTTCGATCATGTAAACGCCTACACGGTCTTTGACGCTTCCTTCGGGATTCATTAATTCAAGTTTTGCGTAGATATTTACTCCGGGCTTAACGCCCATATGATTTATCTTAAGGATCGGAGTGTTGCCGATCATGTCCTTGATGTCCTGATATACGTTATTCATGTGTGCACCTCATGCCTTTACTGAATTCTCGATTGCCTGCTTCAGATCTGCGATCAGATCGTCAACATCTTCAATACCTACTGAGAGTCTGATGAGCTCATCTACGATACCTACCTCTTTACGGATATCTGCAGGTATCGCAGCGTGAGTCATCGTAGCGGGATGGCATACGAGTGATTCAACACCGCCTAAGCTCTCTGCCAGGGTGATAAGCTGAAGTTTCTCGAAAAAGACCTTGTAGTCATACTTCTCGTTGAGAACAAAAGAG
>Ga0265299_10005114_pt1 | contig 12221 bp, 12 predicted proteins | sample AusTroGonzalo_MG_4_FD_193485 | JGI IMG/M metagenome (GOLD analysis project Ga0265299, IMG submission 193485) | Bovine rumen microbial communities from tropical cattle in Woodstock, Queensland, Australia - Gonzalo_02 | ecosystem: Host-associated > Mammals > Digestive system > Stomach > Rumen ...
TGTTAGAGTTAAAAAATATAATGCACGCACGAGAAGATGACTTCATCTTTGGTGGAAAAAATCCAGTATGCAGACACGCAATAAGACGTGCGATGTACAAGTATGCAAGTATTGCTGGAGTACATAAGATAACTCCGCATGGTATTAGACACTCGAATGCAAGTTGGCTCATTCAAACAGTTGAAACTATCGAAGATGTGAAAGTTATCTCGAACAGGCTTGGGCACTCAAGCACACAAATGACACTCGACACATACTCACACGTATTACAGTCACGTGAGAACGATATGATTAGCATACTTGGTTCTCGTACTCGTGAGAGAAAAAATACTCAAAAAATCTGAAAAGAGATGGAATTTGGCGAAAAATCATTTCATAAGATTTCATAAATAACTATGTTAATGTCAAAAAACGGTTGATTTGAAAAGACACGAAATGAACTGTTAAGCTCCCGCCAGCTGCTCCATCTGAAAATAAGGTAGATATAATCTACCTTTTTTCTTTGTTTATATACTTGTGAGAGAAATTTGACATAAATTTGGGGTAAAAAAGAAAAAGCGACCGATGAAAATTTTCGATCGCTTGTGCTTAAGCATACACTACTTGAGTATATACTTACGTAGCTACTTACGTATATTTTATCCTGCAAAATCTTCCCAGTAATCAAGTGAGGAGAGACCATAGGATATGGAGGTTAGACCAAGTTCCTCAAGGATATGTTTAACCACGTCCTCAGCAGAGAAACAATCGTCCTCAATCAATCCTCCGTCAATCTCTAAGCGTGTGTCTCCGTTGAGGTAGTAATAATCATACCCACCTTCGCTATAATCTTGCACGTAGAGGTAATTCCCATTCGAGAGTTCGTACAATTGTTCGCCTATTTGATACATATATGCTCCTTCCTATGCTTGAGTACGTAAGCACGAGACTTCCTGAATGTACGCAACCAAATTACGCCCATTCTTTGGTTCCAAGTGGTTGTCTTTGCACCACTGGATGTAGAATCTGATTTGTTCAGCTAATGTAAGTCGTTCCATTGTTGATTCCCCCTTAAAATTTGATTGATTCCTGAATCGAACCATTGTTTATGTTGTAGATTGCGACTGATTTGAGTCCGTGGATGAAGTTTTCATCATCATCCAGGCAATGTTCGTACATAAATTTGTCTGCATCATCTGTAATGTAGATGTCATATGCGTTGTCCCACACTTCCACGACCACATAATTCGTGTTGACGTCATCAAATGCGTCCATATAAACGTGTGAATTGAATGCATTAGCACCATAACGTGTACCAATTGCTGTTAAGATGTTGATAAGTTGTAAAGTTTTCATAATTTTCTCCATTTCTTTATTAAATTTCTTTTCTCTCGAGTATGCCCTTAATCGAGCATACCCAAGAGTTCTGATTTCGCTAATTCGAGTTCACTGTCAATGTCTCGATCGCCTGTGCTTGAGCAGTCGTTTACATATGTCTGCTTAGGTACAACGTAGCTCATATTCGAGTAATAGATACCGTTGTCTTTAATCCAGTTACCAACGAGAGCACAATATCCAGTTTTGGATAAGATAGCGAGTTTGTTAGGGTATCCACCACCGAGTAATCTATTGATTAAGCGTACCTTTTCAGGTTTCTTTGACCAGTAATGGTTGTCATGAATGATATCGACCAGATATTCACTAATGAAGGTCATGGTATCATTGCGGTCTTTTACGCCATATTCAGATGTGAGTGAGATAATGCCATTGTGTGCAACACCCATTTCGCATTCGTTTGTGAGTTTACGCATATCAGCATAATCACGAGTGAGTGGATATGGATGAGTGAGCATAGGTTGTGCTCCACCCTGTGTTTGAATACGGAAGTGGTAGACTATGGAATAATCCTTGTCATTAAGTCCTTCAAAGAAGGTCTTATATGCCTTTTCAAAGTCTTTATATTTCATAAATCCCTTGCGAATAACGACTAAGTCGTTGATGGCTACCATAAATCCAGCTCCATCTGGATTTCTCTTAAAGCATTGCTTAAGAGTTTCGAATGTTGGTGCAGGTGTTCCTGCTGGTTTGAATACTGCGATACACATATATATGTCCTCCTGTGCTTAAGTGCTCAAGCGTTATGCTGCTGCTTGAGCAAGAGCGATACCACGATTTTCGGCAGCAATGGTATTTAAGAATGCTCCGTTTTTTCTCCAGTAGTTCATAGTTTCACTTGGAACTAACTTGAAGAGTTTACCCATACAATAGATTTTTTCGAACTTAACGTTCTTTAAGTTTTCAACGATACCTAAGACAAGTCTTAAATAGTGTTTGATTTTGTCTGCATCGTTTGTGGACTTGCCAATGCGAAGTTCAATTGTATTGCCAGAACTGATAAGTGCTTCTCCGTGTGAAGAACTGAATGCGTACCATTCGCAACCTTGTTGTGCTGCGAGTACGTTAGTTCTCATACGTTCAATTTGGTCGAGTGAATAGAAGTTGCACCAGTTCATTTCATTTGGTCTACGACCACTAATCTTTAACCAGTCGTTTTCGTATGCTTTAAGAACGTATTGCAATTTCAAGAAATTGAGAGCTTGTTCTCTTGAGGTTTCGCCTAACCACGCTTTGCTTAAATGTACGTGGAAACCTACGCAAGGAATACTTTCGTCATTGCCCATCAACTTAAGTTGGTCGGTCAATATGTTCCAGTCGAAGTTATACATTGACTGCTTTGTGAAAATGTTACTAACAAACTCCGCTGCGACAGTACAGTCTTGTTCGCAGAAGAAGTGTCTATTACGAGTGCGATCGCCAGCTATTGCGTAAAATGCTGGTGTAGCTTTAATCTTGCCTGAGCGAGTTCTGTAAGAACGAGAACGAGAATTGAACTCCATTTCGAGACCGACACCTTTAACATTTGTTAAATCGAAGGTTTCACCTGGAGCATTGATTACTGAAACTCTGCCGTGAGAGTGGTGATATGGATGTTGAGAGATTTCTCTCACTCCGCTGTTTTTGTTCTCTTCACGAGCAATGCAAGTAGCACATAATCTGGTTGTGCCATCATAAACGCTTGCTCCAGTACGACAGTCTTGTGGGCTTACCCAAGCACCACATCTGTCACATTTACGGAACCCTAAGGTTCTCATAAGGTGTTCTTCAGCACTGCTGGAGTGGTCACGGCAACCATATTCGACTGGTGTATCAAAATTGTCGAATTGAAACACATAAATTGTGTTTACTGTAAGGTTATCCGTAGGATAGTTTCTGTCGCTCATATCTTCAGCGAGACAGTGTGTAGGAAGTTCTTGTGCATTATTCACGATAACTTCAAGACTTGATTTAGCAACTATGTCTAAATCTTCCACTTTGTGGAACGTTGCGAAAACTTCGTGGTTTTCATTGAGTGTTGTAATTACTACGTAATTTTTCATTGTCAATTTTCTCCTTTTCGGTTCTACCGATTTTTTTGACACCTACATTTTCGTACCAAAAAATCACGCAGCTCGCCAATTGCTTCCTGGCGGCACACATTAAATGCTTTGCATAAGCAAAACTTCGAATTAAGTTTTTGTTGACACCGCTGTTTTTTCCTGCCTGCTTAAGCACATCGCTTGTATATATTCGTAGGGCTGTGTTTATTACTAACAATTACCACCAAAATAAATATATTCTCTTGTGAAATTATTCTTTACTTCTCTTAGTTCAAAAGTCTTTCAAAAAGTCATTGTTTCAGTCTTTCAAACATTACTAAAGTAAGTCGTTAATTCAGTCTGTCGTTAAGTCTATAAGTCACGAAATATCACGAAAAAACTATCATATTTGCATTATGCTCTGTGAAGTTTGGCACGATATTTTTCTTCACATTTCACCACTTAAACGATCATTAAGCTGACCACAAAGAAGCTCGTTTAATTTATGTCACAACAACACTTTGAGAGAAAATTGTTTAGATTTTATCGTAGATAACATTAAAAGTGGAGCAGTTTGTATGAACTATAACATAGGGTTTCACTACAAAGTAGTGGGTATGATATGAAAACTCATAGGCAGAAAGCCCCCTCCCCTTATCCCCCTTTTACCTGGGGGTGCGTTTTATATACATCATGGCTTATAGATATAAAAGTCAGATTTACTTACTATTTCACAGAATTTCGTATGTACATACGTACGCTCTAATAATCTTGATTTATAACTCTATGTAGTAATGTTACTCAAAGTGAATCAATTAAGGTGTGTGTTTTCATCTTAAAAAATTTACGTGTGTTGGAATTACATAAAAACGAAATCGAAAAAATAAAATTTTGGAAAATTACACTCATTTCATCATATTTCAGTAGTGTTTTGGTAAATAAAGTAGATTTTGAGTAGATTATTTTTCTTTTGGTTTGTGTATTTTAGGGGTGAGGAAATTATGGACAACATTTTGATTGAAATGATGCCAGAGTGCGAAAAAGCACGCTTCGAAGGGGCGAAGTACTCCAAGAAGGGCAAACTCGATGCTGGGGCGGCTCAAAGTGCCCTTGCTCTTTTGCTTACTGGCGAGTTCACGATGGCAGATGGTACTGTGCTCACGCCACAAGACTTAATCAATATGAAAACTATTGGATATGTTCTTGCTAATCCATCGCCACAAAACACAAAAGCACTCTATGAAACTGCTGGTATTGCTGCTCCAAAGAGTGTCGATGTGACATCAAAAGGAAGACCTATTGACAAATTCCTCGAGGAACTATCTATCAAGCAAGATGGAGAAGCAAGTTAGGAACTTCTCGATTTATGTGCCTGATTCGTTAGGTCATAAACACGAGATACGAGTTCTCGACTTCATTCAAAACTTCTTATATATCCGACCTGCTCCAAGGGAAGAAATGAACGAAGTGTTGGACGGAGCCGAAGATCAACCACTTATTTTATTCAAGTTAAATCCTCAACAGTTAAGATTCTACTTACAAATCGAGGATGACTGGAAACACTATCGACCAGTTAGGTACATAGTGTTAAAGGCAAGACAGATAGGTTTCTCTACCTTAATTGCAGCAATTATCTTTACGTTAACGATATATTCCCCATACCGAGAGTCGCTCATTATCTCAGATAAAGATGACCACACGAAGAGAATCTTCGAAATGTATCAAAGATTCTATGACCATCTACCTGAGGAATTAAGACCGACACAAGCGGTAGGGCGTAAGGGTAATATGCTTTCCACCACTAATGAATCGACAGTTTCCGTTGAAACAGTGTCAGAGGACTTAGCGAGAGGTTCTACACTTCTTGCGGCACACGCTTCCGAGTTCGCAATGTGGAAGAAGCAAAAGGAAGCAATGGCATCTTTGAACTCTGCAGTTCACTTGTCGCCAAACACTTTACTCTTTATTGAGAGTACCGCCCAAGGTATGAACTACTTTAGGGACTTATTCATGCCAGCATATGCAGGTACGAGTAAAGCACTTAAAGGTTGGTTTGAACCTTGGTATCGAAATGCAAGGTATCAACTTCCTTATAGTGGAGAAGAACTACAACGTTTCGGTGATTATGGTGACGAAGTTAAACTTCTTGAAGAATATGCCCACGATGGCATGACTAAAGAAGGACTTATGTGGCGAAGAGCTCAAATCGATGCAATGGGTATGGATATGTTCCATCAAGAGTATCCTACCTATCCAGATGAGGCGTTCCTTACTACTGGTTATTCAATCTTCAATGCGATGAAAGTCCAAAAGAGATTAGAAGAAGTTAGAAGAGATGTCACATATGTGAGAAAAGGTCATTTCGAATATAAAGAGATTCATTCTCCTGATGATAGACACATTAGTGTCACAAATGTCAAATTCGTAGATGATCCAACTGGCGATGTCATTATCTATGAAGAACCGTTTCCAGGGTATCCGTATGTACTTGGGGTTGATCCTTCAAGTGCTCACGGACTCGACTACAACAGTGGTCAGGTCATAAGACACGATGGCAATTGCCGAAAGCAGGTAGCAAAGTTCCGTAGGCAAAATATGGATCCTGATATGCTCGGTATTTATATGTACTGCCTTGGAACTTACTACAACACAGCACTTATTGCTGTTGAAAATAACCGAGGTCAATCGACTAACAAGACTCTCGCCAAATGTGGTTATAGAAAAATCTTCGTTGGTCAAGACACACAAGGTTATGAAGAAGATGTCTTGAGTAAATATGGTATTTCAACTCAAGGCAGTAACAAAGAGGACATGATTAACACTCTTAAGTCAAGGTTCAGAGAACATCCTGAAGAGATAGTTGATGATAACACTCTTAATGAAATGCTTACTTATGCAGTACTTGATATAGGTAAGACTGGTAGATACATCATGGGTGCACTCCAAGGGTGTCACGATGATGATGTGATGTCACTTGTTATGGCACACGCAGCCGCACTTACTAATCAACAAACTACTGTTATCAATAAAGAAGAAGCCAAAAAGCAAGCACTTCCTTGGCAACTTCAAGAAAACAAACCAAAAACTACTGGGAGGAGCATATGGTCAAGGTCAATCGTATCGTAATTACCAAAAAAGAGGAAAAAGCACTTAAAACTCTTTCTCGACTTTTTGAAATTATGGGTGTCGATTTAGACTCACTTACCGAAAAAGTTATCTCCCAAGAAAAAGAAATTGAGTCTCTTAATAAGGAAATTATTGTCTTAAAAGATGAACTTAAGTCTTCTAAAGAAGAAAATATCAAATTTATTAAAGATTCAATGTCTCAAATATACCTCAACGTTCAAAAAGCAAATAAAGAAGTTGGCGTTAACAACAAACCTGGATTTTCATTCGAAGGAAAGAAGATAAATGAAGAGTACTAAGGAAAAGAAAGTAGAAAAATTGTCGAGAGAACAATTAGAAAAACAAACCTCATATGATTATGAGTGTTTTGAACGCCACCGCCAGTATATGGAGAAAAAGGGTTATGAATCCTGTATTCCTGAATGGTGGGCAATGTACGAAGGTCGCCAAACTCCAAAAGATTATGATCCAGAACTTCCACGAGCAACTGAAAACATAACTGCTTGGGTTGTCGATTCTCAACACGCTACTTTACTTGGTACTACTGTATCTCTTAACTTCACTTGCTTTGATAAAGAGTATTCAACTGATGGACTTAAAAAGTTCGATGAATACGTACAAAAAGCAATTAAGATGGAAGAAAAAATGGACGAAGTTGTCCTTGATGGCGAAGTCTCTTCAACTGGTCTTTTATACCACTATTGGAGTGATGATATTCTCACTTTCAAAGGTAATCAAAAGGGTTCTATGGGACTTGATACCATCGCACTTGAAGATTTCTTCTGTTCAAATCCACGTTTAAGAGATATTCAAAGACAAAAATATGTCGGTTTCAGACATAGGGCAGAAGTTAAAGCTGTCCGTGCGACAGTAGATAAATCACTTAAGAACTATGAAGAAGTTATTAAATCTATCGTTCCTGATGATTATCTATCTGAACAAACTAAATATGATGCTAATGATACTGAATTTGAAGCAGGCGGATGCACTCTTTATACAAGATTCTTCCGTATAGATGGTGAAGTTTATTGGACTCGTTCAACTAAAAATGTCCAAATTACACAACCTACACCACTTAATCCTGACATTATATCTAAGAAGTTAAAACTCAAAAAAGAGTATGAAGAACTTGGTTATGCTCCAGATGATGAAGAAATTTACGAACTTGATCCTGAAGTACCAAACTTCCAAGATGAGAAACTTGAAAAAGCAACTGATGAATCTCATATTCAAGCAAAAGACAAGATGATGCTCTACCCAATCGCAATTCTTGTACTTCGTAAGAGAAGAAATTGCTTGTATGGTCGTTCAGTAGTTGAAGATGTCTATGATAACCAAAAACTTGTCAACTTTATGACAGCAATGGTTGCTAAAGAAATTCAAGATACTGCTTGGGCAACAATTATTGCAAAAGAAGGTGCTCTAAACGGACAAGTTTGGACTGGTCAACCAGGTGGCATGATTGTTGACTACACTCCAGGTCAAGGATTTGGATTCAAACGACTTGAAGGTAACCAACTCAATGCTCAAGTAATGAACTACGTATCTACAATCATTGATATTACTAAGATGATTACTGGTACTAATGAATTAGTTGATTCTTCTTCTAACTTAAAAGATGTTACTGCGTACGCATTACAAATCTTAGAAGAACAAAGAAATAAAAAGATTGAAGCATTACAAAATAGACTTTGGAGATTCAGAGTCGATTGTGCAAATATCAGACTTCAATTCTATAAACACTACTACCCAGAGTCATATTACATCTATGACTTAACCGATGCCGAACTTCAAGATGAACAACAACTCTATGAGAAAGCACTCAAGAGTGATGAAATGATTCAACTTCCTGATGGCACTCAAATGCCAGCAAAAGAAGCGGCACTCCAAAAGGGTGAACCTACCAAGACACAACGTAGAAAACTTGATCCAAAGAAAGAACTTCTTGGTCATTACTTCGATATCGTATGTGAACCTGGTAAAGGTACTAAGTACTCCGAGATTATCGATACTGACTTAATCAATAACTTATTCCTTAATGGTGGTTATGAAAAGATGTCTGCCGATAGTTTCGAAATGTGGCTCAATCTTAACCCACTTATGTCTGAGTCAAGAAAAGCTGACATTCGTGTACTTATTCAAAAACAAAGACAATCAGAAAATGCCCAACTTAAATCTCAAATTCAAGAAATGGGCGGTATGCTCCAAATGGCGCTATCAAGAGTCAAACAACTTGAAACTGTCGTTCAACAAAAAGATGCATCTGCTAAATCTATGGAGAAATCATTCAAAGATTCTCTTGGAGCAGCTAAAGAAATGGTTGCAAATCGTGATGAAGTCATTAAACAACTTCAAGGAAAACAAGGTGGTTCTCGCCTACCATCAGCAGAAGAAATGGCAAAAGAAGATTAAATCCTTGCATAAAGGTTTAATAAAAATTCGCACCCACGCAGCGTAAATGTGGAGTCACTACCATTGTAGTGGTCTGGAAAGGACAAAAATGGAAGAAAACAAAAATTTAACCCCTGGTACTGAAGAGCAAAAAGCCCAAGAGAACGTGGCAGAACAACAAGCTCAAGAAGGTGCTGGGACTCAACCTAATTCCTCTACCCCATCTAAAGAGGAAAACAAACAAGAATCCAATACTTCTACTGAAGACGGTTCTAAAAAACCTGAGGGACAAAGTAAACAAGAAAATTCAAAGTTTGCTAAAGAGAGACACGAGCGAGATATCAAGAAAGCTAAAGCTGCAGGTGATGCTGAAGGATACAAACGTGCTCGTATCAAATCTGTTGGTGGGAAAAACCCTTACACCGATACTCCTATTGAAACGGATGAGGACTTTGAGTTCTATGAACTTCAAGATGAGGTCAAAGCCAATGGCGGAGATCCAAACAAACCTTACGAAGTTGAACAACTCCGTAGAAAGAAACTTGAAGATGCACGCAAACTTGCGGAAGAAAATAAAACTCAACAAGAGAAAGATGAAGAAAGAGCAAACCGAGAAGTCAAGGAATACCTTGATGAAGGTCATACTCAAAAAGAACTTCAAGAATACTGGGCTAATCCAAAATTCCAAGAGTTCTCTTCTGATTTACTTGGTCTAATCCCATTAAAAACTATCATTGCGAAGTTTGATAAGGCGTATCCAAAGGGCAATCCGCAAGCAAAACAAGAAGCTGCGAACAAAATCTCAACTCCTGGAAGTGCTTCTTCACTTGAAGACCAAAAGCCACCTAAATCCGTTAAGGATATGAGTCGAGAAGAATTCGAGCAGTTCTCTAAAGATGTTGCCAGCGGAAAAATCAAAATTTCGTAAAGGAGAAACATTATGGCTTTCACAACAGGTGAATTATCACAAGCTCAAAAAGAGTTTGTACAAAAAGCGGTCATGTATGAACTTGATGCATTGAAGAATGATGTTTTATTCAAATATGCTGAAAAGACAAACTTTGATCCAACCAGTGATGAGTACTCTTGGAGAATGTACAAAGACCTTCCTAAGACCACATCACATTTAATCGAAGGAATCACACCAGATGGTTTGAAGTATTCCTTAGTCGATTTCTCAGTTAAGGTTTACCAAGAAGGTAATTTCGTACCATTAACTGACAAAATGCTCAAATATGGCATTGACAAACAACTCGCCATTTCAGGCAAATTACTCGGAAAGAACGCAAGAACTCGTTTACTTGAACTCTTAGCCGCAGTTGTCTTCAATGGCTTAAACGTCCGTTACGCAGGTGGACAATCTTCACGTTCAGATGTCATCACAAATACCAAAGGTATCTCAATTGCAGATATCAATGCTATTAAAGCTGACTTTGTCCGTAGAGGTGTTGAACCACTCGAAGGCGGAAAATTCGGATTTATTTGTTCCCCAGAAGTAATCGCTGACCTCAAATCACTCGATGGCGTGAACAAATCTTGGATTGATGTTGAAAAATATGGCGATCAATCAGGCATTATCAACGGTGAAGTTGGTACATTCCTTGGTTTCCGTTTCATTGAATCCAACATCGTTCCAGTAAAGAGCACATATGCTCACTTATGTTTAGCATTTGGTAAAGAAGCATTTGGTGTTGTCGCCATTGATGGCGAAGATGCAGCAGGTGGCTTTGATATCATCTACCATGCACCTGGCGAAAGTGGTTCATCTGATCCACTCAACCAAAGAGGTTCATTAGGTTGGAAACATAACGGATTTGGTGCAAGAATCCTCCGTGATGAAGCAATGGTTCGTTATGAATGCTACCACGCATCAGCAGTCGCATCTGCATTAACTGATTCTTCAAGAATTGGCTATCGTGGAGTCTCTGGTGCAATTAGTCCAACATTAACTGCTGGTACTAACACAAGCATTGAAATCACTGGTCAAGTTGCTCCAGGTAACTTAATCAAGATTGAAGTCAAAGCTGCTTCTGGTCACACATTAGCATCTACTAACAAGTGGACAGTTGCTTCCTTCGTTGGCGTTGACATCATTGATGGCACAAAAGATGATGCTGTTATGTATGTCCAAGTCAAGAAAGGTGCATCTGCAGTTACACTCGTTACTGCTAATGCAGCATCCTAATTTAGGACTTGCGATTTAATTGGCTTAAGGGGTTGAGCCATAATCAACCCCACTCTCAAAGAAAGGTGGTTAAAACTTATGGCAGAAAAACAAGAAAAGTATGTTTCTGTTCTTATCCCTGAAGATGCTCTTAACGAATGGGAAAAAGCAAAGACTGTCACTATCAACGGAAAGACTTATTCAATTCCAGTAGGTGAACCAGTTGATGTTCCAGAGTCAGTTGCTGAAGTAGTCAATGATTGGCTCAAAGAAAACAAAGCTCAAAAAGAAGCATACAAAAAAAGACAAAAAGAACTAAAAGAAGAAGAAAATTAGTTCTTACAAAAACTGCCACTTAAATGTGGCACTCTATGGTTCGTTCAAGAAGAGTAAGCAAACCACCGCTTGCATTGGTGCAATTCCAATACGAACCACTAACTTACCAAAAATTTAAGAAAGGAAGACACTATGAGATATGTTGATTTAGTACTCAACTGCATTAAGGAAACATTACATAATGATGATATAACTTTAACAGTTGACAACATTCGTGAAGGCAAGGTTGCAGCCAACTCTGATTATGCAAACCTTTGTTTTAACGTGTCTCTTTCAATCAATAAAGCAATTGCTCGCTTAATCACAGCCGAGAAGATTCCATATAAACACGCTCTTTTAACTCCTGATGCAAGTTCAGATATTTACGATATCTCTCACATCACCGACATTAGAAAGATTCGTTCTATCTACACTATTGATAACGGAAGACCTAACTGGATTGGTTGGTTTGAGATTATGCCAGGACATTTATATCTTGGTTACGGTCTTGACTCCACCATTCACTTTGTCTATGAACGTAAAATCCCTGACTTCACCGAAGCAGACATTGATAGTGAAGATGATTTAGAAGAAAAATATGGTCTTTCAAATGAATTATGTAATTATATTACATATTTTGCTAAATCCGAAATGTTTGAAGAAATTGATCCAGATAGATGCAAACGCTATCTCAACTACTTCGAGCAATTCGTAAGCGAGATTAACAACAAACAACAAATTCCTTATCAAACTGGCGTAAAAGCAAGATTCAAAATTTAGGTGAACGACCATGGCAAATAAGGATAAATTCAAAATCAACTTAGCAAATC
>Ga0265299_10005116_pt1 | contig 12212 bp, 8 predicted proteins | sample AusTroGonzalo_MG_4_FD_193485 | JGI IMG/M metagenome (GOLD analysis project Ga0265299, IMG submission 193485) | Bovine rumen microbial communities from tropical cattle in Woodstock, Queensland, Australia - Gonzalo_02 | ecosystem: Host-associated > Mammals > Digestive system > Stomach > Rumen ...
TTGCCGCTTCTGATAGGCCCGCCTATGAGACCGAAGCGCCATTTGACATCCCTGATTCATGGGAATGGGTGCAACTTGGTAGCATTTCAAACTATGGTGAGTGTAAGAGTGTTGATGCACATGATGTAGCTGCGGACACATGGTCTCTTGATCTTGAAGAAATAGAGAAAGGAACTGGACGTTTGCTGTGCCGGAAACATGCCGGAGAGAAAACCTCCACGAGTTCCAAACATGTGTTCAGCAAAGGCATGATCCTTTACAGCAAATTACGAACCTACCTCAATAAAGTTCTTGTGGCAGATAGAGATGGAGTGTGCACATCAGAGATAATCCCAATAGCATTATACGACAACATAACTCCTGAATATATTAGATTAGTTTTAATGTCGTCATATTTCCTTGCATACACGGCGAGCAAGGATTATGGGGTAAAAATGCCTCGGATTGGAACATCCGATGCTAGAGCTGCACTAATTCCACTCCCGCCGATTGACGAGCAGAGGCGAATTGTAGCGAAGGTTGAAGAGTTTAAGGCCATGATACGCAATCTTGTGAACTCATAGCGCACTATTTTACTATCATAACAGGTCAACGAAAGGAAACTGTTATGATAGACATTGAAAAATTCGCCGCGTTCATGCGGCAAACAAACAAATCAACAAACACGATTGCCTCGTACCTCTTTGCGGCACGGCAGTTCTCAAATCGCTTTGGAGAGTTCTCAAAGAAGAACCTTCGTCTTTACAAGGCGTTTTTGATTGAACGCTTCAAACCCAAAACAGTAAACATCCGACTTCTTGCTATGAACGCTTATGCGACAAGCATAGGCAAGGCGATATTGAAGATGCCTCTTGTACGAATCCAGCAGAAACCATTCCTGGAAAATGTCATCAGCGATGCCGATTACACATACTTCAAGCGTAAGCTGAACAATGCAGCAGAACGCTACTGGTATTTTGTCATTCGCTTTCTTGCGGCCACAGGAGCCCGTATCAGCGAACTTTTACAGATCAAGGTTGAACACGTTACAGCAGGATACATTGACATTTATTCAAAAGGCGGGAAAATTCGTCGCATCTATATTCCCGAGAAACTCAAGTGTGAGGCACTGGTGTGGTTCGCTTCTCGCAATCAGACTTCGGGCTTCATCTTTATCAACAGAAGTGGAGAACGCATTACGGCGCGAGGAATTGCCGCGCAGTTGAAAAAATTGGCTATCAAATATAAATTGAACCCATCGGTGGTCTATCCGCACTCGTTTCGGCATCGTTTCGCTAAGAACTTTTTGGAGAAGTTCAACGATATATCGCTTCTCGCCGACCTCATGGGGCACGAAAGCATAGAGACGACTCGCATCTATCTTCGTCGTACAAGCACCGAGCAACGGAGCATTGTTGACAAAGTTGTCACTTGGTGAGCGACCTTGTCATAGCTCGCAGTTCTTCTATCTTTGCAACAATCCTCTTCTGCGCGGCTAGTGGTGGGAGAGGAACGAGTAAATTATGAACCATGCCGGATGAAAAACCCTGCAACCCAATACCCTTGCCCTGCAATTGGTTAGTCAACTTGTAATAGCGAAGCATATTGCAAAAATATGGAACGCATATTTCCGGCAAGAATGGTCTTAGCCGATGTAAGTGATTTTGTATGCAGACACTTCTGTTAAGATGCCAGATTGCGGCCCTGCCGATATCGCCTCCTTCGCAAACAAGCAGATCACCTTTTTTAACGGTGCATTTATCTAATTCCTCATCTGTAAATGGCATTTGTCGCAAGTTGTCAAGCATCAACTCGTCCCAATAGACATTTGATGTGGTAATGTATTCCCTCGGCGCACCATTTGAAGAGGATCTATTAAGAGCTTTCCCTGTGTTATGTTGAAATAGGTCTCCAAGCTTCACCCACTCCCACGAGTCAGGAATGTCAAATGGCGGTTCGGTCTCATAGGCGGGCCTATCAGAAGCGGCAATTCGCGAAGATTTACGACCTTTCGCGGTCGCCTTCTTCGCGGCTTCGATGCGTTTTATAAGTTCGCTTGCAGGTTCATCATTGGGGTCTTGTGGAACAAGTTGACCTCTTATGGCAAGATCAAGAATCTTTTTGTCTAGGCGTTGTGCTACTTGCGCAATTCCATCTGATGCCTTTCCTATCTTATCGGCATATGCAAAGAGTTCTTCAATCTTTGCTACAATACGCTTCTGCTCGGAAGGCGACGGCAATGGGAATATTGTGGCGATGACTTTATCTGTATTGAGATTCCGAACCACTCCGCCAGACGCAGCTTTGGCAAATTGGGAATAGGCAAATTTAGATGACAAAAGATAATAAAAGAACTCTTTGTTAATTTTATCATCCAATGGATGCAATACAAGCCATCCGTCATGTATGCATCCACTTGTTTTCAATATGTATGGATGCCCAAAACTCATAGAGTTTGTCAGTAGCAAATCCCCAGAATATACGGCTCGCGTTTTCTTAAGTCCATCCGGACGAATCTTTTGTTCTGTTGAGAAGATATATTTGCTACCTATTGTAGCGTCACCAATTTTAATCCAATTGAGGCCGTCGTCACTTGTAGTAATATACGCCTTTATCGGTCTTGGCGACCCACCCCTCGCTACATCAAAAATAACGCCAAGTCTCGCCCACGCCCAGCCTTGCGGTAACTCGAAAGGGATCTCTTCGGAGATATCCTTCTCCTTGCCGTCGGCAAACTTCTCATAGGTCGCCCCATCAGAACCAACAACAATCTCAGAAGGATTCTTGTCCTTCTTGATTTTCCCAGCCTTAACGAGTTTGGCTTTCTCCGCCTTGATGCGTCCAAGAAGGACGCTTGCAGGCTCGTCATCAGGATTCTGCGGCACAAGCTTACCGCGAATGGCGAGATCAAGAATCTTTGCCTTGATTTTCTCGACCGTTGTCATTCGCCCACCTCCGCAAGCGCAGCAGCAAGTCCATCAACAGCCGTATCGTATGCTTCGCGCTGCGACTTCAACTCATCCATGAGTTCGCCGATCGAGACATCCTCGACTGAATCGGTCTTCTCCTTAATCCATTTAAAATCAAGATTGGTTCCTTCGCGCTTGACAATCTCATCATATGTGAATCTGCGCCAACGCCCATCAGGGTTATCCTCGCTCCACGTTTCCTTTCGCTGGTGACGATTCTCGGGATTGTAGCATTTCACGAATTCGGCAAGATCGGATTCCTGCATCGGATTCGTCTTCAATGTGTGATGGACATTCGTGCGGTAGTCATAAACCCAGACTTCCTTTGTCTGTACTGACTTGGATGCAGGGCGAGCGTCAAAGAAAAGAACATTTGCGCGGACACCTTGTGCATAGAATATGCCAGTTGGGAGACGAAGGATAGTGTGGAGATCCATCGTTTCCATGAGCTTTTTCCGGATTGTCTCGCCGGCATTCTTCTCAAAGAGAACATTGTCAGGCAGAACAACAGCGGCGCGCCCGTCAGTGCGTAGCAACGTGCGGATGTGCTGCACGAAATTCAGCTGCTTGTTGGATGTTTCGCACCAGAAGTCCTGTCGGTTGTACAACTGCTTTTCCTTGGATTCCTCGCCTTCGTCGTTAATGACGGTCTGGGCGGTCTTCTTGCCAAATGGAGGATTTGTCGCTACAATCTTCACGAGTTTCGACGGCGACGAAACAAGTGCGTCTTTCAACTCGACAGGAACGGCACCATCGAGTGTTCCCATATTGTGAAGGTACATGTTCATGAGACAGAGTCGGCGTGTTGTTGCCACTATCTCATTACCAGAGAAAGTCTCGGTCTTCAAGAAACGCTTCTCTTTGACATTCATCGTATCGGCATAGTGCTCAAGAATATACTCGTATGCCTTTAAGAAGAAGCCGCCCGTTCCGCAGGCTGGGTCACATATTGTTTCGCCTGGCTTCGGCTGGATACACTGCATAATGACGGAGATAAGCGCACGTGCGGTGAAATACTGGCCAGCACCGCTCTTCTTGTCTTCTGCGGTCTTGGCAAGAAGCTCCTCGTATATGTCACCCTTCAGGTCAGTGTTCATTCCACTCCATGTCTCGCGCCCAATCATTTCAATCAGACCGAGCAGACGAGCGGGCGTATTAATGTGGTTCTTGGCCTGGATGAACATCTGACCCAACATCCCAGGCTCCTTGCCAAGCGCGGCAAGCAATTTCTCATAGTAGTCTTTCAGTTCCGAGCCCGTCTTTGACTTGAGGATTTGCCAGTTCCAATCAGCAGGCATGTCGCGGTCGAGTTCGTCAGCCATCTTGAGAAACAGGAGAAAGGTTATCTGCTCAAGATAATCGCTCGCACCAACACCCTCGTCGCGCAGGACATTGCAGAAACTCCATACGCGCTTGACAAGAGCGGCGGACTGGTCGATATGCTGAGATTGTGTCTGTTGCTTTGCGGACATTGTTCACTCCATTTTTCTACGCGGCCAACGCCTCATTAAGTTCTTCTATCACGGCCTTTGTCTCCGAACCGAAAATCTGCTTCAGCCGGAAATAGCCGCCGTATTCATTAAAAGGTATTAGATCAAAATCCTCTTTGCAAATATGCAAGCTCGTTTTGTAATGATCGCGCACATGACGCAAGAATTCAGCGTCATCATCGGTAAGCTTGTTAGAGGGGTGTGCTTTATTCCATTTGAACACCCAATCCTTGTAGTTCTTGTCAACAACAGCAGAGAACGAAACAAGCGACTCGTCTACGCCGGAAACATAGCGAATTAGCGACAACATAGCCGCCTCTTCTGACCCATCGAAAGTGGGCTCATCAGTGATGCCAAGTCTATTGTACGAACCCCACACCATCTTGACACTATATGGGGCGCTCTCAGATGCCATGAGTTTTAGGAAATCCGAAATCATTTCAAGCGTTACTTCCTTGCGTCGATACGGCTGTTCAAAGTATATTTGCAATGGCAACACGTCGCTCTTGTGTCCAAGAATATATTTTTCAAAGCCGTCAACATATGCTTTACAAGCCTTTTCATCATCAATCGCCCATGAACTTCTGATTACTGTATCTATGTTCTTCTCATCAAGAATCTGGTCGTGAGCCTTACGCACATTTACTAGAAACTGGTTAAGCGTCCCATTGAATACTTTCGTCGCTGCGCTCAGCAATTTCTCCTCGGCTTTAGACTGTGCTTCGTCGTCCGTAAGAGTTGGATTTGCCGCTTTCTCGACTGCCGCAGCGTTCTTCACTGCATCAGGATCAAAAGCATTGTAGAGGCCAGAGGCAATCACCTGCAAATCCTGTCCGCCTGTCAACTGCGCAACTTTCAACTTCTCATCGTCTGTCAGCACAATATTGAGTTTTACCAACCGCCCAGCAAGCGAAGACCCCTCATCTGCTGTCAACTGTGAAAGCGCGGCCTTTCCCAGAAGCTCCTTCAGCGACACGCCAGGCTTTTTCTCGAAAGCCCCAGAGATTGTCTTCATTGATGACGTCACACCTATTGCATCAACAAGAACATAATGCTGTTTACCGTCAACCGCATCTGGAGTTACCTTTTTCAACGCCTCGATATCGATCGTGCGAGTTCCCCGCCCCTTCATCTGCTCAAAGTAGTTTGCGCTGCGGACATCACGCATAAACAAAAGGCACTCCAACGGCTTGACGTCCGTTCCTGTCGCAATCATATCTACAGTCACAGCGATTCTTGGATTGTAGTCATTGCGAAATTGCGAAAGAATGCTCTTGGGGTCTTCCTCTGCCTGATATGTAACCTTCTTGCAAAAGTCGTTGCCTTCAGCAAAAACCTCTCGAACGATGTCCACTATGTCATTTGCATGAGAATCATCCTTTGCGAAAATGAGAGTCTTCGGTACATGGTTGCCAGACCGATTCGGGAACAACTTGGTGAACAAGACCTTCTTGAACTCCATTATTATGGTTCTTATCTGACTCTTATTCACAACCTTTTTGTCTAGTTCCCTGCCGGCATAAGGAAGATCATCGTCAAGTTTCTCCCACTTCTCGGCACGAGTCATTTTGTCGCGTGTACGCACCTGCTGTTCGCAGGAAATGGTTTCCCCATCTTTAGTGATTTTTGTGTCAATGAGATAGACATCGCCGCCAACATTAACGCCATCGAGAATAGCTTGCTCGTGCGTGTATTCACTCACGACATTCTGCTTGAAAAATCCAAACGTCCTGTTGTCGGGCGTTGCAGTAAGACCAGTTAGAAACGCGTCGAAATATTCCAGAACCTGGCGCCAAAGGTTGTAGATGGAGCGATGGCATTCGTCGATGATCAAGAAATCAAAAAACTCAGGCGGCAACGCGGCGTTGTACTCTACTGTGACATTCTTGCCTGTCTGCCACTTTGCGGAATCCTCTTCACTTGCCTCATCAAGTTCCTGGCCCTTTAGTATCGAATACATCCGCTGGATTGTCGAGATGCACACCCTTGCATTACTGTCAATCTTTGAAGAGGTCAGACGTTGGACGGGATAAAGTTCAGGGAACTTATATTGCTCCCCAACGGGCTGGTAATTCTGGAACTCCTCAAGCGCCTGCACTCCAAGCTGCTTCGTGTCAACAAGTATTAGCACGCGCCTTGCCTTACCATACTTCAAGAGTCGATAGACCGAGGTTATCGCCGTAAATGTCTTCCCTGCCCCTGTTGCCATTTGAATAAGCGCACGTGGATTGGCGCTTGCAAAAGACTTCTCTAGGTTAACAATTGCATTAAACTGGCAATCGCGCAAATTCCCCTGGGCAAGAGCGGGAATGTCATCACGAAGACGACCACGAAGAGGTTTGACCTCACCAAACATCTCCAGCATCGTTTCAGGACGCAAGAAAGAAAACACTTCCCGCGACCGTGGTTTAGGGTCTTTGCGATCACGGAAACGCGTGATAATACCTGTCGATTCATAAACGAATCGAATGAAATACTTTTTGCCGTAGATCTTTAGGTTTGCAGTGGCATACTCTTCAGACTGTTTCTCAACATCGGCAAGGCTATATCCAAGTGAAAACTTCTTTGCCTCGATAAGACCACATGGCTTTTTATCGACAATTAGGAGGTAGTCCATCGGCCCTGTGTCAGTTGGATACTCACGCAAGGCAATTCCAAGCCCGGCTCCAAGATCGGGCATCTGGTGATCCTGTACAATCCATCCAGCTGCCGTCAACATGGCGTCGATCTTGTCGCGTGCTATCTGCTCTGGATTCTGATTAGACATGATAACCCCCTTCTTCACCCCGTAATTTCGAGGCAAGATTCGCGGCGGCGAGCGCCGACTTCTCGCTGCGCGGGATTTCGGCAGAGTCTAGCTTCGTGAAGCCGAAAAGAGCAGACCGGTCGCACATTGCGACTAGCTTGCTGCTTTCTCTATATCTGCACAGCTTCATATGGTGTATATTATAGCATTTATCTATTGTCAACTTGGCTAAAATGCAAATTTCTTCCATCAATCTACCCGTTCTACATGTTCTACACGGCTAAATCTTTTAGTGGAAAACAGGGCAGACCTAATTTCCACTGTTTGGAAGACGCCATCCCCCGCCATGCCCACATGGACGAACACTCTACCGCGGCATTTCTGTCGCGGACCAGCCAGCCATAAACCTTTCGACTTTCTTCCATATATCTACCCGTTCTACATGTTCTACACGGCTAAGACGTTTAGTGTCCATCGCCGAGTTCGCAACCATTGTACCAAACGAATCTTAAATCTAATCTTAAATCGTAAAAAATTTTTCGGCGGAGAAATGAGACTTTAGGCGGCGGAGCGAAGGTCCGAGCGAGCGGATACGGCGTATTCGCCGAGGTTCCGCGAGGAGGATCCTTCGGCCACCGCCAACGAGCGAGCCTCTTGTACGCGGACTTATACCAGATTGAGTATTCCGGAGAAGCCAGTTATGTCAAGGACTTCCTTGACGACGGGCTGGGGGTTCGCAATCAGAAACTTGCCGCCCTTCTCAAGCATCGTCTTGTGGGCGATCAGCAGGAGCCGAAGCCCTGCTGAGCTCATGTACTGAACGTCCGCGAGGTCAAGCACGACGCACGTGGCATCCCCGAACTGGAAGCTCGCCGCAAGCTCGGGAGCCGTCACGGTGTCGACACGTCCGCTGACGGCGATCGTCAGCTTCTCGCCTTCTGATTTTGTCTCAATCTCCATATACTTTTCCCATTGAAAGTATGTTCATGCCGTTACGCCGCCTGTAGGTGACTGGCGACATAGTCTTTTTCACGATAAGGATGCCAAGGCCCCCGATATCGCGCTCTCCCGCGCACAGCGTAGTGTCGGGGTCGCGGTGGGAGAGCGGGTCGAACGCCTGACCGTCGTCGGTGATGATCAGGCGCAAGCTGTCTGGATAGCGAGTCTTCTCGACGGTCAGCGACCAAGACGTCGCGCCAGAATAGCGAACGATATTGGAGAATATCTCGTCGGCCGCGACCATCATCTGGGTTCGAACGTTCTCCGGCACGGATTTAATCGCGGCATCGAGATCCGCCGTTGCCTTCGCAAGATCCTTCATAGTCGGCACGTATTCGTAGGATACGACATCCGGCTGCCCGCGGTAGCGGATCAGGAGCTGCGTGCAATCGTCGGCCTGCTCGGCGCCCGCCCCGTGCCTGCGCATGTCCGCGAGGACCGCGCCGAGAACGGCTTTCCCGCGAGCCGTGGTTCCGGCGAGCGCCTTCAGCAGCCGCTTCTCCCCATAGAGCTCCCCTGTCGCGTTCGGCTGCTCGGTGATGCCGTCCGTGTAGAGGTAGATCGCGTCACCAGGCGCGAGCGACAGCTCGTATACGCGATAGGAGACGCCGGACATGGCGCCAAGGACGAGCGAGGGCTGTGACTTCAGGTATTCGGACTTGCCGCCGCGCCGCAAGACCGGCGGATTGTGCCCCGCGTTCACGTAGGTGACGAGTCCGGTGCGCGTATTGATCTCGCCGGCCCACACGGTGACGAACATGTTGGACGAATTCCCCTCGCAGAGCGCATCGTTCGCCTCCTCGAACACATGAGCCAGCGGCTTGCCAGTCTGCGCAATGCTCTTGATAAGCGTCTTCGCCCGCATCATGAACATCGCCGCGGGGACGCCCTTGCCGCTGACGTCGGCGACAAGGAACAGGACGCGGTCCTGCCCCGTGAAATAGAAGTCGTAGAAGTCGCCGCCAACCTCCTTGGCCGTCTCCATCGACGCCCAGATGTCGAAGCGCGTCTCGTCGGGGAACGGCGGAAAAACGTTCGGCAGCGCCGCAAGCTGGATGTCCTTCGCCATCTTCAGCTCCTTCGCGGCCTGTGCGCGAAGCTGCTGGCGGACGAAGGACGAAATCACGAGTCCCACGAGAAGCGCGACGAACACGAGCGCCGCGCCGTTCAAAGTCGCCGTGGCGCCGACGAGGACGTCGCGCTGCACTGCCGCGGAGCCCTTGGGGATCATCACGTAGGTGGGAAAGCTCTCGATGTCCATCCGCTTCCAGAAGAACGACTCGTCCGGTTCGTTCCACTGCGTGCCCTCGCGGCTGGGCTCGGCATAGTCGGTAAGAACAAGCCCCGCGACCGTCGTTACAACGATGCCGCCGGTGCCATTGACGTGCCAGTTCCGGAAAAGGTCAACGATGGACGAGCGGGCGAGACTGCGAAGAGCCGCACCATCGCAGCCAATCTCAACGAACCCGCCAGTCGGGCGCCAGACGCCGACGAACTTGCGCCAGTTGCCATTTACGGGATTGCTGCGGTACGGCTGGCAGTGTTCGGTCTCCCGCCCGTCAACCAGGAGCATCATTTCGGCGGCCATTCCTCCGGCCGCGGCGAAGTTGAACGCCGGCCTCCCGGGAGCGGCCAGATAGTCGGGCACCGAGGATCGAACGATGTCGCCCTTCGTGTCCACGATGCTGACCTCGGAGACGCGCAGTTCGCGCGCCAGCTCCTGCAGCGACGCCGTGTCGTCGGGATGGCCATCCTCAAGTCGCTCGCGGGCCGCCATGCACTGGAGGACGAGCCGCTCGTTGACGCGATCGGTTATCTCTGACTCCACGTCCTCGAACGTGCGGTCGATGAGCGCATAGGCGTCCCGCTCCGAGAGGTGTCCGTGAAGGAACCACGTGAAGGCCATAGACAGCGCGAACGCCGACAGCACGCTGAGGGCGATCTTCAGGTTGAGGTTGCGCCGCGCCATCATTTCGCGACTCCTTCCGCAATGACGGCATTCGCCGCTGCAAGCACGTCCGGCCGCCGCTTGTCCACGGCGACTCCGTAGAAGTCCCGCGTCTCAGGGGGCAGGACGACGAAGCGTCCGTTCGACTCCTTGGCACGGGCCTCCAACTGCTGGATGCCGAAGAACACGGCGTCGAGCTTGTCGCCTTCCAGGTCGGCGATCGCGTCGTCAAGGACGGAATACCGCATTGGATCGCATCCGTGGCGGCAGAGGTAGATGTCTTCGACGGCATCGGCCTCCACTCCGATGCGAAGCGAGGCCAGCTGCGACATGCGCGGCTTTACCCCGTCCTTCTTGTACAGGAAGCACGCTCCGCCAATGGCGTACGGGGCGGAGAAGTCCACGTCGAGCCGGCGAGCATCGGTGATTGTGATGGTGGCGATGCCCAGGTCCGCGGTGCCCGCCTTGAGCCGCGGCAGGATGTCGGCAAAGTCCACTCCCTCCACGACGAGTTTCCGGCCCATCTTCGCGGCGATCCGACGCGCCATGTCTACGGACATGCCGACGATCTCGCCCGAGGCGTCGCGGTAGGAGAACGGCGGATCCATCGGATGTGTCAGGAAGACGAGCGGCCGCGATGCATCCGCGATGCGCGGATCAACGGCTTGCCGCTCGCGATCTGAGCAACCGACAATGGCGACGAGCGCCAACAGGACGAAAGGTCTCATATATTGGACAAGTTTCGGTTGGCCCGTGCGGGCATCATGTCCCTTTTGTCGTGGATTATACCAAAATCGACGCTCCCGGCGCAATATCTCCAGTGTCCGGATCCAGGGTTGAACTTGACAGTGCAATCCGAGCCATTGTATACACGCAACACTGCAAAAGGTTACGGCCAAATTACCTGAATGTCGCCGTCGTCCGAAATCACGGCGTTGAGCCGCTCGACAAGCGACGCCCAGTCATCGCCGGCGTCGACCATCTCGCCGTTCGGACCTTTGATACTATAGCTCGCTCCGTCCTCGTCGGCCGAGACGAAGAGAGCCGCTTCGCCATCGAAAAGCAACTTCCCTTCGGCGGCGACGGTCAGCAGCAGGATCGCCATGCGGATTGCCGCGCCGATCTCGGCATCATCCTCCTTCTGCGACTCTTCTTCAGCGAGAACGCGCGCATATGGCAGCCGGAAGTCGATTTCCAAAGCCGGCTCGTTCCATTGGAACTCGAAAAGACAGCTCATGAGGCCGTGCCCGCCGACAAAGCGCGAAAGCCCCTCGCCGCTTTCCAACTCCCCGAGCGCGGCCCTTAGTTCCGCGATCGCATCTTCTCTTGTGTTGATTTCCATGTCGACTGTTCGTTCCTTTTAGATTTCAAGACTCCTATCTCATCCCGTCCACCTACAACGCGGCAAAAGATTACTAGTCGAACCAGCCGGACTTGGCGATGGCGCTCATGATGTTGCGGCGGAAGTACCCTTCGGTGAGGTGGAGGATGCGGTGGCCGACATACTTCTTGCCTTTGACCGAGGTGCCGACTGTCTTGGAACCCACCGTCACTACGTCGTCGTACCAGCCGTTCGCCCTGTTCGGAGGGACGGGGCCGGCGATCTTGCGCTGCGTGTCGTGGTCGTTCCAGGACTCCGCCGAAACGACATGCCCCTTGTAGTACAGCGTCTTCGCGTAGAAGATGGCTTCGTCGAGCCGCGAAACCGCGGCGTTCTTCGCGCCCTCCGGCAGGTTCGCCGTAAGATCGGCGATGTAATCGTCGCGTCTCTTGCCCGGCTCGGCAAGCGCCATGAGATTGTCGTAGAGATCCTTGTCGATGTAGTCCGGCAGTGCGGTCGTGTGCATGCCGATGGTGTTCATGATGCAGTAGTGGAGGATCGGAGACTCGAACTTCGTCGTATCGACCGTCGCCGTGCCGTCATCGTGGAACTTAATGCCTGGATCGGTCATGAGCGCGTCCAGGAGATCGTCCCGATCGTCCTCTTCATAGCTGTACTGATAGAGATTTTCGGCGGTGTCCGCGATGACCGCCTTAAGGAGGTCGGCCTTGGCCTTTGTGAGCTGGAACGTGCGGATGCC
>Ga0265299_10005119_pt1 | contig 12205 bp, 17 predicted proteins | sample AusTroGonzalo_MG_4_FD_193485 | JGI IMG/M metagenome (GOLD analysis project Ga0265299, IMG submission 193485) | Bovine rumen microbial communities from tropical cattle in Woodstock, Queensland, Australia - Gonzalo_02 | ecosystem: Host-associated > Mammals > Digestive system > Stomach > Rumen ...
CGTCCAATCCCTACCGGTTGACATTCCGGCTATATCATAGGGGTGATCTGATATGCATATATATAGATTATTGAGGTTATTCCTCAAATTCTTCCCCAATCTGACTGGGTCTCTATTATATATATCCAGAATAGGATCACCTTTCCAATATCTACCAGTAATTAGTTTCCCTAATTTTTGGGTCCTTTTCCGAACCTTTCCTCTCAGATCAACATATCCAGCCTCAACTGTTCCATTAATATAGTCATAATCCTCCAAGGACATCTCCCGTTTCCTCAATTCATCCTGAGCAATGGCTATAATATACTGTCGGATTTCAGCCCAGAATCCTCCTCCGGCCTCTTCAGAATCATCTGCTTTCACTTCGGGGGTCTGTCCACAATACTTTATATATAATCTATGGCCGTTCCTCGATTCCCATCCATTATAAGCTAAAATATTATCCCTCAGGTTATTCCAAAATTCTTCCAAATAATTCAGCGTACTCTGAGGCCTTTTAATATCCATATAATGCCTTACGAGCGATAGTTTCATAAATAAACAATATTTTTGGTTGTGTACTCATTAATAAAAAATTTCTTATGAAGGAATCTTCCCATCATAATAGGTTCTCCGGAATAATTCCAGCCAGTATGTATAAGCACTTCTCCATCCTCGCTATCCATAACTCCATATACACCAACCAAAGAATTATCATTAACTTCAAGAATCTTATTCAGATCATTCGAGATATAAATGGTATCCCCATCAATATCATCAATTAACATAAATTCCTTTGCCAAGCCAATATCCATTTTATTTCATTTTATGAATATATATAAATGAAACCCAAAAATCTTAAGGCTAAAAAATCTTCGGTATAAAAGGAGATCTTTCCTCAACCTATATAAAGATATTGAATCAGAAAGATCTCCTGTTAGACTCAAGAAAAACCGCCTAAAATCGCGGATTATTCGGAATAGATGGCCTTATAAATTTCATTTATGGATTTTGTGGAGTGTTCATATCGGACCTTATCATATTGTTTATTCTTCTCATCCCCATGTTTTTTGAGGCGTCCGGTTGGGAAACAATCAATAATATCATATACTATGAACCGGTCCTTCTCCTCGGTCTTCAAAAGGCCACGACCGATTGATTGCATTATCATAATAGGTGACTTGAATGATTGAGCAAATATACACCAATCAATGTTGGAGAAGGTGAGACCGGTAGCAACACATCCATAGCTGGCCACCAGAATCGAATTCCGGTCTTCGGTATTCATTCGTTTTTTAATATCCTCGCGTTTTTTATTGGTGGTGGAACCTTTAATCCGATACACGGTTCTTCCGGAATATTCCTTCAAGTATTCATATAACCAATCCACATATTCTTCATTATGGGCAAAGATAATGCCATTCTTATCCGGCCAATCCTGAAGAATATTCATTATGGTATTAATTTTGACCTTTGAATTCATGGCCAGGAACTGTTCCAGATTCAATAGAGCAGTACCTCTTGCTTTACATGTGTCCACCAGGATCTGCCGGTATTCTTCCGGGTCGTAAAGTTCTTTGGATTCCCTCAATACAATAGGCAATGATTTTGTTTTGGTGATACCAATATCCAAGTCTGAGGTTTTCTCACCGGTATCTCTCCCACACAGATATTCGCCGAATTTAATATACTTCTTTAATAAATCCTCGGATTCACCATAATTTATTCTTATCTGTCTAACTATCGGTTTTGCCAAATAACCGGCATCCACCAATTCCATAGTACCTATATCCTGAATCTGAGGACCGAGTATGGCTTGAACACCAAAACTTTCAATACTTCCTTCCTCCGGTATTGTTCCGGAAAAACCAAATATGAGTTTTGCATCTCTAACAAACTTCTGACTCATGATGGTCTTAATGGAATCACAATCAGCTTTATGACATTCATCAATACATATCACGTCATAATCATCAAAGAAGTGAGGATCATAATGTTTATTCTTTTTTCCAGGAACACATCTTCTAATTAGGGATTGAAATGTACCAATCGTGAGGTTTGCACATTGACAGTACTCACCGGAGGCCCAAATCTCTTCGGTCTGGAAGAACTCCTGATAATCTTTCATATCCTTTACACCCTGTCGAACCAGATTGATATTTGGGACCACCATAAGAATCTTCCGGGCTCCATGTTCCAACATCCACCGAAATATAACATAAGCTATTAAGGTCTTACCGGCACGTGTGGCCAACTGACTCATCGATTGACGGTAATGAAGTATGGACCAAATTGCCTTTACCTGATATGGTCTCAGATCGAGATTCAGATTCCATTTTTTAATATGGAATTCAAAATCTGATTCAGATAATGAAAAATCAGTGAGTTGAAAGGAAGAATCCGGTTTTTTATCCGGATCCCCATAATCCTTTATATTATATACCCCATTGCATACAATATCCTGGGATTTACACCATTGTTTAATCTCATACCACAATCCTCTCACACAATAGTATACCCATTGATCCCGGATTTTTTTCTTTTCCAGAAAAACAACTGGTCTTTGAACACCGGTAAATGATGGGAGAAATTGATATTCCGGAATCTGATTCAGGTGTTTTTCCAGCAGAACAATCTCATGTTTATTGCTGGTAACCATCTTGCCATTCTTTCTAATCCGAACTTCCTTAGTCCGGTTATCGTGCATTACCAGTATATGACGCGGATCCTTTTCATTATAATATAGTTCTATCATTCTCTTCTTTTGGTAAAAACTCTTTATTGATATGCCCACACTTAGCACATGCGAAAACATCAATAGGAATAATAGCATCTTCTGGTGCACCAATAAGCAATTTGGATACTTTTCTCAATAAAAATGCCGGAACAAATATCTGTCCTTTGCATTCTTCACATTCGACCGGAGTGGTCTTATCATAACTAATTTTGGGATTTAAATTTTCCATATGTTTTTATAATTTATATACCGGATTTCCGTTCTTATCCAGATATGCGAATTTTTTGCAGGGATCTTTCATGATCATTACTTTTTAATAATCCAACCATTCTTATCATAACCTTTTTCGTGAAACAGTTTTTCCATAAACCGGCCATCCCCAAAGACCTGATCATATCTATCCGGATCTGAGGTTTTCTGAAGAATGACTATCTCAAGGTTTTGAAGTCGGTTCATTAGTCTTTCGCATTGTCCGTAAGGAACAGCCCAATCAATATCCTTCACAACCTTTCTGGTTTTGGATCGAAACTGTAACTGAAACTTCAGATGAATCATACCGGTTTTTCTTTCTTGGGAGATTTCCGGTTTTGACATAAAGAAATTATTTGAATGACGAAATTGATATTCATCTTCATATTCATTATCGGACATCCATTTCTCCAGGATTTTCTTTGCCTGAGTATAGGTAAGTTCCGGCCAGGCCTTCTTAGGTTTTTCAATTTTCTTTATTGGAGTAGGGACAGGATCAACCTTCTTTTTGGAATTCATGATTACTATTTTGGAACGAAGTTCATTCAATTCCTTCTGAAGTCCGGAAACGTCCTTTCCGTGTTTCTTCCAGTCATTGATTTTTACTGAAAGATTGTCCCGATTGTATCTTAATTGATCCAGTTCTGTTTTGATTTCTGATTTTCTCATATTATATAAGTCTTATGAGTATATATAAATGAAAATCTGAAATATTAAGACAAAAAAAAAGACCTTTCGGCCTTTTATTTATCGTTTCCAAATTAATTCGCAATTTTTAATCATATCTTGTATTATCGAATAACTGGTAAATTCAATTCCTTCAAACTCAAACATCTCCATTATTTCCTTTATCACTGACTGTTTTGGCCTCCAAACTTCCAGAATGTTGTATGCCTCGGAATTTTTATAATTAAGATTATAATCATAATCTTTGATTAATATTGGTTCGTCAGTTGAATCCGTAATAATATCTTCACCAGTATTATTAAATTTATTGGTTTTTAACAAGACTACATGATATCCCCAAAAATATGGGTTAGGATTAGATCCAGTAACACAAATATTATAATCCTGAAATAATATATCCTTAATTGGAATATTTTTGATGATGCCTTTCTGCTTTATAAGACCTTCTTTTAAATGTTTCATCAGTTATTGTTTTCTAAAATAATATCTGATCCATCCAATTCCTTTAATACTCCATTTTCCAACAGGAAAGCCCTTCTACAATCCACACAAAATCCTCCTTTGATGGATATGGGGTTTTTATTTAACTGGGTATGTCCAAAAATCTGTAAAGGAAAATCATCTGGAACCTCTGATTTAAAAAAACATCTTACATCAGCCCAAACCGGGGATCCTACAGAACACCAACCGCCTCTCCAATAGTCTATATAGTAAAGCGAATTCATAACTTTTTGGAAGCCGGAATCGCTATGATACATTTTGTTAAACACCAGAAATTGATCTATGGATAGGGATTCCTGTTTTAACCATTCAGGATGCACCCCGGCATGACTGAGGATGAACTCACCAGCCTTATAATATATATCAAATAGGTTCTTATTGGAATTATATAATGTATTTAAGGTCTCATGTTTCCGGCTCCAATGTCTCGAGGAGCAAAAATCCGGGGTAGTCATATATCCAAGATCATGATTACCAAGTAATAGGGTTGTTTTATTGGTATCCTGATGTTTGAAATCAAGGATTTCCAAAAAATTTTCAAGAGCGGTTTCATTGGATATTTTTTCGTGAGGATAAGGATCCATGTAATCTCCAAGAAAAATATAATGATCTGCTAGTACTTTAACAGCTTCCTTCCAGAAACTCCGCCCATGTACATCCGGTATTATAACATATCTCATAATTTAATAGTTTTTATAATTATATATAAATATTCTCCATGAATCTTAAGATAAAAAAAAAAGGACCTCACCAGGAGGCCCTCACGAAATTTATTATGCCAGGTTAGAGTTTTTACTCGCCTTCAGTACCAGGATCTACAGCAGCAAACGTTGCGGTATATGTTGCATCTTCTGTTACTGTGATAGTTCTTGGATTTTCAGTTTCATCATCATCCCATTTTGTAAACTGATATCCTTCTGCAGGAGTAGCCGTCAGGGTCACTTGAGAACCTTCATAATATTCACCACCTTCAGGTGAAAGAGCCACGGCACCGGATTCTTCTGGGGTTACGTCAGTGGTTATAGTATGGGTTGGAACAACCTCAAAGGATGCTGTATAAGTTGCATCTTCCGTTACTGTAATTTGTCTTTGGGCATTGGTGTCGTCATCATTCCATTTTACAAATCTATAACCTTCCGCTGCAGTTGCCTTAATAGTTGCTTTACTACCTTTGTTATATTCACCACCACCAGTTACAGAACCATATTCTTCCTGACCGAAAGTCACATTAACTGTAATGAGGAATTTTTCAGCATCAAAATTTGCTATTACTGACGCATTGGGAACTTCATTGTCCAAAATAGCCTTTGGAAGATCCGTCAAAGGATCATCATCCACATAAACTGCGGCCACGTCCGGGTGAACCATCGAATGAGTGTATAAATTTCCTAAATCTGTTGCCATAATATTTTAGATTTTATTTATTTTCTATTTATAATAATAAAGATTTTTCAAATTGTTGAAAAAACCCACTTTTCAGTTCCCGAATCGTAAATTCTCCAATATCCCAATCTGGACATAGTTTCAAACTCAGTTTCATTCTCCATAGTCCAACCCCGTTCAATTAGGGATTTCCTTGTAAATGTACTCCGGTGATATCTTTTTAGAGTCCTGTTATCCACGTACCAGTAGGATGAGCTATGTCCGGACCACTGAAACCCCAAAGTCATATATAACTTTCCATCTGATATATCATTGGCTGAAAATGAATATATTCTTTCCGGATTCCATTTTCTTATAAACCATTTCAATAACTTACTGGCTCCTCCAATAATCTGTATTCCTGATTTTGTACAAAATCTACTCAGATCCCATCCTTCATCCTGAGTATTACCTGAACATCCTCTTTTATGTCCAAATGACATCACTCCAACCAACTCTCCACTATAATATAATCCCAAATATACACTTGCATTGGTTCTTCCTTGTATATGATTCTGATCCAGAAACTTCAAAGCAGTACTGCTTTTGACCTCCTGGATCTCACATTTTCTGGCCGGAATTCTTCGTTCATATATTCCAAGCTTACTCAGCACCAGACTCTTAACAATATCAGGTTTCCACTTTATCCAATCCTCCCATATACTAATCAGTTGTATTCCTTGTTCTTTGCAGGATTCATACTTCCTTTCATGATATCTGGAATCCTTATATAGGGAACTATGACTGAATACACCATTACATTCTATAGCAAGATTCTTGTCCGGAACCCATATGTCCAATTCCTTTCCATTCAATACAGATCGATCATTCGTTATATAAGAAATATTATATTCATCCAGTATTCTTCTTACAAATAATTCAAGGGATGTATCCCGATTATTATTAGGACTTGAAGGTAGAAGAATCGTACATGGTTCGGTTGAGTTTCTTTTTCGGTCATGCCACATCTGAGCAGTTATTCGATAAGTTTTTTCCTGGCATTTTTCACAACCCGGATGAGGACACTGACATATCCACATTCCATCCTCAATACTTATAATATCCGGATTTCCTTCAATAACCTTGGATTTTCTGGATTCCCATGCCTTTTTGGATATTTCCTTGTAATCCTTACCGAAATTAACCCGATCTTGAAATTCCTTAAGTTTCATTACATTATCAACTCCATACCTCTCGAGACAAGTCTCTCTCATCTTTTGCTTGGTCTCTTCGGATAATAGACTGGTTCTGGGAAATTTCTTTGAGTAATTATCCACTCCATACCTCTCCAGACAGGTCTCTCTCATCTTATTAAGAACCTCCGGATTGCCTGCTGGAGCTCCAGCTCCATATTTCATAAAACAGGTCTCTTTGGTCTTTTGTTTCTTATCCGGATTGGAATTGGAACATTTTATTGAACAAAATTCTGAATATCCTTCCCGAAGATTTCGAAATTTTAGAGATTTTCCACAAGTACACCTCGGAGTTTCCTGAAGACCATGAAAATACCAGTACAATTTCTCGGTAAATCCAAGATCCGGAGGATATAACAAAACCTGGTCATATAATTCAGGCCAACGGCCCTTGACCAGATTCCTGTTGAGACCTTTGATACTGAGAAGTTCTGTGATGCTTGGGATGTTCATTAATTTAATATATGATTAAATTTACATTTTTTTAGGATTATCATAAAATAAAAAAAAAACCTCCCAGCTGGGAGGTTTTTGAGTTAACTGTTTATTATTGAATAGATTAGATGATAAAATCTGAATCTGTTTCAACCATAAAGCAGTAATAGTTTTGACTGGGGTAGAATCCGCAATCGACAACTGCATATCTACTGTTCACCAAAATCTTAGGAGCCATGGTGCCCTCAGCAACGATCTGTACTGTATCAGCCAGGATGTACGGCATGAACACAACACCACTACCTTGAACTTGGTTATTAACAACAGTAGCACGACGACCTACACAAACTCTTGTATCTTCCCAGAGCATGTAAGGATCAACGTAGATCTGCATACCGGCGATTGAACCAGCATAATACAGACTTTCTTCACCACCTTGTACGAGGTTGTTGGTCATAGGAGCAACAACATAACCAGCACAATCCTGGAGAGCGGTCAGGATCTGAGCATTGGTCAGGATCCACTGAGCACGACCTCTACGGGTAACACTTGAAACGAGGTTGGAAGCAGCCAAACAACGGGAAGCAATACGTCTCTGGTGAGTTGTAACGTTTTCCGCGCTTGAGTTCTTGGTTGCATTAGGAATAGCAACATTAGGAACTGTATTACCTTTGATGTCAACAAACTTGTTGTATGCTTTGAAGGTATTGAGGTTCTTGCTCAAGTTGGCAGTACCATCATCTTTAACAACATTACCAAGATAGAGGTTAAGATCAACACCCTGAACAGCACGCTGTGTCTTGTAGTTTTCAACACCAAGTTTCATAACGCGGTCAATAATGCGGTTATTCAGTGCCTGTGAAATTTCAGCTTGACAAGCTTCAAGAACACCACCAATAACATCGATACCATACAAAGGCATATCCTGAAGTTGTTGACGGGTTACAGCACCGGTTACTTCATAGTTACCCATTTGGATCATCTTTGAGAACATACGGGCACCAATAGTGTTACCAGTACCGGTCTCGTTCTGAGCTCTGGTCATAGGATCATTTGAAGGATTACCTTCACCATCACCGAAGAAGTTGGAGAATGACTGAATATGATCAGTAATACCTTTAACAAGATCAGGAACCAATCTTACTTTAACTGCTGGAGCTTCAGGATCTGTGGTGGCAGGAGTACCAAATACAATAGTATGAGTACCATCAGTAGCAGTAAATACATCAGGATTCAGGAACATTTCAGCAATTGAAATATCGGCAGGATTAGTTTCACCATCGGTAACTGATTTCACCTGGAAGATAACTGAACCATCAATACGGGAGTTACCCATATAGATACCAACGAATTCATTACCACCTTCAGCACTTGTAATGGTAAATGTACTACGCAAAGGCTCGATACCTTCGGTTGTACGGAACAACATTGAGGTTTCAGGATCACCTTTCAACATGATGTAGATAGGTTTGTTCTCATCACCAGGACCTTTACCATCCAAATTGGTTTCACCAATGTGACCAAGTTTACCACCAGCATAAGGATAGTCAACAAAAGTCAACATAGCCAAAGGACCATTAGCAACAACTGTAGCAACGAGGTCGAAACCTACGGTAACAGCTGCAACTTCGAGAGCCATTGAGAGGGTTGACATAGGAACGTCACCAGAACCATTAACATAAGCAGGATTGTGGAAATCGGCACCGGTATTACCAATACCTGTACCATTGCCATTACCATCAGCAGGATTCATACCAAGACCAAGGGGCATGAAAGGATTACCTACACCAAGAGTGTTCAATGGGGTAGCATAAATACCATGAGCTGCGGGATTGGTTTGAAGACCTTCCTTAATAGCATGAACGTTGGCCATCTGAGCCATCCAGTTCAATTTTCTTTCATCGGAGACATGTAATTCTTCGGAAATCAGATTACGATATCTCTGTTCGTTTTCGTTAAGAATCATAATTTATTTTGTTTATTTAATTTATTTGGTTTGTAATTGTTTGAAATTATGCAATTTATAATACAAAAATAAAACATCCCGGAAAAGGATGTTAATTCGTTATATATCAAATAAATAAATATGTTTTCTGAGACCCAATTGCTATATAATATATATTAATATGGGAATTATTGGCTCATGTTGGAGATTTCTTTAAGACCATCATGAAGATCTTTTTTTTTTGAAAAATGGAGCTTTACCACTCCTCTTTGTTTAATAAGTCCTTCAGATAGATGTTTCATGGTTTAATTGTTTTTATTCCTATCAAATATTAACTGGGTTTCTGAATAATTATAAACCATATCTCTTAGCGTGGTTGAATCATAAATATGGCCTTGGGTTAAATATCTTTTCAAATTTCCAGTCGGCCTATATACTGACATAATATCTTTTGTATACAGGTTTTTATTAAGTAAATCTTCAGTATATGAACTTAATTTAATTTGAACATCAACATATCCATCTTCACCAACAAGATTATTATGGTCTACAATCAAAGCCAGACCAGTCCTTAAAATCACAACGTCTCCATCCTGGAGATATTTTTTTTGAAAAAAGTTCCGAGAGTTTAACTATTCCCCTTTGTTTAATAAGTCCTTCTTTTAGATGTTTCATGATTACTTACAATATTTTTTAAATGGTTCTAAAACTCTTTTAAGATCTTCAATTGTTTTTATGGATTCCGGGTTAATATTAGTTTTAAATACACGAATGATTTTTACATTTATCCAATTACCGTGTTTTGGAAATTTTTCCTTAAAATGCCTGGTTTTCCAATATCCATATCCGGTTATTGATGATGGATACACACCAACCAGCATTAGTCCTTCTTTGTAGTTAATATCCATAAATTCAGAAAGAACAATATGTGGGATGAGTTTCCCATCGTCTTCAACAATAACAATATTACCTTCCTGACATATATCCTCATATGTTGGATTAGATATTTCTTTATTTGGCTTTACAACACCTCTCTGTTTAATAAGACCTTCTTTTAGATGTTTCATAATATTAACTTAACATTGATGAAGTTTGCCCAACCAGCACAGATGCCTTACCACGGATATAACTTGCAGCTTGTTCAGCACTATTGCAGGTGCGGAATCTCTGTCCATTTATATAGGCATTGCAAACTCCGGATTTTGTTCGAAATACTATACATGCATGTATACTTGCGGATTTGCATGTGCGAACATTTGTATAGGTAATTTTGACTGATACTGCTTCATTAAAATCTGTAACTTCAACCTGGTAACCGGATCCCATCTGTAGGTATTGTCTCAGGATATATCCAAAGCTATTCTGGGAAGCAGAACCGAGACCTCTCAAAAATTCTATATGATCTGGCATCCAGTCTGCATGGTAGTCAGTACGAGGATCCAGGGAACCGGATCGCTTCGTTAAGCCCTTTGCTTCAGATATACAGGGCGGTTCTTCCATTATAAGCACCACATCGACATTCCCAAGATCCTTCATATGACTATAAGTTTATTTTATATAAAAATAAACAAAAAAAGACCTCCGGTAAAGAGGTCTTTTTAGTATACGGTGTTTGAAAAAAAATATTATATGGTTTGAAGATAATAATAATTTAAGGTTATAGTTACCAGATTAACAACTTGGTCACATATGGTTGGAGGAATTCGGTTTGGAACATGTCTATATAAACTCAAATCTCCATTAAAATATATTCCTTTTTTAATATGATCTTCAATACTACCCCTTACAGTAAATGCAAATTTCAATTCTCTTATTGAATAGTTATCTAAAGTATTTGGCATCACAAAGTCAATAGTATTATCATGATGGTGAACATAAATTGCTTGGTATTCAAATTCTTCTTCATCTGGAGTAATCAGATCCGGACAAGATTGTTCAATGGCATTAAAAAAATCATCATTATCTCCTCTTAGGAAATCTTCAAAGTCTATAATATCTTCTTTTCTATTGAATTGTCTTACTATTCCACGTTGTTTAATTAATCCCATTTTTGTTTTTTAAAATAATAATTAATCCATATCTCCTTCACATATAAATTGGGATTGTTTTTCTAAAATAACAAATAATATACCTCCGGATAGCGTAGATGAAGTTATCTCCCAATCCTCATTGAGGTGATTATTAATACTCCAGGCAGCATCTTCTATATCCTTATTTGTTACCAGATTGAAAATAAGTACTTTTTGCATATCTTTTGATTTTTAATTAACTCTCAAACCATCACCGGCTAAAATGTAATTATAAAGGAATCTATACTTACAATTAAATCCTCTCAAACCCCCCATATACTCAACCATATCCTTATAGTCCTGTTCATACTGGGGTTCAATCTCCTTGGAGACCACTCCAGACATAAACTTATTGAGGTCAAACTCGTTTTTAATTCTGGAAACTTCTTCACAGTGATTACAAAGGATTCTTCCAACTGAACCGGTAAAATCATTAATGTGTCTTTTCATATCTTAAGGTATTATGATTATATATAACCGGAATCCTGAAAACTTAATATAAAAAATGGAGGATTTCTCCTCCATTGAAAAAATTAATGATAAAAAATTATAGGGATCGTTGTTTATCTCCCTGGAATTGTCCATTATAAGGATTATCCACATCGGAGCTTTGGTGAACACGGACTTGGGCAATTCTTGCACCGTAACCAATAACAATACCATTCGGATTATCCACTCTCAGGAAACACCCCATATGATCTGTTTCAAATCCTCCATCAAACTGTCCACAAACTATTTCAGCACCACATCTTACCAAACTACTTCTTGATTTGAGATCGAAAACCCTATTAACCGGGGTCTTACAACCTTCCATCATTTGAACTTCATAATAACCTTTTGGAAGGTACCAAATTTCGCCTTCAGTTACATCAATGTCTGTGGGAATTTCCTCATAACCCGGAAGATTGGTCTTACCATTTGCCGGTATATATCCGCCGCCGCTGAGTTTATTGATCTTCATCAGACGGACATCCACACCCTGTTGTTG
>Ga0265299_10005123_pt1 | contig 12191 bp, 8 predicted proteins | sample AusTroGonzalo_MG_4_FD_193485 | JGI IMG/M metagenome (GOLD analysis project Ga0265299, IMG submission 193485) | Bovine rumen microbial communities from tropical cattle in Woodstock, Queensland, Australia - Gonzalo_02 | ecosystem: Host-associated > Mammals > Digestive system > Stomach > Rumen ...
TCGGTCAGCTGGCCATCTGCATGAGTATTATGGACCATTTGAATTACGAGTTTGTGCGTTTCGCCCAGAATGTGAGTTTGTTCGTATCGGGTGCGCTCGATGCTACGCTGGCTATGAGCTATAACGAATACTATCAGTTGGTACAGGCTGGTATAACAATGACCGATAAGAATGTGTACCGTTTCTGCGATCATGGTTATAATGTGCAGGAGGATGGCGTTTATATGTCGCGCGATTATTACCAGAAACACCGCGATCAGGCACGTCGCTTTGCGCAGGCCAGTCGTAAAGGGTGGGAGTGGGCTGCTCAGCATCCTAAAGAGACGCTCGATATTGTAATGAAGTATGTTGATAAGGAGAAGATAGCTACCAACCGTGTTATGCAGGAGTTGATGCTCAAGGAGGTGCTACGTCTGCAGGTGGATCGTGAGTCGAAGAAACGCGAGTTCCGCTTGCGTCCTGACATGGTAAAACGTGCCAGTTACCTGATGCATGAGAATCGCATGCTCGACCGTGAGATAACATATCAGGAGTTAATCGCTAATTGACAATTATGAATAGAGTAATTGCATATATACGCCGTAAGCTTTCCGTCAGAGTAAGTCTGTGGGTGGTGATGTTCGCCGCTGTTATTTTTATTGCGGCACTCAGTTCGCTGTTTTATCAGGCTCGTGAGGCTGTACGGCAGGAGGCCATCAATCGTGCTACCACTATATTAGACCGTACATCCTTGCAAGTTGAGGGTATCCTGAACCGTGTGGAGGTGGCCTCAAATATGACCGAGTGGCTGGTGCAGCGACATCCTACTGCTCCCGACTCTATGTTTGCATATAGCGAGAGTATGCTGCGTAATAACCCTGACTTCTACACTTGTTCCATAGCTTTTGAACCTTATTATTTTAAAGAGTATGGGCGTTACTTCTCGGCCTATTCTAAGCATGTAGGCGATTCAATTCGAGTGCTACAAGGTGGTAGCGAGAATTATCAGTACTTCTTTATGGACTGGTATCTTATGCCAACTTTGCTTGAAAAATCTTGCTGGACCGATCCATATATGGATCTTGATGCGCCTACTAATACCTATGAGATGGTTACCAGCTATTGTCAGGCTATCAAAAATAAACAGGGGGCTGTTATCGGTGTTATCAATACCAGTCTGTCTATCAACTGGCTTTCGCAAACCATCTCGTCTGTTAAACCGTATCCCAATTCCTATAGCATTATGATAGGTCGTGGTGGTACTTATTTTGTACATCCCGACAGTACGAAGATTACCCGTCAGACTATTTTTACCCAAACGATGTTAGAGCCCGATACGGCTATGACTGCATTAGGTCACGCTATGCAACGTGGTGAGGAGGGCATACGCCGCATGAATATTGATGGTAAGGACAGTTACGTGTTCTACAAACCATTAGGAAAAACGGGATGCTCTATGGCTATTGTTTGTCCCGAAAGCGACATTTTCAGCGGTTTCAATCGCCTGCGTCACACTGTTATGGGTATTGTATGTGTAGGCTTGTTGGTAATGTTGTGCGTGTTTATTCATGTTATAACACGAGAACTCAAGCCGTTACGCCGTTTGGCGAAAGAAGCCGAGACGATTGCATCTGGTCAGTTTGATGCCGAATTGCCCGATTTTAAGCGTGTCGACGAGATTGGACAGCTAACTCATTCGTTTGGCAATATGCAGCAGTCGCTTGTACGATACATCGACGAGCTCAAGGAAACAACGGCTCAAAAAGCTTCCATAGAGAGTGAGCTAAACGTGGCCAGTAACATACAGATGAGTATGCTACCCAGTGTGTTCCCTAACCGTGAGGGACTGGATATGTATGCTTCAATGGCGCCTGCCAAGGAAGTTGGTGGCGATTTGTATGGCTATTTGCTTAAAGAACAAAAACTGTATTTCTGCGTGGGCGATGTGAGCGGTAAAGGTGTGCCTGCCTCGTTGTTTATGGCACAGGTAACCCGACTGTTCCGCACGCTGGCCAACCAGCAAATGTCGCCTTCCGACATCTGTACCCATATGAATGAGGCGTTGTCGGGCGATGAGAATCCTACCAACATGTTCGTAACTCTGTTTGTGGGCTTGGTTGATTTGCAGTCGGGCCATCTTTGGTTCTGTAATGCGGGTCACAATCCGCCAGTGATTGGTGGTGGCGAGCAGCATGGTGAGTTCTTGAAAATGTTACCCAACTTCCCGATAGGTGTTTTGCCAGGTCTGGAATTCCAGGGTGAGGAGATTGAGACAATTAAGGGACGTCCGCTGTTCTTGTATACCGACGGACTGAATGAGGCAGAGAACCGCGAGCATGAGCTGTTTGGCGATGATAAACTGCTGTCTATTTTGCGCAATACCTATTTCGAAACAGCTCAGCAGGTAGTAGAGACCCTTACTGCTGAGGTAGAACAGCATCGCGACGGTGCCGATCCAAACGACGATCTAACCATGATGTGTCTGCGCATGCAATAAAGTTTAAGTGATTTTTTCTTTATATGAGAAATTGATGAGGTTGAGTGTTAAAATACACTAATCGTCGATTTCTCATATAAAACGTGTGCCTATCTCAATAATATTGTCTACCTTTGCACCTCAAAAAGGAAAAAACTAACGGGCTGAACTTTATAGGATAACAACACAAGAATACGCCCTCATACATGCTAATTACTAATATAGGTATTTATGACAGAAGAAAAGAAATTAAGTGTATCTGGCCTTGAAGAACGCTTACTCTACGATGAGGATGATACCGATGCCTCCAGTATCGATATTCGTCAGCTTCTCACTATTTTTGTTTTACATTGGCGTTGGTTTGTTCTGTCGATAGCACTATGTCTTATCGCCGCTTTTGCTTATCTACGCTACACTACGGCTGTATACTCCTTATCGGCGCGTATGCTTATTAAGGACGACAAACAGAGCCATCGAAACAGTTCCGAAATGCTTGCCAATATGCATGACTTGGGCTTTATGACCAACTCTGCTGGTATTGAGAACGAGATTCAGATATTGCAGTCGCATGTGTTGGTGCGTGATGCTGTGAAAGATTTGAAAATTTATACCGAATATCGTCGCAATGGTGCTTTGCGCCATGAACTGGTTTACGGAACGCAACCTTGGTTGGTTGATATCGATGCTGTTAGTCTCGACAGCATGGACCGTTTACTATTGGACGAGACACGCAGTATTCGTATGACGTTAACGCCTAAGCATGCCTCTGTGCGTGTCGAGGGACAACTACTTAGCAATGGGCAGCAGGTGGCAGCGTTTAATGTTGCTTTGAACCGACTGCCTGCATCTGTTCGTACAGCCTTCGGTACACTTACCTTTAGAAATAATCCTGCTTGCCGTAAAGCTCCCGAGGATGTTGGCTATCTGGTAACTATACAGCCGCCCATGCTGGTGGCTAAGACGTATCTGGGCCGACTGGATGTAAAACCTGCCACCAAGCAGTCGTCTATTGCCGAGATTACACTGCAGGATGCACATGTTCGTCGTGGTCTTGATTTTCTTCGGGCATTCACGGCCAGTTATAACCGTCAGGCTAATGCCGATAAAAATGAGATAGCCCTTAAAACCGAGGAATTTATCAATGCTCGTATAGGTAAGATTAATGCCGAACTGGGATATACCGAGGGTACACTCGAACGTTATAAGAAACGTAATAGTGTAACGCAGTTGGATATGGACGCTACCCAGACTCTACAGATGTCGAGTCAGTATAGTACCATGTTGGCCGAGGCTACCTCCGAGATCCAAATGCTCGATTATCTGCGAGAGTTTGTTGATAATCCTACTAATCAGTATAAGATTATCCCTTCTAATGTGGGTATGACCGACCAGGCATCTACAGCGCTGATTGCCAGCTATAATCAGTCGGTACAGGACCGTAACCGTTTGCTTAAGGTTGCCAGTGAGCAGGCGCCGCAGGTGATGGCTCTTACTGCTACACTCGACGAACTCCAATCGTCAATTCGTACAGCTTTGCTTCAGGCGCGTCGTTCGGCCGATATTCAGCAGCAGGGTATTCACAATCAGTATGTGAAGTATCAGGGCCGATTGGGTAGCACTCCCGAACAGGAGCGTGTGCTTACAGAGATAGGTAGGCAGCAGGAGGTTCGTTCTGGTCTTTATCTCATGCTGCTGCAGAAACGCGAGGAGAACAGCATCTCGCTGGCTGCCACAGCCGATAAGGGTAAACTTATTGATGAGCCCCAGCTGGTGGGAAAGGTAAAGCCGCGTGGTGCTATTATTATGCTGGCGGCATTGGTTGTAGGTTTGGCTGTGCCTTTTGGAGTAATACTGCTTATTCGATTCTTCGAGTACCACTTGACAGGGCATGAGGAACTGCAGCAGCTTACTTCTCTGCCTATCGTGGGCGATGTGCCTGAGGCTAGTGCCAGTGCAATGTCGTCGGCCGGTATCGTGGTGCGTGCTAATCAGAACAATCAAATGGATGAGGTGTTCCGCGCTTTTCGTACTAACCTACAGTTCATGATGCATGATGATGAGCAAACGATTCTCTTTACATCGTCGTGCAGCGGTGAGGGAAAAACGTTCCTGGCAGCTAACTTGGCTATGTCGTTTGCCTTGCTTGGTAAGCGTGTGGTGCTGTGTGGTTTCGATATTCGTAAACCTGCCTTGGCTCGTTTGTTTAATATCTACACCGAGCGTTCGCAGGGAGTGTCACGCTTGCTGGCTATGAGTCATGTAAGTCCTGATGCAGTACGTGAGCAGATTGTGCCCTCGGGCGTTGATCCTCATCTCGATTTGCTGATGGCTGGCCCTATTCCGCCTAATCCTACCGAGTTGTTAGCTCGCCCGAATATGGCAGAGGTTATCAGTATTCTTCGTAAGGAGTACGACTACATTATTATAGATACGGCCCCTGTGGGCTTTGTTACCGATACACTCCAAATAGCCCGCTATGCTCATGTGTGCTGCTATGTGTGTCGTGCCGACTTTACACACAAAACTGATATAGACATTGTGAACCGTTTGGCTATTGAGCAAAAACTGCCAAACCCTTGTGTGGTACTCAATGGCATTGATATGTCGAAACGTAAACACAGCTATTATTATGGCTACGGCTTCTATGGGCGTTACGGACGTTATGCCTATTCACACTACGGAAATAATAACGATAAAAGCATAAAAAGATGATTATTGCAGTAGATTTCGACGGTACTATCGTAGAGAACCGTTACCCCAACATTGGCAATGAAATTCCCTTTGCCATAGATACGCTTAAGTTGCTGACTAACGAGCGTCATCAGTTAATCTTGTGGACCTGTCGCGAGGGGCGTTTGCTCCAGGAAGCTGTAGACTGGTGCCGTCAGCGTGGGCTGGAGTTCTATGCTGTAAACAGTAACTATCCAGAGGAAACTCCTTCGGGTAATCCCACCTACTCACGTAAGCTCAAGGCCGATGTGTTTATTGACGACAGCGCATTATGTCCTCTGCCTGATTGGGGTACTATCTACAGTATGATTACTCATCGCTCTACAATCCGTCAGTCGCAGTCAAACTGCAGTCGCAGGTGTCGTTGGTCGGTAGGTGGCGGCTTGGTGCTCTTGTTGTTCTTTATGAGCATGCTGTTTACATCGTGTGGCAGTACGCGCGATGTGGCCTATCTGCAAAACAGCGAGCAGGTCGACCTGAGTCGTTCGCAGCGCCTCTACGATGCACGTATCATGCCAAAGGATCAGCTTACCATTACGGTGAATACTACCGATCCCGAGGTGTCTGTACCATTTAACCTGCTCATGCAGAACGTCTATACTCAAGGCCGAAATGTGACTACTGGTGCAGGCACGGTGATGCCATATCTGGTTGACAATGAAGGGTATATTAAGTTCCCCGTTCTGGGGGCAATCCATGTTGAGGGCCTTACCAAACGTGAATGCGAACGGATGATAGAGGATAAAATACGTCCCTATCTCTCTGTCAACGAACAACCGGTGGTAACAGTACAAATGTCGAGTTACTCCATCTCGGTGTTAGGCGAGGTGGCTCGTCCCGGTACGTTCATGGTGTCGCGTGAGGAGATTTCTATATTTGAAGCTCTGGCTCAGGCAGGCGACCTTACTATCTATGGCGTGCGCTCACGTGTAAAGCTTATCCGTAAGTCGGCTGCTGGAAAGAAAGAAATCCATACCTTGAATCTTAATGATGCCAACATTATCAACTCACCTTATTATTATCTGCAGCAAAACGACATTGTGTACGTAGAACCTAACAAGGCAAAAGCTCAGAATTCAAGTGTTGGTAATATGACTACTCTCTGGTTTAGTGCTACCGGTATTGCCATCTCTCTTACCACTCTGCTTTATAACATATTGAAATAGTTTAAGTTGTAATTTGCCTGCAAAATATTAACTCTATTTAATAGGTCAGATGTTTGGTTAGATAGGGGAAATTTTGTAATTTTGCAGGCAAATTATATAAGCTATGACAATAAACGAAATACAAGACGAGATTATCGAGGAGTTCAGTGGTTTCGACGACTGGATGGATAAGTATCAGTTACTCATCGACTTAGGTAACGAGCAGGAACCATTGGACGATAAGTACAAAACTGAGCAGAATCTGATTGACGGCTGTCAGAGCCGTGTGTGGTTGCAGGCCGACTTGGTGGATGGTAATATCCACTTCAGTGCCGAGAGCGATGCCTTGATAGTAAAGGGTATTGTGGCACTGCTCATTCGTGTACTCTCTGATCATACTCCACAGGAAATCTTAGATGCCGACTTGTATTTTATTGAGCAGATTGGCTTGAAGGAGCATCTGTCGCCTACGCGTAGTAACGGACTGCTGGCGATGGTTAAGCAGATTAAGATGTACGCACTGGCATTTAATAAGTCAAACTAAAATAACTAAATAACCAATATGATACAGACTGTTAAGAAGCGCGACGGGCGCATAGTGGGATTTAACGAACAGAAGGTAATGGCCGCTATTCGTAAGGCCATGTTACATACAGATAAAGGCGAGGACGAACGTCTGCTCTATCAGATTACCGACCGTATTGCCCAGCGTGGCGAGAGTCAGATGACGGTAGAGGAAATCCAGGACCTGGTGGAGATGGAACTGATGAAGTCAAGTCGTAAGGACGTGGCTCAGAAGTACATCGCCTACCGCAATCAGCGTTCTATTGCCCGCAAGGCGAAGACGCGTGAGGTGTTCCTCGACATTGTTAATATTAAGAACAATGATGTTACTCGCGAGAATGCAAACATGAATGCCGACACACCTGCCGGCATGATGATGAAGTTTGCCAGCGAAACCACTAAGCCATTTGTCGATGATTATCTGTTGAGCGAAGACAGTCGCAACGCTGTAGAGCATAACTATTTGCATATTCACGATAAGGACTACTATCCCACCAAGTCGCTTACCTGTGTGCAGCATCCTTTGGATAATATCTTGGAGCATGGATTTACTGCCGGTCATGGTGCATCGCGTGCCGCTAAGCGTATTGAGACAGCCAGCGTATTGGCTTGTATCTCGATGGAGTGTGCTCAGAACGAGATGCATGGCGGTCAGGCAATTCCTGCTTTCGACTTCTATTTGGCACCATACGTACGTATGAGTTATATCGAGGAGCTGAAGGCGCTCGAGGAGTTGAATGGCGAGGATTACAAGGAACTTTACGATGAACCTCTGATGGATTACCTGAAGGCACCACTCGATGGTTTGCAGGGTAAGGACCGTGCACGTCAGCACGCTATGAACAAGACTGTAGGTCGCGTACATCAGGCCATGGAGGCTTTCATTCACAATATGAACACCATCCACTCACGTGGTGGAAACCAGGTGGTTTTCTCAAGTATTAACTATGGTACCGATACAAGTGCCGAGGGCCGTTGTGTGATGCGTGAGATTCTGCTCTCTACTTACGAGGGTGTAGGAAATGGCGAGACTGCTATCTTCCCCATCCAGATATGGAAGAAGAAGCGCGGTGTGAACTATCTGCCCGAGGATCGTAACTTCGACCTCTATCAGTTGGCCTGCAAGGTAACTGCACGTCGATTCTTCCCCAACTTCCTGAATCTGGATGCTACGTTCAATCAGGATGAGGAGTGGAAAGCCGACGACCCCAAACGTTATGTTCACGAGGTGGCTACGATGGGATGCCGTACACGTGTGTTTGAGAACCGATTCGGACCAAAGACCAGCATAGGTCGCGGTAACCTCTCGTTCTCTACCATCAATATTGTAAAGTTAGCGTTGGAGTGCCGCGAAGAGCAGGATGAGCAGAAGCGTATTGATATGTTCTTTGCTAAGCTTGACCAGATGTTGGAGATTACTGCCCAACAGCTTGACGACCGCTTCCATTTCCAGAAGACGGCTTATGCTAAGCAGTTCCCATTGCTGATGCAGAACCTATGGATAGGCGCCGATAAACTGCAGCCTATGGATTCTATCGAGAGCGTTATTAATCAGGGAACATTAGGTATCGGCTTCATTGGTCTGGCCGAGTGCTTGGTAGCGCTTATCGGCAAACATCATGGCGAGAGTCAGGAGGCACAGGAGCTGGGATTAAAGATAGTAGGATACATGCGTGAACGTGTGAACGATTTCTGCGAGCGTTACCATCATAACTACTCGGTATTGGCTACACCTGCCGAAGGATTGAGCGGTAAGTTTACCAAGAAGGACCGTAAGGAGTTTGGTGTGATTCCTGGTGTTACCGATCGCGACTATTATACCAACTCTAATCACGTGCCTGTTTATTATAAGTGCTCGGCTCGTCATAAGGCCGAGATCGAGGCACCTTATCACGAGATGACTCGTGGTGGCCATATCTTCTACGTTGAGATTGACGGCGATGCTACACACAACCCACAGGTGATTATGAGTGTGGTCGATATGATGGATCAGTTGAACATGGGATACGGTAGTGTGAATCACAACCGCAACCGCTGCATGGACTGTGGCTATGAGAATGCCGACGATAACTTGGAGAAATGCCCTAAGTGTGGCTCAACAAACATCGATAAACTGCAGCGTATCACTGGCTATCTGGTAGGTACAACCGATCGTTGGAACTCTGGTAAGCTTGCCGAACTTAACGATCGTGTAACGCATATCGATCACGGCGCTAAAGACCTCTTTGAAAGCTAATGATTAGGGTATTAGATATTCTTGAAGATACAATGGTAGATGGTCCGGGATTCCGGACCTCTATCTATTGTGCAGGGTGCAGTCATCAGTGTCCTGGCTGTCATAACCCCCAGTCGTGGGCGTTCGATGGCGGGCACGAGATGACAACACAACAGCTTTTAAAAATCATCATGGCCGATCCTTTTGCCAACGTTACTTTCTCGGGAGGCGACCCCATGTATCAGGCTGCTGGGTTTGCTGAGTTGGCACGTGCCATACATGCAAATACCAATAAGGATATTTGGTGCTTTACAGGCTTTACGTTCGAAAGCCTGATACAAGATGATCAGCGTGAACTGCTGGAGCAGATAGATGTATTGGTAGATGGTCCTTTCGTCGAGCGATTGAAAGATCCCGACCTATTGTTCCGAGGTTCATCAAACCAGCGGATTATCGACGTACAAGCCTCGCTCTACCAAGGAAAGGTTGTGTTATGGCGCGAGGACATAAGCATCTAGTTTCTTGGTGTAGTATTCGCGGAAATCGTTCCAGTGGTAATACGGCGCTATATCGGTGGGCAGGGGCAGCGTGGCCTCGTTCTCGTTCAATAGTACCTTAAAGATAATGTCGTAATCTTTCTTGCTTTTGCGGTAGAAAACGAACTGGATGTTGGCTGCCATAGGAAATATCTCGAAGTTTATCCAACCGTTAACATCGAGTTTCTCCATATCTTCAATCTGAAGACCGTAACCGTTCAAGTCTAACAAGCAGGCCAGTGGTAGGATAATCGTCTCGTGCCCGAAGCGTAGTGTGGCGCCTGGATGTGGACGAGATATGCAGCTGTCGGCATCCTCTATGATACGGCGCAGCAGGTAACGCTGCGTGTAAGGCTGCTGGGCGCCGTTGTAGGGGTTACATCCAAAGCTGAGAAACCAGAAGCAGTTAGCTTGCAGCCAGTTGTTGTAAAGTTCATCGGTGGTGTAGATGTCGAAGAGGCTGAATAGCTCGCGCATCTCGGTGCCCTGAACACTCGATGCCAGCTTGAATATGGCCTTGTTGAGCTCAAAAGCGTCAACCTCGTTGTTGAAATAAACTGTATCGTTAAACAGCTTACTCATAGCCTGTTTGTGAATCTCGTATTTCTTGCAGAACTCGTTGTATACCTCCTGGGTTTTCTTCGAGTAGCGTTTCTTGTAGAGTGCCGTATCCTGATAGTTCATGTAGTTCATGTCGTGCAGCGAGGCGTCAGAGTTGAATATCAGTCTCGGATTGTTCTTGGCCAGCTGTAGCAGCTCGTTCAGCATCGAGAGGATACAGCGTATAACGATTGTACTCTTGGCTTCAATCACCGAACGGCCTTTGAATACCTCGGGGAAGCGGTCGTACATACGTTGGGCTATTTGTTGGTGCTGCATGGCACCCAAAGGAGTAAGGTCGCCGTAGCGGCCGCTGGCATCCTCGCCCAGATAACCAAGCAGGCGGAATGCTTTTTGTCCTAACTCGGTGAGCTTGCCGGCTTCATTGGCCTTTTGCAGTTCGCGATATGGATAGTCGTATTCCTGTTCCTTAATCAGATATCTCGAACCGTGACGTGCGTAACTACTAAGATAAAATGGCTTGTATCCTGCCGGTGCGGGTGTTAGAGGTCGTGTTGGTCCTTGATAAGCATAGTAATTACTACCTGCCTTGATTATATCATGTTTCAACTCCTCGCGTATGTTTTGAGCGCAGACGGAGGTATTTGTCAGTGCCCAAAGGGCAAATAATAACAATTTTCTCATAGTTTTTTCTCCTTTTCGGTGCAAATATACAAAAAAAACACTATTTTTGCAAAAAAATAGCGCATAATATGGCAAAAAACTCAAAATGGCAGGATGAATACTGGCTACTGCTCATGCAGTTGTACTTACAAAATCCCACTGGCATTAAGCCTATGTACAGCAAAGCAATGGTTGATTTGAGCCTGGAGTTGCATATCGCACCCCAGCAGCTCTTTAACAAGATGTGTCAGATAGCCAACATCGAGACTCCTCGTATCGAACACTTCTGGGAGGTGTACGGACATAATCCGCGCAAGTTGAAACGGGCTGTAAACCTGTTGCGCGAGATGTGGGGATTTAACAATGCCTTGGAGTTTTACGAAGGTGTGGAGACTGTGGAAAGTTTTGAGAAGGATTTTAAGCCTATAGCTGCCGACACGACACTAACCCCTGTTATGCTTACAGTGATTCTTGATGTGTACTTCCGTCTTACACCAATTACGATGGTGCCCGAGACTCCCGAAGTGCAGGAACTGGCCAAACTCATGAAGCTGAAACCCCAGGAGGTGGTTCTTGTGATGGAGGCGTTCCAGCATTGCGACCCCTACCTGAATCGCAAGGATGCCGTGAAAGACTCTCTGGCGCAGGCCTGTCAGCAGGTGTGGCGCCGATTCGGCAACACCGAACCGCAGGATCTGGCCTCGTACGCCGAACAACTAAAAGAATATTTTAAGTGAGAACCGATAATATACAGATACAGGAACAACTACAACAGCAACGGCTGGGACAGACATTCTCCCAGCAGCAACTGTTGCAATCGTCGCTGATAGAACTGCCAGTGACGCAGTTGGTTGACCGTATCAACACCGAAATGAACGACAATCCTGCTCTGGAGTCGGAACAGCCTTACGACGATGATGCGATGGCTACCGAAGATGCCGACTTTGGAAACGATGCTCCCGAGGGTGCTGACGACTTCGAGGCCGTCAGCGAGCGAGAGGAACGTCAGTCGGCACTCGACGAAGCCCTGAGTGGCATCGGCCGCGATGACGAGGACCTTCCCGTGTATCAAAGTGGTAGCTCGTACGCCGAGGATCGCGAGGAGATGGTGTATGGCGAAACGGAGTCGTTCTACGACCAACTGAAAGCGCAGGTGAGCGAGATGGACCTCACCGAGAAGGAGCGCTATATCATCGAATATCTGATTGGTTCGCTCGACGACGACGGCCTGTTGCGAAAAGACCTGGCTGTGGTGAGCGACGAGCTGGCTATTTACCACAATATCGATGCCAGCGAAAACGAGATAGAGCATGTGCTGCTCA
>Ga0265299_10005128_pt1 | contig 12189 bp, 7 predicted proteins | sample AusTroGonzalo_MG_4_FD_193485 | JGI IMG/M metagenome (GOLD analysis project Ga0265299, IMG submission 193485) | Bovine rumen microbial communities from tropical cattle in Woodstock, Queensland, Australia - Gonzalo_02 | ecosystem: Host-associated > Mammals > Digestive system > Stomach > Rumen ...
AAGATAATCATTATGAGCAATTGACTTATTCTGTTCCTCTGCAAGCATATTTGCATAGTCAATAGACTTATCCAACATTTCTGCTACATAATTCTGATAAGAAATAGTATCATTGATATTCTCTGCAAGATAATCCTGATGTTCAATCATCTGGTTCATTTTTTCTGCAAGATAATCATTGTAACCAACCATCTTGTTCATACTTTCTGCAAGGTAGTTGTTATGTTCAATAACTTTGTTTGCTTCATCAGCAATGTAATCCTGATGTACAATTGATTTATCAAGTGTTTCAGCAAGGTACTTGGTATAACCTTTAAGATTGTTGTATGCCTCTTCTACCTCTGCTACTTTTGCCTCAAGTTCAGCAACCTTATCATTGTTAGCAGAATTGCCAACAACAGCTGCACCCTCACCAGTTACCCTGGCTACTTCCTTGGCTACAAGATCAGCAATCATAGAGTTATCAATCTTTGCTGGATCAAATGTCTCTGTAGGTTGTACACCTGCCAACTCATCCTTGATATTAGCAATGGCAGACTGGAGTTCACCAACAATCTCTGAAAGATGCTCACTGTACTTCTGAAAATCAGAGTACTGAATGAATTCCTTATTGTCTTCCATATTTGTATTTTTTAATGTATCTTCATTTTTCTGTGCCTGTGGTGCAGCATAGTCAGCTGTCTTCTGAACCTGTGGATCAAGATTGGTGTTTGCATCTTCTGAAATGTCATAGATATCAATGGTGTCATCATCACCAAATCCATAAGATTCATTAACTCTCTTCAACTGTGCATTTGCAAATCCTGGATCTGCAACAAGGTCATAAGTAAACAACTGCTGGAGTTTAACATGACCAGATTCATCCACAGTTCCGGCAGCCCTTGATGAAATATTCAATGGAATACCATCTTTTACAAGTGCCTGTGCTTCCTTACCTGCTGTAGTGTTAAGGAGTCTAATCTTACCAACAATAGCATTCTGTTGTGGGTCAAATTCAAGACTTTCAACAACATGAGAAACATTACCTAATGAGATTTCAAATCCATGAGGATGATCCAACTCACCAAGCAGTCTCTTACTTTCAATCTGTTCCCTCAATGCTTCTACATGTGGAAGGAAATCAGCAGACTCATAGATTCTGCCATTACGGTTTTTAGTATTGAATGATGTGAAAAGTCCAGTTAATACAATAGAATCGCTGTGCTCATTGTTTTCATTAAGAGCCTGCTCAACCTGATAACTAAGTGGAGCATTAGAGCGTTCTACTATCAATAGTTTCTTCTCTTTCATTTTTAATGAATTTTCTTGTATAATTTATATGTTATTTATGAAAAATAATTTTCACTTATTTTTTAAAGTCCTCCAAGAGGGTTATTTCCACCACTATTTTCCTCTTCATTCTCTTCATTCTCCTTAGCCTTCTTCTTATCTGGCTTAAATTCTGACTTTGGAGCACCATCAAGAATCTTTGCAATATCCTCAATCTTATATCCCTCTTTCTTTAACTGTTTTTCATCCTTATATCTCTGATTTAGAGCAAGTTTCTCATCACTCAAACCAAGATATTCTCTTACAAGAAAGTCAAGGTCAAAATAAGGTTTTTCATTTCCTTCATCATCTGTTTCTACAATAGAACCCATAATAGATGAAATGAAATCAGCCTTCTTTTGAAGAAGTTCAACTTCCTTATTCTCCTCAAACACAGAATCCTTATTATATTCAAGACCAAGGTTTACTCTGAAATTCATATCAGACATAATACTCTTGTACTTGAGACACATCTGAAGATAAACAGGTTTAATAAGGATTTCAGCAAATATTGCCCTCAACCTACCAATAAACTTGCTGAATCTAATCTCCTCCCTAGCAATACCCTCAGCACTCATAGTATACTGACCTTCACCCTGCTCTTTCTCAAACCTGGTAAATGGAATCTTTGATGCCTGACGGAGTTTATCCCTAAAATATCTCAATGCTTCAGTATCTGAAATTTCAGGACCATCACCACCGAGGTTTTGTATCTGCGGAGTCTCACCACCCTCTGATGCCATAAAGATGTCCTTATAGAACTGAAGCATTGGACGACCATTGGTTTTAATCTCACCAGAATCCCAGTCAAAGTCTACTAACTCTTTATAGTTTGCCATTGCCTGGGCCAAAGTCTGACGACCTCTTGGTGACTGTACTGAACCAACAGGTATAATATATTGTGTTTTATAAGATGCATTTGTGACAGCCCAGATGATACGGGTTGCCTCCATTGTTCTCAAAATGTTGAATGAACGGATAAGCCTTTCAACATAAGAGATTCTTGAAACAGAATCTGCCTTTGCATAAGAAAGGTAAATAATCTGTGAATCATAAAGAATCCTATCTTGTGTTGTCTGACCATTGATACCCATCTTCTGATTGACAAACCAAATCTTCTCATTGGTTTGAGGGTCAATACCAGGGGTAAGACAAGCCGGATCCAATTCAATGAAACCAATGATTTCTGTTTGGTCTTCATTGTAAACTATTTCAAATGCAAGGAAACCATCAATCAACCACTTCCTGAAATAGTCAGTGGCCTGAACAGTATCATAGAATCCAAAGTAATTGTAAATCTTGTTATACTCTTCAGCAAACTCATCAAGGATTTCCTGGTCTGCCTTATAGTTAAGTTTAATATTGGCAAATTTGTTTGCACCATCAAATACAATTGCCTCTTCACAAATGATATCAAGGATTTCCTCAATCTCATCCTGGAGAGCAAATCTTCTCAACTGTTCCTTCTTCTTCTGATAGTTTTCTTCTGAAAGATGAAAATATCCCTTCGATAAAGAAGGGTCGGTTGCAGACATTCTTGCAAACAAAACCTGTATATTTTCATCATTAAGTGTACCAATCTGTCCAGTTGTAGGATTCATTTGCAGATTCTGTGTCTGCAAGTCCAAATCCATAGAACGGACATTCTTGATAACATCATCCTTATAGTTCATTCCAAAACTGGAAAGACTACGAAGCATCCTGGTTACAGGATTAGGATTACTCAATGTATTTCTATTTGTATTTGTAAAACCAGCCATAAAAAGTCTGTATTAAAAATTAAACCTATTCTATTATAGATATTTATGAGTTATGTATTATATATTAATCTGGGAACCAAGAACCAATACCACCACCATAAGTACCATAAGCATAACTTGTACCAGATTGTGGTGTTGCTTCTACAATGGAATATGTACCAAGATTTTGAATTACATAATATTCACCCCCACGCAAATGTAATAATCTTAAAAAGAATGTTGATTGATATGCTAAATATGTACTATGTGGAGAATTATCATAACTAACATAATTAAGATCATTACCAAAACTATAAGAACCTGACACATCATAATATAATCTTTTTGCACTAATATAAACAGGTCTCATAATATTTTTGTAATTATAACCTGTTGCTATTATATTAATGATTGTTCCATCTGGTACATTTGTTGGAAGGTGTATGAACTGATATTTATAACTACTACTATATGCACTACCGCTATAACGATCAGTATGGACAATTTCTAATGATGTTGTATTTTGTTTTAAATATCTTAAATATGCTACTCCTCCATTATCATTATATGTTCCTTCAATAGTTGTACCTTCAGAAAGACCAACAAATGACATACCCAATGTGCCATTAAACATACTATCACCACTTATGACAGCATTGGTTGCATATAATGAACCATCTTCCATTACACGGAATGGAGCACTATTCCTACCATTAAAATCACTTCCAACAAAAAGTCTCAAATCATTATAACTTGTACTTGCACCAAGCATTCCAGCAGTAACACTACCTGCTGAATTACCAACCAAAAGATTACCAGCAAGAAGAAGACCACCATCAACTTCTGTTTTACTAAAAGCTCTTGTTAACCACTCTGAATCATCACCACCATCACCACCACTATCACCTGATCCACTACTCCAACCCTTTTCTTCTCCAACACCTTCTATAAAATTCTTCAAAGTAGTTGCAGCAGAAGAACCACTATTGATTGTTAAAGATGTTGCTGTAATATTACCAGTTATATTTGCTTTTGTGGCATACAATGTACCATCTTCCAATACACGGAATGGTGCGTTTCTAACATCATTCATAAATGATGAAGTAGAAACATAAGATGATGTACCAGCAAAGAATCTAATGTCATTATCTGATGATTCATCATCACCACCCATCATACCTGATCTTACTTTTCTATTTGAATCTCTTGCAAGTATATTACCAACCAAAATAAGACCTCCTGCAATTTCTACTTTACTGAATGCATTTGTTAACCATGCTGAATCATCACCATCATCATCACCACTACCACCACTACCACCACCAGAACCACCATCTTCGGGTATAAATTGACGAATATATTCTGATGCATCCATACCAGAAATTACAAGTGATGTTGCTTCAATCTCACCCTTTACCTTAACTTTACCATCACCATTGACATTGACTTTTAAATTATCTGTGTCAATTTTAACCTTTTGACCAGTTAAATCAATATGGTCTGCTGAAAGTGAAATCCTACTACCATCTTTATTTGCTTCAGCGAATATGGCTGCGGCAATATTTCCCTCACTATTTGGGTTTTCAATCCAACTCATTAAAGTAGTTCTGGCAAATCCTTCACCAACTTCTTGGGTTATTGTTGAAAGTTCTGTTGCAACAGTTCTAAACCTCTCTTCACACAATGAAATAAGTCTCGATAAAACATCCGGATCATCCAGTTTGTTTGAATATTCACTATTACCATTAACCCTTTCCAAATCTGAACCAGATAATGTAGAATAATAATATTCAATTGTTTTTACTCCAACACCATTAATGATAACAGATTCTCCGGCAGTATGACCATTTTCAGTCCTACCCCAAACAAAATTACCATTTGCATCTTTTAAAAATCTACTGTTTCCGGCAATTGATGTAACTGATGCTGTTTTTCTTGCCACATCAGCTTTAAATTGATTAAATGCCTGTGTTGAAATATAACCAGACATATCTATTGATGATTCCCTTGCATAGCCAACCAATGCCTGGGATATTTGTTGACCAGCAGTCTGTCTAATGAAATCTTCCAAATTACTTGATGAATTAGATACAGCAGCATCAATTGCATTTTGAAGATTATCAAGTGTTGGCAATGCAGTAATTTTATCACCAAGTTTATCAATATTTTTCAATATATAGATTTGACTGTCACCAACATTGGTTTTAAGTTTATCTATTTCATCCTGAAAATATTTTGAAAGTTGTGACAACTTATAATTGGTTACATCTTCATGTGATGCAAGAGCACTAAAGTTATAATTTATTTTATCCATTGACTCTGATATAATATCAGAGGGATTAAGTAATACAATACTATCCATATTTTTTACTGATTATCTTCAATTTTTACACATTTATCATATAAAGCCATATATTCAGCCCTTAATACATTAAGAGCAGAATTAAACTTATTTTTAAGTTCTGTAATTGCTTTATCCTTTTCTGCTATAACTCGATTCAATTCTGCAATTTCCCTTTCAAGTTCTTCAATATTTTGGTTATGTATTGTTGGAAAACTGTGTACAGGTGTTGAATCCTGAATTCTCTGTAAATTCATATCTTATTTTTTAAATTAATTCTTATATCCCATATATGCTGCAACAGCAGATGTAAATAATCTACTTGTCAATAAATCATAAAGTAAACCACTTGTGATACCAAGTGCCCTACAAATAGCCTTACCGAGTGCAGGACCAATGGCAGCACCAGTCAAACCACCAACAACAGAACCCAAGATTCCTTCATCAACTTCATCACCATTCTTAATTTTCTCTGCAATGATTTCTGCTGCTTCATTTACCATCTTTTCTTCTGATTCATTCAACTGAATGTCATCATTGAAATACTCATCATATTTTTGTATCATAACAATATAGGTATAGTATAAAGTATTTATGAGAATAAAAAAGAGGGTAGATTTCTCTACCCTCTTTCTATCATTAATTTATCTATTATTCAAAACCACCAGCCTCAATAGCACCAGTTCTGAGAATTGTAAGTCTCTGAGCAATGATTTCAAGACCACGAACAATCTCCACATAGATATCAATAACACCCATATTATTGTCAATTACTTCTGCTGTGTTATTAGAAGTATCCATAACTGTTCTGAAATCATAAAGACCACCATTGTTCTTCATATTCTCAAGGAACTCATCAACCAATGTCTTGATTTCAAGTCTTGTCTGTGCTGTATTAAATTCAAACACATATCTTCTCAAAATGTTCTCAATACTATCCTGGATGTAGATAGCAGCCTCACGAACATGGATTGAAGAAAGTGCTGAAACAGGAGTCTGTTTTGCAGTCTTGTTAGCATAGATTTCAACACCAACACCCTGCTCCCAGATAATAGCATTGATACCCATTGGTTCAAGCCAATCTCTGTTATCATGTACAAGTGTTGCCTCAACACCAACAACCTGGTTACCAGAGATAACACCCCTCTTCTGACCAGCAACAATAGACCAAGCAAAACCTCTGCTGTACTTCTGAATATAAAGATTAGAAACATAAGCAGCAGGTGGTACTGATTTAGGAGCACCAAGATCAGTAATTCTCAAATATGGATAGTAATAAGCACCCCAAGAAGCACCATTCTCAATTCTTGGAAGACTGAATAAGAATGAAGGATTCTTTGAAAGGTCACCACCCTTTGAAATATATTCAACCTCAACAGCACCAAGCTTGTTTACAAATGAAGGATCTATACTCTTCTTGAAATCAAGCTGTGAAGGGCAGTTGATAATTGCAAGACCACTCTTTCTTGCCTGGCAAAGTTGTGTGTAAACTTTCTTACACTCTTCCTCAATACCAAGACCAAAGGTATCAATCAAATATCTCCACTGAATATAATCACGGTCAATAAGTGACTTGAAAAGATTTGAAGAAGTATGTGTTGAATGTTCTGGTTCCTCACGAATCATATCAAGAATCTCATTTTGACGGAGGTTTGTACCATTAGGCATAGCATCCTTTCTTACCTGGAAACCATTAAGACATGCCCACTGGAGTCTATCAGCAATCTTGTCAATAGGTACAACCTTAACAACAACTTTATCATCCTGGTCTTTTGCTGTCTTGCGGACCTTATCTGCACATACAACAAGAATACCTGCTTTCTTTCCATCAACACCATAAACAAACTTAACCTCTACTACTCTTGTAAGTCTTGAATGAACATCAGATGACATATCTTCTTCTGATACCCTATACCAATCTGAAAGGAGATAATCACCAACAACTACATTTGCTGTAAGATCAAGAATAACCTCATTGTCTCTGTCAACATAAGGTTTTGTATTCTTTGAATCCAAGAACAAATCCTCAGGTGAAATATACTGGAACATTGTTACCAAAGGTTTAACATCCTTTACAATTTCACTAACATAAAGTTGCTCATCATCAGAATCTGAATCAGATTGACTATCTGGTCTATAAACAACCTGTCCAACTGATAAGTATGTTGAATCTGCAAAAATCATATCATCACTGTCATCAACATTAATGAATGCATATTTGTGTTCAGCATTTTCTTTATCATTTCCACTATCAAGAGGTCTCCTATAAATATCCTCACCAACCTTAACCTCCTGTGATTCATCCTTATAATCAAATTTATAACCCAAGAAATCAAATGACATATCAGGAATTGATTTTACACTATTTTCCTGACCCATAAGTACATTGGCAAAAACACAGTTACCAAGAAGGTCAATCTTCTCATTAACAAAATCACCATCAACATTTACATCTTCAAGAAGAGCAATGTTCTCTGTACAAAGAAGACCAACTGTATCAACATCATCATTTACCAATTTCTGGATCCAGATATTTCTACCAAGTTTATCACAGAAGTTAGGAATCAATGAACCAACATATTTTGCACGAAGGTCAACTGATGGAAGGTTCAAGAACTTATAAAGATTTGCATCTTCATTACCTCTGATAAAACCATTTTCATCAAAATACTTCTGATAGATAATATCTGATGAGAATCTCTTATATGGAGATTCAAGATTCTCTTCACCCTTGTTGAGTTCAAATTTCTTAAGAGTGTAAGCATCACCATCAATACCATCACCAACAGTAACAGTCATATTTGATGATTTAAGTGCTGGACCAAAGTCACCACCAACAACATAAACCTCTACAAGATAGTCACTTACATAAGAAGTACCATTAAGATATTCAGGAACATTACCTTCACCATACCACTCATTAAGAGTAAGTTGATAATTCTTTGCATTGTAATCACTTGCTTTCTTTACCAAAACAGAAACAGGTTTCTTACCTATATTTGTAAAGTGGATAATACCATTTGTCCATCTTTCATCTTCTGTTGCTGACTGACCAATTACAAAAGTATCACTTAAATATCTTTCAATGGCATCAAGATATGATTCATCACTTGCAAACCAGAACTTATCTGTGTTGTAAAGTGACTGCAATGGAAGGGTAACAGACTTCTTGTTTACATCTCCTGCACTCACAGAGAATGACTTCTCAACTACCTGGTCAATATCAGGGTCAAGATTCAAGAGATTCAAACAAAGAATAGGACCATTACTTAAAGCAACCAATGCACTTCTGTGGAAGAATGAACCCCTCTTCTCAAGTGAACGGTCAATATTACCATACAATTTAATAAACTGTGCTGGTGATGTAACCAACTTCACTGTATTGAATGGACCCATTTTGCTAAAACCAACAACTAATCTTATGTTAGAGATTGTATTGGCATTATTATTTGAAATTTCAGACTTATCTCTCTCAAAACGATAAGTTCCAGCTGATTTCAAATTAATCAATTCTGCATCTAAAGCCATAATCTTTTACTTTTTATTGTATTTATAAGGTATTTATGTAAACTCATTTTTAGAATTATGGTCAAAAAACATTTCATAAATATTATGTGTAAAGGCGGAGTCTTTACATAACATATAAAATAACAAGCATGAAATATGGCACTAAGTCACTTTAAAAATTCACATGCTGCTGTTAACAAATGGGAAGTTGTAAACCCTGCTTTGTTTGAGGTTACAATTCTTCCACCAACACTTGATGGCAAACAAGATGAGAAGACTACACAGCTTCTTCTTGAGCATGTAAGATCTATTTCTGGACTTGATGGTCTTAACCCACCTATGGGTACTGTTATCCAGAAGTACAAACAGGCTGAAAGGGTTTACCTTGGTGTTCCTGAACAAACACACCTTGAGTTGCAGATGACATTCTCATTGAACCTCAATGATTCAAATGAAAACTACATCTACACAACTCTCCGTAAATGGTATAACAAATCCTTTAATCCAGCAACAGGTGCATATGGTCTTAAAAAAGATTACTGTGGTTCAATGGTCATTGTAGAATACAACCGTGATGGTTCAATCTGGAGAAAGGTTACATGTATCAATGTAATCCCTGGACAACCAACAGGTATGAATGACCGCAACTATGACAGCGGTAATGAGGCCAATGAAATCTCAATTACTTTCCAGTGTGATGGTTGGGATGATCAAACTGTTGGACTCCCTGTTTATGAATAAAAAATAGGGTGGGATTTTTGTCTCACCCTTATTTTTTATATATACTAAAATAAGATAACATATGCCTAAAAGAAAAAAATCTGAAGACTCCCAAATCCCTCAATTAATGGTAGACAAAAATCCAATAACTCTTTTACCACTAAAATGTAGGAATCCAAAACAGAAATTTTTCTTAACAGAGATAAGAAACCATGACATAACAATTTGCGATGGAATCGCAGGATCTGGTAAAACATATATCGCTCTTTATGAAGGTCTGTTAGGTGTTCTAACAAAAAGATTTGACAAAGTAATATTATGTAAATCTGTAATATCAACACCAAATGAAGATATAGGTTACATTCCTGGAACAATAGAAGAAAAAATGGAACCACACATCATATCCTATAAGGGAAATATGAAGAAGATGGTAAACAATGAAGACAATGTAGAAAGATTGTTCAAGGAAAAAAAGGTGGAAATACTTCCATTAGCCTACATCAGAGGTGTCACACTTGACAAGTCTTATATTATAATAGATGAGTCTCAAAATATTACAATGGATTTATTCAAGTCTATAATAACAAGAATTGGAGATGACAGTAAGATGGTGTTCCTTGGAGATATTGAGCAAGTTGACTTCAACCAGGAAAAGAAAAGAAAACAATCTGCACTACAACATATTATTGACATTTTCAAAGATGAGGATTACATAGGTTATTGTCACTTCAATGATGATGAAGTAGTAAGAAACCCAATAATACCAAAAGTTATAAAAAAATTAAGGGATTGGAATAATAAATAACAAAAGAGGAGGTTCAAAAACCTCCTCTTCTTTTATTCTACAATATGTGAAACTTTTGTTGTAATCACATTCTTTAACCCAACAAGATCTTTTAACATTGCAATACATCCTGTATATGTATCCATCCACCAACTATCAGAATTGTAATATGTCAACACACACATTCTATCAAGTAATCTCTCACCACATATAGTCTTCAAACAAACTGGTCCAACTCGTGGATCCTGCCAAAGGGCATCACCAAAGATGAGATAAACAGCATCCCTTTGTTTCTTTCTAATCTCCATTATCTCATTGGCAACATCATAGAAGTTTTCTGTACCACCACCTGGGTTTTGTGAATTAATATAATCCCATGTCTGTGAAAGAACAACATCCTTACCATCTTTCTTAATCATTCTACCATTAATTTCTCTTGGAAGAACAATCTTTTCACCAAATCCATAAATGACAACATTGGTATAATTCAATTCAGCACAAAGGTCAATAACCCTACCAAGGAATACATATACCAAATCCTGATCAACAGAACCAGAGAAGTCAATAAAGCAATAAATTGTCTGAATCTGACCCCTACTTATTGTTTTTGTTGGTAATACAGCATCTCTCCACAAATGGTTCTTATGTCCATATTTCATACCATTCTTTGTCTTTGACATATCACCATTATTGATTGATTTACTCTTCAAGAACAATTTCAACATTGATCTCCACTCATCATCATTAACCTTTGATTTCAATGCATTCTTTACGATTGTCTTTGCAAGAGCAGAACCACCACTTTTTTCACATTTCTTTTCAAGACCATCAACAACTCTTTTTTTCATCTCTCTTGCCTCATCCTCACTCATTCCCTGTGTCTTGTCATCATTCTTCATTCTTGACATCTCTTCAATGTCTTTTTGTGAAATACCTGCCTTTGACATATCTCCCTTAAGGTCTTTATCAGAAACTTCACCAATATTTTCACCAGCAAGTTCACCAGAACCATCTCCACCTTCTCTCATCTCATCCATATGGTGTTCCATACCATTTTTGTCACTATTGTCAATGGCATCCTTAATCTCTTTTAACTTCTGGTCTTTCTTTGTCAATGGTGTCCTTGCACCACTACTTGATGTACCTGGTGTTCCATTATCATTATCAGATGTACTATCCCCACCATCTTGTTCTCCACCAGTCTGTCCATCTTGTTTACCACCCTGTTGACTACCCTGCTGTTCTCCACCTTCCTGCTGACTTCCTCCATTTCCTCCTTGTTGACTTTCATTACCATCTTCACCATCATCAAGACCATTATCACTCAACTCATCCAATGCATCATCAATGGCATCCCTAAGTTTTTCATCCTCTGATTTACTAGAATCATCACCAGAACCATCACCACTTCCATCCAAATCATCCATATCAACATCATCCATATCAGCATCATCACCAAAGTTGTTATCCCTATAATCAAAATCATCAAAGTCATCATCAGAACTTGCCATATCAAGTTCTACTTCCTTCTTTATTCTTTCCATCTCCTCATCCTTATCCCAAATAACTTTGTTTTCTTCAAATGTCTTGTCTTCCATTTTACCAGACATTTTACCTTTGAATTTAGGATCCATCCAATCATCCGGCAACTCAAAATCACTATTTCTCTTCAACCCATCATCACCACTACTACCCATAGAAAGGTTATAAAAATATTTGGCAATCTTTTCAAGAGCCTTTTGTCTTCCCTGTTCCTCTGTTTCCATTTCAGGACTGATAGGTATTGCCTT
>Ga0265299_10005129_pt1 | contig 12187 bp, 8 predicted proteins | sample AusTroGonzalo_MG_4_FD_193485 | JGI IMG/M metagenome (GOLD analysis project Ga0265299, IMG submission 193485) | Bovine rumen microbial communities from tropical cattle in Woodstock, Queensland, Australia - Gonzalo_02 | ecosystem: Host-associated > Mammals > Digestive system > Stomach > Rumen ...
ACCGGAGGCACCAGCGACCACGGGTCGCTCCGCGGATTTAGCTCATTTGGTAGAGCGCGACCTTGCCAAGGTCGAGGTGGCGGGTTCGAGCCCCGTAATCCGCTCCAAAAAAGAGCGGGAAGGATCCCGTGATCCTTCCCGCTCTTTTTCGAACCGCATCCGGCTTGAACCCCGATTTCTCGCCGCGGAGCGGTGAGAAATCCAAGGCGTCGCTCCGGCGCAGTAAAGATGACCGAGCCGTTATTCGACGCCGGGGTTCCGTAGCCCCGTAATCCGCTTCTTACGGAATCTTCCCCCCTAATCCGGCGCCATAGCCAAGCGGTAAGGCAGAGGTCTGCAAAACCTTCATCCCCGGTCCGATTCCGGGTGGCGCCTCCAAAACGAAAGCACCCCATTCCGGGGTGCTTTCGTTTTTTGGTGGCTCCACTCCTCCATCGGACCCGGCTCCGCACCGCGCTTCGCGCGGAGCGGAATCCGGTCCGCATCCCCGCCGCAGCCGTCGGGGTGCTTGCACACCAGCGGCAAGGCGAGGGATATTGCCGCTTCGCGGCAAATTCCGGTTCCTTTCGGTTACTTTTTCCCTATCCCGCAAACACCACCCCTACCGCGCGCCGTCGAATCCCGTTTGCGCGTCGCTCTTATAATCGCTCCTTCAAACGGGTTCTTTTGGCACGACCACTTCGCAAAAACGCCCCACCGGGGCGTTTTTTGTTCGCTAACATCGGACCCGGCTCCGCCCGCGCTTCGCGCGGAGCGGAATCCGGTCCGCATCCGCCGCCCGGAGATCGGTAAGCTCGCTTGTCAGGCGGAGGGCGCGCGGATATTGCCGCAACGCGGCAAATTCCGATCCCTTATAGTCTCTTCTTCCCTGTTCCGGTAAAAAGCAACCAATGGAACACCTCATCAGTCTCTCTGCGACAGCTAACGCGCTCGCTGTCGCAGAGTCGTACGGGATGCGCGCCGTGTCACGCATCCCGTACTCCTTGCTTTAAGCAAGACCACTTCACGAAAACCAGTCCACCGGACTGCTTTTCGCTCGTTGACCCTCCGAGGGGAAGCCAAAAAAACGCTTCGCGCCGATATCCGGCTCCGCCGTTTTCCCTTGACATTCCTTTTCCGTTCTGTTATACTTATGGCAGTGCGACCCCATTTTTCACGAAAAGGAACGAAGAAATGAAACGTGCTTTGAAGTCCGTCGCGCTCCTGCTGACCCTCGCCGCGCTTCTGTCTGTTTTCGTCAGTTGCTTCTCCGGTTCCGATTTAACCGGCAGCACGACGGAGGATAGCGCAAAAGACAAAGTGAGTATCGTATACGACAAGAAATACCGAGAACATTCTAACGACGATGGTAGCCGCTATTTCGTGTTTCATTCCGATCACACCGGATACTTCGAAGTGCACACGAGCGGTACGGACTATTCAACCGACGAAGACTATACGGTTTCGGCAAAATGGGAATTCAGGTGGGCTGTGGCGGACGACTGTTCTGTCGCTCTCTTTGAAACCAAAACGACGTATTACGACGACACCACGAAAGAAATAAGTTTTCTCAACTTCAATTCGTCTACGCCGCTGACGTTTGGAGACGGCTTTCTGCTTGCGTACAGATCGACTCAATACGGAGATTACGTCCGGCAATTCGTCCTCGAAGGTTCCGACCTTGAACAGGCGATCACCCAAGATTGATCGTGACGATCCGGCTGCAAAACAGGCGCCCCCGCGGGGGCGCTTTTTATATGAATTGCCGTCGTCGGCGGCGCGGTACGCGCCGCCTCGCTTTCCGACCGAGCGCGTTCTTCTTGACACCCCCTCGCCACTCTGCTATAATGAATAAGAAGATTCCCTTGACTTCCCCGCCTATCGCGTGATATAATGGTTGCGGTTGCAACAAATCGTCTCTTTTAAGGAGAAGGGCTGTATATGATCCCGATGATGCCGCCGCCGATGCGGCGAGACGACGTTCCCCGCGTTCCGCCCCCGAAGAATATCGCCGACGTCCCCCGGTTTTTAGGACAACTCCTCGGGGGGTTCTTTTCGCGTCTCGGCTACATCTTCGCCCTGGTCTGGAAAACGGGGCCGTGGATCCTTTTCGTCAAGTCGTTCATCGCGCTTTTCCAGGGCGTGATGCCGATCGTCGGCTCGCTGCTCTCGAAGGAGATCCTGAACGAACTGCAAAAGATCATCGCCGATCAGGCGTCGTCGGGCGCCGCCTCGGATTTCAGCGAGTGGGCGCAGTCCTTCGTCGGATCGACGGTCATGTACCTGCTGATCTTCCTTTTCACCTACCGGATCCTGAACAACGTGATCGGACGCATCAGCACCGCGACCACCCGGATCGCCGGAGAGCTCGTCGTGCGACACGTCAAGACGCTGATCATGACGAAAGCGGCGAAGATCGACCACGCCTCCTTTGATATGCCCGAGTTCTACGAGAAGCTCGAGAACGCCAACCGCGAGGCGGGGCACCGACCGATCGAGATCATCTCGAACTTTTTCGCGATGATCAGCACGATCATCACTTTCGTCGGATATCTTCTGATCCTCTCCGCCGACCTGCCGCTCGCCGCCGCCGCGATCCTGGTCGTCTCCTTCCCCTCCGCGATCGTCAACTTCATCTATCGGCGCAAGAACTGGGCGTATATGCGCTTCCGTTCGCGCGACCGCCGCGAGATGAACTACTATTCCGACGTCCTCGTCAACAAGGATCTGGTCAAGGAGATCCGGCTCTACGACCTGTCGGGGGCGTTCATCGACGCCTACCAATCGGTTTTCAAACGCTATTTTGCCGGGCTTCGCCGGCTGATCATCCACGAGGGGATCTGGCACGTCTCGATCTCGATCGTCTCGTCGGTCGTGAACTGCGTCTGCTACGGGTTCGTCGCGTACGGCGTTTTTGACGGGCGGTTCATGATCGGCGACTACTCGCTCTACACCGGCGCGCTGAACCAGATCTCGACCGAGGTCGGGAACCTCATCAACAACTCGGCGTCGATCTACGAGGGGACGCTCTTCATCGACAACCTGCTCGTCTTTCTGCACGAGGAGCAGAAGATCGTGCCGGAGGGAGAACCCCTGCACGTTACGCGCGGGATCCCGCACACGATCGAGTTCCGGAACGTCAGTTTCCATTATCCCGGCACCGAGCGCGACGTCATCAAGGACGTGAATCTGACGCTCCGTCCGGGCGAAACGGCGGTGCTGGTGGGACTGAACGGCGCGGGAAAAACGACGCTGATCAAACTGCTGACCCGGCTCTACGACCCGACCGAAGGTCGTATCCTTTTGGACGGCGAGGATCTGAAGCGCTACGACACGGCAGAACTCTACAAGATGTTCGGCATCATCTTCCAGGATTTCGGGCGCTACGCCGTCACGGTCGCCGACAACATCCACTTCGGCGACGTACACCGCACGCCGATCCCCGAGGAGATCAGAACGGCGGCGATACAAGCGAACGTCGACGGATATATCGAACGCCTGCCGCAGCAGTACGACACCCCCCTGATGCGGATCTTTGACCGGGAGGGCACCGAACTGTCGGGCGGGCAATGGCAGAAACTCGCCATCGCGCGCGCCTTTTACAGCACGTCGGATATCCTGATCCTCGACGAGCCGACCGCCTCGCTCGACGCGATCGCCGAGCAGGAGATCTTCAACACCTTCGACCAGCTTCGCCGCGACAAAACGACCATCTTCGTCTCGCACCGCCTGTCGAGCGCGACCGTCGCCTCGAAGATCGTGGTGCTCGAGTTCGGGCGGGTCGTGGAGGAAGGAACGCACGCCGAACTGATGGAGAAGCGCGGCAAATACTACGAACTCTTCTCCACCCAGGCGAAACGCTACGTCAGCGAGGGCGAACACGTCAACGGCGAGACCGAAGAACCGACGCCCGACGCAGGTCGCCGCTTCCCCTCCCGCGGCGGAGAGAGCGGCGGGTTTGAGACGCCCTTCGACGGCGGTGCGGACGGCGGCGAACTCTGACGCGCTTTCGCGAAGAAAAAACCGTCTTTTTCAAAAAAGGGGTTTACATTCCAACGCCTATCTGTTATAATGTAGACGGTAAAAGACGCCCGCGCGGGCGGGCGTAAAACCGAATCAAAAGAGATTTTTGAACGGAGGAACTATCATGGCAAAGAAGGACGATTCCCTGAACGCTTTTGAAAACGTCAGCAAGGACGCGGTAGAGGTCGACGCCTCGAAAAAGGTGCGCGTCGGTATCATCGGCTGCGGATGGATCGCGGAGACGCATCTGTCGAGCTACCTGAGACAGCCCGACGTCGAGATCGTCGCGGGCTGCGACCTGATCCCCGGGAAAGCCGAGGCTTTCTTCAAGGACAGAGGGATCGAGGGCGTCAAGACCGACTACGCCGATCACAAGGCGATGCTCGCCGACAAGTCGCTGAAACTCGACTGCGTCAGCGTCTGCACCTATAACCGGACCCACGCGATCTGCGCGATCGATTCGCTGAACGCGGGCGTGAACGTCCTGCTTGAAAAGCCGATGTGCGTCACCACCGAAGAGGCGGTCGAGATCATCCGCGCCGAGAAGAAGAGCGGCAAGGTCCTTTCGATCGGATTCCAGCCCCGGTTCGACGCCAATATGCAGATGATCAAGAAGATCGTGCAGTCGGGCGAACTCGGCAAGATCTACTACATCCAGACCGGCGGCGGCCGCCGTCGCGGCATCCCGTTCCCCTACGGAACCACCTTTATCGAGGACAAGACCGCGGGTCTCGGCGCGCTGGGCGACATCGGATGCTATTCGCTTGACTGCGTTTTGAACGCGATCGGCTATCCGAAGCCGCTGACCGTCTCGGGCTACAAGTCCGACTTCTTCGGCAAAGACCCGAACTACTGCAACTACGTCAAGAAGGGTCATCCCGAATACGCAAAGGTCTTTTCGGTCGACGATTTCGCCGCCGCGTTCGTGCGGCTCGAGGGCGGGATCATCCTCGACTTCCGGATCGCGTGGGCGATGAACCTCGACACGTCGGGCGACACGATCATCATGGGTACGAAAGGTTCGCTCCGCATCCCCTCGACCGAGTGCTGGAACGGCTCGTTTGACAAGCCGCTGAAGATCTATCACGAGGTCGCGGGCGAACAGGTCTGCACCGAGATCCCGCTGGTCACCGCGAAGGCGGGTATGCCCTCGCTCTTCGACCAGAAGATCCGCACCTTCCTCGACGCGAGCAAGAACGGCGGCGCCGCTCCCGTTCCGTCGAGCGAGATCCTCTACAACCAGGCGATTCTGGACGGGATCGCGAAGTCCGCGGAACTCGGAAAAGAAATCGAGATCAAGATCCCGAAGATCTGATGACGCGCGGATGAGCGCACAGACCGAAAAACGAATGGATTATTTGATGATTCGTTGAAGCATTTCGCTCCGTGCAAACTCTTCGCATCGTGAAACGCAAATTAAGGTTGAAACCCGTTCGCAAAACGCGAACGGGTTTCTCCTTTTGATTATAATTCGTTTTTCTATCCCCGTTCTCACCCTCTCGCGGTATATTTATACGGCTTCGGGGTGAGAACGAGGATTCTGCACGCACCTGCGCGCGCCTGATAAATTGGCTGGCGCAGTTGGGGTCAAAGGGGGACGACGCGCGGATGCTCGGGAACCCCCAACCCTCTCAAGTTCGCGTCGGGGAACCCCTATCACGCACAGACCGAAAAACGAAGGGGGTCTATGATTGATCCGTTAACGCTTTTCGCTTTGTGCAAAATCCCTGCATTGTGAAACGCAAATTAAGGTTGAAACCCGTTCGCTGACGCGAACGGGTTTCTTCTTTCTTTCAAATTCGTTTTTCTATCCCCGTTCTCACCCTCTCGCGGTATATTTATACGGCTTCGGGGTGAGAACGGGGATTCTGCACGCACCTGCGCGCGCCTGATAACTTGGCTGGCGCAGTTGGGTAAAAAGGACGACGACGCGCGGATGGGTTGATAAGACGTTGCCGACCATCGCCCCGAAGGAACGGTGCGGTCATTTTACCACAAAGCAAGGCGAACGGAAAAGTCGCGCTTTCGTACTTGCGTCAGCGCACTTGGTTTTTTTCTTATTAACTGCGCCAGCTATTGCTGTCAGGCGCGCGCAGGCGAGTGCAGGGTCGTCGTTTGCGACCCGAAGGCGTATCTTCATACGCCGAGAGCGAGCAAACGGCGAGAGGAAAACAAAAATACAAATAAAAGAGGAGAAAACCACTCGCGAAAGCGGGTGGTTTTCGTCCTTAATCGCAATTTGCTATGCGGAATAACTGAACAAAGCGGAAAGCACCTCGAATTTCGGACAGTCCCTTTTTGTTTTCCGTCCTGTGCCGTCTGTGCGTGTCGTCGTCAATACATTTTTGCGCCGGCGGGGATGTGGGGGTCAAGCATCAAAAGATGCAGTTTCTCCTCGTCCTCCTCTTTGTGAACGGCGGAGATCAGCATCCCGTTGGAGTCGATCCCCATCATCGCGCGGGGCGGGAGGTTGACGATCGCGAGCAGGGTCTTCCCCACCAGCTGTTCGGGCTCGTAGTAGGCGTGGATCCCCGACAGGATGACGCGGTCGGTCCCGGTGCCGTCGTTCAGGGTGAACTTCAGCAGTTTCTTCGATTTCGGCACCGCCTCGCAGGCAAGCACCTTCACCGCGCGAAAATCGGATTTCGAGAAGGTCTCGAAGTCGACCGCGTCGGAAAACAGCGGCTCGATCTGCACCTTCGAGAAGTCGATCGGCGCCTCGGCTTCGGCGGGCGCGGCGGCGTCCGGCGCGGCGTCGGTCTTATCCTGATCGAGCGGCTTCATGGTCGGGAAGAGCAGGACGTCGCGGATCGACGCGCTGTCGGTCAGCAGCATCACGAGCCGGTCGATCCCGAAGCCGAGTCCGCCCGTCGGGGGCATACCGTATTCGAGCGCCGTCACGTAGTCCTCGTCCACTTTCGCCTTGGTGTTCGGATCCTCGCGGCGACGCGCCTCGACCTGCGCGACAAAGCGCCCCTTTTGGTCGATCGGATCGTTCAGTTCGCTGAAAGCGTTGCCGAACTCGGTCGCGTTGATGAAGTACTCGAAGCGCTCGGTAAAGGCGGGATCCTCGGGTTTCCGCTTCGCAAGCGGGCTGTTCTCGACGGGATAGTCGTAGATAAAGGTCGGCTGGATCAGTTTTTCTTCGACGAAGGCGTCGAAGAGTTCGGCGAGCACCGTCCCCTTGGTCGCGTCGGCGGGAACCGGCACGTGAAGTTTCGCGGCTTCGTTCCGCGCGTCCTCGTCGGTTTTCCAGGCGGCGTAGTCGGCGCCCGAATACTTTTTCACCGCCTCGACCATCGTCAGCCGTTCCCAATGACCCATATCGATCATATTCCCCTGATAGGGGATGACGGTAGAACCGCAGATCTTCTTCGCGAGCAGGGTGTAGAGTTCCTCCACCAGATCCATCATACCCTTATAGTCGGTGTACGCCTGGTAGAGTTCGATCGAGGTGAACTCGGGGTTGTGCTTGGGATCCATTCCCTCGTTGCGGAAGATGCGTCCCACCTCGTAGACCCGCTCGAACCCGCCGACGATCAGCCGTTTCAGGTAAAGTTCGGTCTCGATGCGGAGCACCATATCCATATTCAGCGTGTTGTGGTGCGTGAAGAAGGGGCGCGCCGACGCGCCGATCTCAAACGGGGTGAGGATCGGGGTGTCGACCTCGAGAAAGCCCTTGGAATCGAGGTAGGCGCGGATCTCGGCAAGGATCTTGCTCCGGCGGACGAAGGTATCCTTGACCTCGGGGTTCATAATGAGGTCGACGTAGCGCTGCCGATAGCGGAGATCGGTGTTCGTCAGCCCGTGGAACTTCTCGGGCAGGGGGAGCAGGGACTTGGCGAGCAGGGTGATCGCGTCGCAATGCACCGAGATCTCGCCGGTCTGGGTCTTGAAGACGAAGCCGTGCACGCCGATCACGTCCCCGACGTCCCATTTCTTGAAAGCCGCGTAGGCGTCCTCGCCCACGTCGTCGCGCTTCACGTAAAGCTGGATCTTGCCCGATCCGTCCATCAGATGGACGAACGCCGCCTTGCCCATCACGCGGCGGCTCATCATTCTGCCGGCGATCGAGACCGGGATCCCCGGCTTCCCCGCTTCCTCGTTACGCTCGAATCGGTCGAAGTCCGAGAGGATCTCGCTTGCGTGCGCCGTCACGTCGTATTTGGTGATCGTAAAGGGGTTCTTCCCCTCCGAGACGAGCGCCGCCAGTTTCTCGCGGCGGACCGCCAACTCGCTTCCCGGATTGTTGTTCTGTAACTCTGCCATTGTGATATCCTTTCTGTTCTGCCCGCCGCGGCGGGATCGCGCTTACTGCGCGCGCGTGATCTTCTTGACTTTCAGTCCGACCTGCTCGCCGGAGGGGAGTTCCGCCACCACGCGTTCGCCCGACTTCGCGCCGACAAGCGCCCGCCCGATGGGCGAAACGTCCGAGATCTTGCCCGCGAGGGGATCGGCGCCGTAGGAGTCGACGATGTGGTAGGTGATCTCCTTCTTTTTCTTCTCGTTGTAAACGACGACGATCGAACCGACGTGCACGAGGTTGTGGTCGATCTCGCTCTCGTCGACGACGTGCGCGTTCTTGATCTTCTCCTCGAGTTCGGCGATCTGCATGGCGTTTTTCGCCTGCTCGTTCTTCGCCTCGTCGTATTCGCTGTTCTCCGAAAGGTCGCCGTAGCTGCGGGCGGTCGAAATGTCCTTTTTGATGATCTCGCGCTGCGCCTTCAGCTCGTCGAGCTGCGCTTTCAGAGAATCGAGACTTGCCTGCGTGATAACCTGCTGCTTTTCCATTTGTTTCTCTCCTTGTGTGTTTTTTCTATAATACTCTTTCAAGGGTTGATTTTTTCACCGAGCGCGGCGAGCGCCGCCCGGAATTGGGAGTCGTTTTCCCGCGTGCGCAAATAGACGCTGATCTTTTCCTCTTCGGGCGTCGGTTTCACGACGAGGTCGGGCGTGATCCCGACGCCGTCGTAGTTGACGTTCGAGGGGGGATTGTAGCGGGCGACGGTCAGCTTGAGATAATTGCCCGCGGCGACCTGGGAGGTGGTTTGCACGGTCCCTTTTCCGTAGGTCGTCGTCCCGACGACCGTCACGTCGAGCGCCGAACCGAAGGCGTCGGTCGCGTAGTCGCGAAGCGAGGCGGTAAAGAGTTCCGCCGCCGAGGCGGTCGCTCCGTTCACGAGCACCGCCGCCGGAACGGTGATCCGGTGTCCCCCCTCGCAGTAGAGTCCGGCGGTCTCGCCGCCGTTCTTCACGTACCCGTTTTCCGCCGAGATCACGTAGTCGGCGCTCGATTCGGAACGGTAGTCCACGTAGGCGATCACGCCGTCGGGGAGCAGATAGGCAAGCGCCTTCGAGACCTCGGAGAGCAGTCCGCCGCCGTTGGAGCGGAGATCGAACAGGAAGGCGTCGACGCCCGCCTCCTCGAGCGAGGATACGGCGGAGCGAAATTGCCCGTAGGTGTGTCCGTCAAAGCCGCTGATATGCACGTAGCCGATCTTGCCGTCCCCCTCGGTTTCGATGCGGGAAACGACGGTCTGCTTTACGACTGCCGCCCGCGTCACCGTCACGGTCGATTCGACCCCGGCGCGGCGGTAGGTCACCTCGACGGTGCTTCCCGATTCTCCGACGATGGCGTCGAACGCCGTATCGTATCCGTCGGCAAAGCGGGTCCCGTCGACCGACAGGATCACGTCGCCGGCGGCGAGCCCGCTCTCCTCGGCGGGAGAGCCGTCGTGCACGAGAACGATCAGGGCGTTGCCGTCGTCGTCCTTTTGGATCGTGACGCCGATCCCGACGAAATTGCCGTCAAGGTCGGACTTGTACGCGGCGTATTCGGCGTCGGTGAAGAAAGCGCCGTGCCGATCGCCCATCGCGGCGATCGCCGCCTCGATCATCGCCTCGGTCAACTCCGCCCGGTCGGGCAGATCGTAGAGCGATTTCGCATCGAGCAGTCCGAATGCCGCCTCAAGCAATCCGATATCGTATTTTTCCGGATTCTTCACGTAATAGGCGCGGTAGTCCTCGATCTCTTCCCGGTAGTGCTGCGTGACCGAAAAGAAGGTCGCGAGAAACACGACGATCCCGGTAAGGATACACGCGAGGACCGTAACGATGACCGAACGGGTTCGCGCCTCCGCGTCCGGGCTTCTCCTTTTTGTCGGTTGGTTCTGTTGATTCATTCGTCCGCCTCAGGAGGGATCCGGGAAATGACCGACGCGATCGCCGCCTGCATCTGAGTATCCTCTTCCTCGGTCAGGACGTAGAGCGACTTCTGCTGTGCCTCTTCGGACAGTTCAACGATCATATCCGGGATCACGCCGACTCCCTCGTAGTTTTCCGAGAAGGGCGGGTTGTAATAGGCGATCGAGATCGTGGTCGCGCGCCCCTCGGGAAGCTCGATGCCGGTCTGCATCGTCCCCTTGCCGAAGGTGACAGACCCCACGACCGTCACGTTGAGCAGTCCCTCTCTCGCGTAGTCCTGCAGGGCGCAGGTGAAGAGTTCGCCCGCCGAGGCGGTGTGCGCGCTGCAGATGACCGAGATCGGAAGCGTCGGGGAGATCTCGTGCCCGTCGGTCGCTTTGGTGGCGTTCGTTGTCCCGTCGTAATAGAGATAACTGGCGAGGGGCGTTCCGTTCGGCACCAGATAATCGAGGATCGCAAGGATCGCCGAAAGCAGTCCGCCGGGATTGTCGCGCACGTCGAACACGATCCCCTCCGCCCCCTCTTCAAGCAGCGCGTCAAGGGCGGCTTTGAACTGGGCTTCGGTCGTCTTGTCGAATTCGGAGATGCGGAAAACGCCGATCTTCGGCGCTCCCTCGCGTATCTTCGCCGACGCCGTGACCTGTACGACGGAACGGCGGGTCATCGTGACGGTGTAGGTGCCGTCGCCCCGCCCGAAGGTGACCGTCACGTCGGTCCCCTCTTCCCCGCGGATGCGGTTGACCACCTCGGCAAAGGTCAGTTCCCCGACGGGAACGTCCCCGACCGCCTCGATGGTGTCGCCCGGGACGACCCCCGCCTCGATGGCGGGCGTATCCGGGAAGACGGCGGTGATCAGGATCTTCCGCGAGACCGAATCGTTGGTGACCTGCACGCCGATCCCGACGTAATTGCCCGAGATGTCCGAATTATACTCGGCAAGCGCCTCGGGGTTCATATAATAGGCGTATTTGTCGCCCGCGGCGGCAAGATAGCACTCGGCGAGAAGGTCGGTCACCTCGCCGGGATCGCCCTCGTCGATCAGATTACGGTATTTCAGATACAGCTCCGTGATCGACGCCGCCATCTCCTCGTCGGTCCCGAGCGTGCCGACGTAACAGTTCTGATAATAAAGGTGCATCGTTTCCAGAACCGATTTCATAAACGCCGGGATCTCGTCTCTTGCCGCAAGGCGTTCGACCAGTCCGGGTTCTGCCTCTCCCGTCGTCGCGGCGGGCGCGGTCGCGGCTTCGGTCAGCGGCGTCGTTGCGGCGGACGCGGTCGCGGCTTCGGTCCCGGCGGGCATAGTCGCGGTGTCAAGCGGTCCCCGCGTCGGGGTCACTTCGTCGCTCGTCCCGAACGCGACGCATCCGGTAAAAGCAAGCGAAAGAATCAGGAGAAGAGCGGCGAGTACCCGCACGCCGATCCGTTCGGTTTTCATTGGCTTCCATCCTTCCTTTAATCAACGGAGCCCCGGCGCCCGAGAGCGGGCGTCGGGGTGTTTTTTCCGTCGTGCTCTCCGCGAAAAACGCGGATCAGAACTTGGTCGGTTTGCTCGTCAGATACTTCTTGACCATCAGCGCCACCTTGAAGGTGACGGCGTGCTCGAACTCGCGAAGGTCGAGCCCGGTCAGTTTCCGGATCTTTTCAAGCCGATAGACCAGCGTGTTGCGGTGGACGAAGAGTTTGCGCGACGTCTCGGAGACGTTCAGGTTGTTTTCAAAGAAACTCTGCACGGTCATCAGCGTCTCGCGGTCGAGCGAATCGAGCGACCCGCGCTTGAAGACCTCGTCGAGGAAGATCTCGCAGAGGGTGGTCGGCAGCTGATAGATCAGGCGGCCGATCCCGAGATTCTCGTAGCTGACGATATTCTTCTCGGTGTCGAAGACCTTGCCGACCTCAAGCGAGATCCGCGCCTCTTTGTAGGCGCGCGCCAGATCCTTGAGCCCGTCGACGACCGAGCTGATCCCGATGCTGACCTTGG
>Ga0265299_10005132_pt1 | contig 12183 bp, 10 predicted proteins | sample AusTroGonzalo_MG_4_FD_193485 | JGI IMG/M metagenome (GOLD analysis project Ga0265299, IMG submission 193485) | Bovine rumen microbial communities from tropical cattle in Woodstock, Queensland, Australia - Gonzalo_02 | ecosystem: Host-associated > Mammals > Digestive system > Stomach > Rumen ...
GCAGCACATGCTTCTTACATCTGAAGGCTGCATCTCTGTGTTTCCGATGTAGTTTGAGAAGTAAGGTGTGCCGTACTTTGTTGTCATGTCGAACAGAAGGCGGTTGTTCTCTGTTTCTGACCAGTCGAAGCTCTTTGTCAGTGAGTATGTGGGGATGGGATACTGGAAGCCACGACCGTTGCAGTCACCTTCAATCATTGTCTCGAGGAAGGCCTTGTTGACAAGGTCCATTTCCTTCTGGCATTCGCCGTATGTGAAGTCCTGGTCTACTCCGCCTACGATTGCAGGAAGGTCTCTCAGGTCATCGGGAACTGTCCAGTCGAGGGTGATGTTTGAGAACGGTGCCTGTGTGCCCCATCTGGAAGGTGTGTTTACACCGAAGATGAAGGACTGGACGCACTGCTTTACTTCCTTGTAGGGCATGTTGTCTTTTTTGACAAATGCTGCAAGGTAAGTATCAAAGCTTGAGAAAGCCTGAGCACCTGCCCATTCGTTCTGCATGATACCGATGAAGTTGACCATCTGGTTGCACAGTGTGGCAAGGTGTTTTGCAGGAGCGGATGAAATCTTGCCCTGGACTCCGCCGAGACCTTCGCGGATAAGCTGCTTGAGGCTCCATCCTGCGCAGTAACCTGAAAGCATGCTCAGGTCGTGAAGGTGGAAGTCTCCGTTGCGGTGAGCTTCGCCAATCTCCTTGTCATAGACTTCAGAGAGCCAGTAGTTGGCTGTGATGGCGCCGCTGTTGGAAAGGATAAGGCCGCCGATTGAATAGTTGACGGTGGAGTTCTCCTTTACTCTCCAGTCCTTTGCGCCAAGGTAGCTGTCAACAAGCTTCTTGTAGTCAACAAGGGTCTGCTCAGCATGTCTGACGTTCTCATGCTGCTTTCTGTAAAGGATGTATGACTTGGCTACTTCTGTGTAACCGGCCTGAGACAGTGTGTCTTCAACTGAGTCCTGAATATCTTCAATTGAAATCTTGTCATCTTTGATCTTGCTCTCATAGTGAGCTGTACTGCGCAGAGCCAGCATCTGGATAACATCTTCGTTATAGTTGGTATTTGTGGCTACAAAAGCCCTTACAATTGCGTCTTCAATCTTCTTTATGTTGAAATCTACGGCCTCACCTGACCTTTTCACAACCTGGTACATACATCCCTCCCATTAAAAATCTATATAAGTTTTAAATAACCGAAACACACAAAATATAGTGTAATAAAAACGCGAACACCCTAGTTGTAGCACTATACGACTACGCTGTCAACATCAAAAGAGAGCTTTTTATCACTATTTTTCAGCCTGTTTTCAAGGATTGGCCTCTCTGATAAAATATAGATTATGAAAATAGTAGTAATAGACGGACAGGGCGGCAGCATAGGCCGTGAAATTGCAGAAAGACTTCTCAGGAAAACAGATAAGAGCTCTGTTTACTGCATAGGTACAAATTCGGCCGCAACACAGAACATGATCAAAAGCGGTGCCGTGAACTGTGCAACAGGAGAAAACCCTGTCTGCGTTGCCTGCCGTGATGCCGACTACATTATCGGACCCATAGGAATAGTTCTTGTTGACGCAATGCTGGGAGAGATTACCCCTGCCATCGCAAGTGCGGTAAGCAACAGCCCTGCACACAAGATTCTCATTCCGGTGAACCGCTGTATCACTGTTGCCGGTGTAGAGGATAAACCTATGTCCTCTTACATTGACATGGCAGTTGATAGTTGCCTACAATAATCGTAGGTTCATGAAGGACCTTTGAGACAGCCTGAAGGCTAAATCCACAGAGAAGAATCTCTATATTACTGAGGATAATTGTCTTGGACTGTCTGCTTGAAGTAAAAAACCTTTCGTTTTCATACCCCGGGAAAACACTTTTCTCAGATCTTTCGTTTACTGTGAAAAACAGGGACAGACTGCTTGTAACCGGACCCAACGGAAGCGGAAAGACCACCCTTCTCAAACTCATTCTCGGAAATCTCAAACCGACAGGCGGAACAATCACAAGGGCCCAGGACCTGAGAATTGCCTACTGCAAGCAGGACTTTCCAAACCTTGACTTCCCTATCAGTGCCGGAGAAGTGGTCCGTATGGGACTTTACGGACAGAAGATTGACAGATCTGAGGACCTCGCCCGAAGGGCAATGGAGAAGACAAACTGCCTTCACCTTGAAAAACGCCTCTTCCCTTCTCTTTCAGGAGGAGAACGTCAGAGGGTAAGCCTTGCCCGCTGCCTCTGTCAGAATGCCCATATACTGCTTCTGGACGAGCCGTCTTCCTTCCTTGATTCTGAGAGCGAGCAGACTCTGATAGAGATTATGGGATCTCTTGAGGACAGCAACTTTGCCATAATAGCCGTTACCCACGACAGCGCAATCACACAGGCTCTGAAGTGGAAACAGCTGAGGATGGGCCAGAATGATTGACCGTCTGCTCTTCCTTCTTACCCTCAAACCCATAATCTTCGGCTTCATTGGCATGGTCATCTCGGGACTGAGCTTCCCCCTTGCCGGCGTTATCATTGTCCGAAACGGTCTGATTCCCATGCGCTACATGCTTATGCACGGGGTCATTCTGGGAGGAATCTTCTCAATAGCCCTGAATCTGCCGCTTGTACCCATTGTCATGCTTCTCAACCTTATTCTGGTTGCTGCTATGGTTCTTCTCAACCGGAGCCATACGAGCCTCAGCGCAGCAAGCACGGCAATGATGGTCTTTACCATGGGCCTTGCCTCCCTTCTTGGACAGGTCTTTGATGTACCTGCAAAGGACACACTGGAGATCCTGTGGGGCTCACCTTTTGCCCTTGTAAAGGGCGATTTGTTCATCCTTTCAGCCCTTGCTCTGACTGTTACAGCATACGTTGTAATATGCTTCAAGCCCATATCAATGCTCTTCTTTGACCACGACATAGCACGTTCAAGCGGGGTAAACGTAGGCTTCCACAACACCCTGATGCTGCTTATGACAGCGCTGATAATAAGTGTTGCAATGAAGCTTCTGGGTGCCCTTCTGATAGACGCACTTGTTGTTCTTCCCGTGCTTGGAGCATCCAAGAACGTGAAGAGCCTCAAATCAATGTTTGTAAGAAGCTCGATGACTGGATTGATACTGTCTGTTCTGGGCTATCTGACCGCACTTGTAACCAATTTGCCCGTAAGCGGAGTTCTTGCAATTCTTGCAGCCGGTGCATATCTGATAAATCTGGCAATTGCAAAAGCAAAGGCCGGAAAAAGGAGTAAAACATGAAGAAAACAACTGTTGTATTACTGATGCTTGTTCTTGCACTGTCAGCAGTTATGGCTCATCCCGTCACAGAGATAAAAGACGGAAAGACCTACGTTGCATCCACAAGCTGGGTTGCAGCAATTGCAGAACTTGCAGGCATTGATGATGTTGTCTGCATTGCACCGGCAAACCTCAAGCACCCGCCTGAGTATGAAATTACAGCAGAAGACATGGTAAAGGTTATCAAGGCAGACCTCGTAATGACCGCAGGCTATGAACGCATGATGAGCACAATCAATGCAGCTGCTGAAGTTGACCCTGCAAAGATTGTGAAGGTCAAAACAACAAACACTCTTGCAAACCTTACAAACATGGTGAACATGCTCAGTGAAATTGCAGGTACACAGGCTGTTGCAGCAGAACGTTTCGGAGCCTACACACAGATGATTGAAGAAGCAAAGGCAAAGATCAAGGAACTTGGCTATGACAAGCTTACAGTTTTTGCAAACACAAACCAGGCTGAGCTTGCAAAGGACCTCGGACTGAACGTTGTTGCCACATTCGGAGCAGCACCTCTTACAGCAGAGCAGATTGCAGATGCAGCAAAGAACAAGTATGACCTGGTCATTGACAACTCCCACAACCCCGTTGCTTCTCCCGTATCCGAAGTCAGCCCCTCTTCAGTAATTCTGGTATGGTCAAACTTCCCGGATTATCTTGGAAACAACGCACTCTATGAGGTTATCAGCAATAACCTGAAGATGCTTTTCGAGGTAAAATTCTGAGTTTTGGAGTTGCGGTTTGTTGCAACTGGGTTTAATATTTTTAATGTAATTGCGCGTAAAGGACGCGCACAAACTTAACATCAGGAGGGGAATTCATGGAGAAATTCTTCAAGCTCAAGGAGCGAGGTACTGATGTAAAGACTGAAATCATGGCCGGTATTACAACCTTTATGACCATGGCTTACATTCTTGCAGTCAACCCCGGCATCCTTTCAACCGGCACAGGTTTGGAATTCGGAAAGGTCTTTGCTGCAACAGCAATCACTTCCGCAGTTGCAACCCTTGTCATGGGTCTTGTTGCAAACCTTCCGTTTGCACTTTCAGCAGGTATGGGACTCAACGCATTCTTCACATACACAGTATGTCTCGGAATGGGTTACTCATATCAGTGGGCACTGTCTGCAATCCTGGTAGAAGGTATCATCTTCCTTCTGCTCACATTCTGCAACGTCAGAGAAGCAATCGTTAACAGCATTCCTGCCAGCCTTAAGAAGGCTATTGCCGCAGGTATCGGATTCTTCATTGCTTTCATCGGACTCCAGAATGCAGGAATCATTGTTGGTGGTGCAACACTCGTTGAACTCAGCGCAACATGGTACAAGGGTCCCGCAGGTGTGGCAATGCTCGGTCTTGTCATCACAAGTATCCTTCTTGCCAGAAAGGTAAAGGGTGCTCTGCTTCTCGGTATCATCATCACAACAATTATCGGTATCCCGTTCGGAGTAACAACATGGGCCGGTGGTTCATTTGTTCCCACAACTCCCTACTTTGCAGAATTTGCATTCAAGGAAATCTTCGCAAACGGAAAATCAACATTTGACTTTGTAATTGTCATGTTCACATTCCTGTTTGTTGATATGTTCGATACAGTAGGAACTCTGATCGGATGTGCCGGAAAGTCCGGTATTGTCCAGGAAGACGGAACAATCCCCAACTGTAAGGAAGCTCTTCTTGCTGATGCTATCGGTACAACACTCGGTGCTGTTCTCGGAACATCAACAGTTACAACATTCGTTGAAAGTGCTTCTGGTGTTGCAGAAGGCGGAAGAACAGGTCTCACAGCTGTCACAGTTGCAGTTCTGTTCCTGCTCTCACTGTTCCTCGAACCCCTGTTCGGTTCAATCCCCAGCGCAGCAACATCACCTGCTCTCATCATCGTTGGTGTTATGATGATTACTCCTATCAAGGAGATCAACCTTCACGATTATACAGAAGCTATTCCGGCATTCCTCTGTATGTTGTTCATGGTATGTGCATACAGCATTTCAGACGGTATCATGTTCGGTGTCCTTTCCTATGTACTCATCAAGTCCGCATCAGGCAAGTCAAAGTCTGTCGGAACAATGACATGGATTGTTGCTCTGCTCTTCGTTCTGAAGATAATTGTCAAGGCAATCTGACATTAACAAACTTATTCAAAGCCGCAGGATTTTTTCCTGCGGCATTTTTTCAACAAAAAAAACAAAAAGAGGTTCAAACATGACAAAAGCAGATCTTAAAAACCTTATCGATGTTGCTGCAGGACGTAAGGAGGCTGACCTTTGTATTAAAAACGCCAAGGTCATAGACGTCTACAACAGAGAGGTATTTGAGTCTGATATCTACATTACCGACGGGCTGATTGCCGGCTTTGGAGGAGAAGACTTTCCACCCGCAAAGAAGGAATTTGACGCACAGGGAAGTTATATTGCTCCCGGCTTCATAGACAGCCACGTACATATTGAATCCAGCCACGTCTCCCCTGCGGAGTTCTCAAAGCTGGTAGTCCCACACGGAACAACAACGGTTGTTGCAGACCCTCACGAAATCTGCAACGTTTGTGGTCTGGACGGAATCGACTACATGTTGGACGCATCAGAGAACATTGCACTTCAGGTTTTCCTGCAGTTCCCTTCCTGCGTTCCAGCCACACCGTTTGAAAATGCCGGAGCAGTTCTTCTTGCCCCGGAAATCAAAAAAAGAATAGACAATCCCCGCATCCTCGGACTTGGAGAGCTCATGAACTATGTGGGCACCTGTGCCGCGGACAGCGACATACTTGATAAGATTATGGTAGCCAAGGACGCCGGAAAGATAATTGACGGACACAGCCCCGATATCTACGGACACGTTCTTGACGCCTACTCTGCCTCTGGAGTCAAAACAGACCACGAGTGCGCAACACCTGCCGAACTGCGCGACAGAACAAGACGTGGAATCTACGTCCTGCTGCGCCAGGGCACAGCCTGCCACGATGTTCTGAATCTTCTCCCGGGCGTTGATGACAAGAACTACCGATACTGTCTCTTCTGTACTGATGACAGACAGGCTGCAAGTCTTGTGAATGAAGGCCACATTGACAACAACATGAGGCTTACCCTCTCAACAGGTTTTGATCCTCTGATGGCAATCTGTATGGCTACAATCAATGCAGCAACCTGCTATGACTTGAAGGACAGAGGAGCAATCTCTCCCGGACTCAGAGCAGATTTGATTATGTTCAAGGACTTTGAGAACTTCAAGGTTGACAATGTCTGGATCGGAGGAAAGCTTGTAGCATCTCCGGAAGGCTACCTTGCCAAGGACGAACACGTCAAACCCATGAAGGTAAGCGGAAAGATGAATGTGAAGAACTTCAGTGCAGAACGCCTGAGGCTCCCACTTACCACAAACACGGTACGAACCATCCAGGTTCTTCCCCACTCGGTTGTAACCGATGAAGGCCATGCAGAAGTAAGCATCTCTAACGGCTGCTGGGTGCGTGACGGTCAGGACATTGTGAAAATTGCTGTTGTCGAACGCCACCACGGTACAGGCAATGTAGGAGTTGCCCTTCTGAGCGGCTTCGGACTCCGTGGAGGTGCAATTGCAACAAGCGTTGCCCATGACTCACACAACATAATTGTTGCCGGTGACAACGATACCGATATGGAACTTGCCGTGAACTGTCTTGTGAAGATGGGCGGAGGCGTTGCTGTAGTAAAGGACGGCAAGGTTCTTGATTCACTGGAGCACGAGATTGCAGGCCTTATGACAGACCGCAGCGGAGTTACAATTGCAAAGCGTCTTGCCGATATGGAAGAGCTTGCAAGAAAGGAACTTGGAATTCACGACTATGCAGACCCATTCATGACACTGTGTTTCATGGCACTACCGGTTATTCCTGCTGTCAAGGTAACTGATATGGGACTGTTTGACGTGTTCCGCTTCTGCTTCACACCTACTGAAGTAACTGAATAATAAATTACTCTACGTGGAAACGGCGTCTCAGCTCTCTGAAGAAATCGGTGCGGAGCACTGAGCAGTAGACAACAAGGGACGCCGCAGCCACAAGACCGCAGATACCCATAACAAGCTTTTCCCTGCCCTCAAGCTTCAGAAAACCTACCAGAAAAGCAACTGTACAGATAAAACTCAGCACAGCCGAGGCGTGAACGCTGTTCTTCTGTCCCTCGGTATCAAAGAGGAACAGGACTGTGCAGACAAGTATTGTTCCAGAACAGACAATGGGAATGACAAACAGATCCCAGCCTTCGGAAAGCGTAAGACCTATAGTTATCAGAACCAGGCTCGCAGAAGATGCAAGGTTGATGAAGAGCCCTATGAGGTTTCTTTCAACAAGCTGGGGGCTGAGAAGCAGTCTGTGAATCACAAAGACAGAAACAACGGCAACTGCACTCCACCATGGCTTTCCGGTTGAGATGTTGACTATTACCGATGCAAGTGCGCCGAGCCAGAGAATCAACATGAAGACCTTTCTTGTTATGTTAAGACCCCTGCCCTTGTTTTTAAGGTTGTCAGGATAGACATTCTTCATTTCCATAAAGGACTACCCTCCTTGACAAATTCCACATTCTCCTTTGAAAGAAGACTCTCCATTGCAGTTGCAAATGACGGGTCTGTCGTGTACTGGGTAATGGAGAAGGTGGATGAATTACCAAAGGATACAAGTGAGCAGCATGCTCTGTTTGTAATTCCTGTACCCAGAACAAAATCCATGCTTTCTATGTATTTTGCATACTGATCCGGAAGGTTCACCGGACCAAGGTTTGAAAGTGTATTTGAGAAAACCTTGTCTCCGAGGAAACCGTACACCTGGCGGGCAACTGCGGTCTTCATGGAAAGCGGAATGTAACGGAGCATGTGGACAAAGCGGGAAGCCGATGCAACCATGCGGTCCATGTTCTTCTCCGTTCCCTTCTCCTTCATCTGGGAAGTGATATTTTCGATCAGATCTGAAATATCTCCGATATTGTCTATGTTTTCCCTGATAATCATGTACATTGAGAAGTTGTTCAGCGTGGGGGATGGATAGAACTTTCGCATATTCAGCGGAACCTGGATGGCCATCTCTCCGCTCTGGACATCTGTTGCCCCTTTCTGGGCAATGAACATCAGGGCAAGAAGGTATGCCGTAACGGTTGCATTGTGCCTGTGGGCTGCTTCCTTGAGGCTGTTTGTATTCATCTTGAAGTGGATAAGCCTGTACGGATGGTTTACCGGTTTTCCGTTCATCTGAACTGCAAGTTTGTCCATGAAACCTGCAGCAGAAACACGCTTTCTGTACTTCTCAAATGCATTCTCGGATTCTCCTGCAACAGGAGTCTGAAGTGTATAGTCCCAGGCCTCGTCATCTGCAAGCTGATACCTCAAACGCAGATAGTTGACAACAAGGCTCTTGAGAAACTGCATTCCTCCGTACCCGTCACAGAGAACGTGGAAGAATTCTACGCTTATACGGTTGTTGAAGTATACTACTCTGAAGGCCGGAGCTCCGGATGATGCAATCCTTATTGGAGTGCATGGAATCCTGTCTTCCTTACTTACGCTGTAGTGACGTTTTCTTGCATTCAGATAGTGCCAGAAGAAGCCCTTCTTGAGTGTGGTTGCAAAATGCGGAAAGCGTTTGACTGTGAAGTTGAGTGCAAGCTGGAGAAGACCCGGTTCAACACTGTCCTTAAGATAGGCTGACAGCCTGAAAGTGGCCATGAAACTGCTCTTGAGTGCAATTGGATAGATCTTTGCAGCATCATCGAGGGGGAACCACAGGAGCGAAGGCCTTGCAAAGAAGCCTCCAAGGTTGTTTGCCGACACATAATGTATTGCTTGGTCAAGACTTAGATTGTTATCCCTGTACCACAGAAGTACGTTCTCAAAGTCTCTTCTCAGGAGAAGTCTGTCCTTCTTTGGCAGATGGCAACAACTCTGTTCCAGGTCGGAAAAGAGGTTTTCTATCTCCCTTCTCTGCTCCTCATTCAGAGTCTCAATGTATTGTTCAAATGATGTCTGCTTCTTTTTCTTGCTCATAGAACAAACTTCTCAATTATTTCCGCAACAGCACCGCTGTTGTTATCCTTCTTTGTTATGTAGTCGGCTGCGGCCTTGACCTGGTCTGTTGCGTTACTCACAGCACAACCTATCCCTGCGGCCGTAATCATGTCAATGTCGTTGGACTGATCCCCTGCAGCAATTGTGTCCTTAATATCAATGTTCAATACAGAGGCCAGCTGACGCAGGGCATTACCCTTGTTCAGACCCTTGTTGACTATCTCCACGTATGTAGGGTTCGAATAGAACGCTGCCAGATGGTCCGGGTAGTTGGCCTCTACCCAGTTTATGAATTCAGAAAGGGCCACGGGGTCTGTTCTGTTTATTGCAAGCATCTTCACAGGTTCTTCTGTAATGCTTAAGGGCGAAGGTACAACCCTGTATTCCATCCGGACCTTTGAGCAGTAGATACGGACATCTTCATCATCACCTTCCGGAAGGACAAGTACGTGCTCGCTGTCGTAGGTCTGAAGGTGCAGTTTCCTGACGTGGGCATGCTCAAATACGTTTCTGACAGTATCAAGAGGTATAGGCGATTTGAAGAGGGTTTTCTGCTCAAAAGTGTTGTAAAGAAGACCCCCGTTGTAGGCAATCAGGTAGTTTCCCTCACCTGTAAGGCCGAGGTCCTGAGCAAGGATGACTGCGCTTTTGAGCGGACGTCCGGTACTGATGACTATACAGTTTCCCTGTCTGCGGGCCTTGTCTATGGCCTGCATGTTTATTGCGGGGATTGATTTATCATCGGCAAGCAAGGTGCCGTCAAGATCAAGAAAAACTGCCTTTCTTCCCATAACTTCATGCTAACAGTTTCCCTAATTTTTTTTCAATATTTTTTCCATATTTATAGAAACACATGTTAGAATATCTAGGTAAAAAAACTATTAGGTGCTTTTTGCACTGATGGAGGAAAAAATGAAAAAAACTGCATTAGTTCTTCTTCTTATCGCAGCACTTCTCTGCGTATTTGTTTCATGTAAGAAAGAAGAAGCAAAGAAAGTCGGTGGCGGCTCACTCGTAGTCTACTCACCCAACTCAGATGCTCTTGTTGAAGCAGCATACGTATTCGGTACAAAGTATGGTGTTGATGTTCAGGTTCTCAGCATGGGAACAGGTGAATGTCTCCAGAGAATTGAGAACGAAGCCGGCAACCCCCAGGCTGACGTCATGTACGGTGGTGTAAACTACGCCAACGGTATCAAGTACGCAAGCCTCTTCGAGCCGTATGTAGCAGCTGGCAACGACAAACTTCCTGAAGCTTACCGCAACCAGGGCGGCGTTGTAACAAGATACTGCCTCGATGGTTCAGCAGCTCTTCTCATCAACGTTGATTACTTCAAGAAACTCGGTCTTGATCCCGATGCATTCAAGGGCTATGCAGACCTCCTCAATCCCGCTCTCAAGGGCAAGATTGCTATGGGAGACCCCGCAAAGTCATCTTCAGCTTGGGCAGAACTGACCAACATGCTCCTCGTTATGGGAGAAAAGCCCTATGACGAAAAGGCATGGGAATGGGTAGCAAAGTTTGCAGCACAGCTCAACGGCGTTATCATCAGCTCCTCTTCAGCAATCTACAAGGGAACAGTCAACGGCGAGTATGCAGTAGGCGTTTCTTACGAAGACCCCTGTGTTGGCCTCCTCAAGGACGGTGCAACAAATGTTAAGCTTATCTACCCCGCAGAAGGTGCAGTATGGCTTCCTGCAGGTGCAGCAATCATCAAGGGTGCAAAGAACATGGACAATGCAAAGCTGTTCATGGATTGGCTGATTTCAGATGAAGGTCAGAACGAAGTTGCAAAGACAACAGCAAGACCTGTTAACCCCAACATCTCCAACACAACACCCGTTATGCTTCCGTTCTCAAAGATCAACGTTGCTTACGAAGATCTCGAGCTCTGCGGAAACAACAAGTCAGCATGGCAGGCACGCTGGACAGAGATTTTCCAGGCTGCAAGCAAGTAATTGCATTCTGTCTGAATCTTCGTTGCAGGTGTGGAAACGCACCTGCAACTTGTTTATATAAAAGGAAATTATTGTGAGCGTTAAAATTATTATCAGAAATGCCGTAAAAAAGTACGGTGACAATGTAATCATCGGAGGCCTCAACCTCGACATTAAAGAGGGAGAGTTCTTCACCCTGCTGGGCCCGTCAGGCTGTGGAAAGACCACACTTCTCAGAATGATTGCAGGATTCAACTCAATTGAAGGCGGAGACTTCTTCTTCAACGAGACAAGAATCAACGATATGGACCCCGTCAAGAGAAACATCGGTATGGTGTTCCAGAACTACGCAATCTTCCCCAACATGACAGTTGAGAAGAACGTTGCTTTTGGTCTCAAGAACCGCAAGCTTCCCAAAGAAGAAATTCAGCAGAAGACAAATCAGTTCCTCAAGCTGATGAAGATAGAAGAATACAGAGACAGGATGCCGGAGCGTCTGTCCGGCGGACAGCAGCAGCGTGTTGCTCTTGCCAGAGCTCTTGCAATCACTCCCGATGTACTTCTCATGGACGAACCTCTTTCAAACCTGGACGCAAAGCTCAGAGTTGAAATGAGAACAGCCATCAAGGAAATCCAGAACAACGTCGGAATCACAACAGTCTACGTTACCCATGACCAGGAAGAAGCCATGGCAGTTTCAGACAGAATCGCAGTAATGAACGCCGGAGAAATCCAGCAGATCGGTTCACCCAAGATTCTGTATCAGAGACCTGCAAACCTGTTTGTTGCAACCTTCATCGGCCACACAAACGTTATCAAGGCAAATCTTGAAGCCAAGGACAAGAAGGCCTATGTGGTTCTTTCAGACGGCTACAAGTTCGAGCTTCCCAACGTTCTTGCTGCAGAAGCAAAGAACCGCGAGATTGTTGCC
>Ga0265299_10005135_pt1 | contig 12181 bp, 10 predicted proteins | sample AusTroGonzalo_MG_4_FD_193485 | JGI IMG/M metagenome (GOLD analysis project Ga0265299, IMG submission 193485) | Bovine rumen microbial communities from tropical cattle in Woodstock, Queensland, Australia - Gonzalo_02 | ecosystem: Host-associated > Mammals > Digestive system > Stomach > Rumen ...
GGGGAACGTCATGTTATAAGTACGAGATTCCGGTTGCAGCACCTTTGTCTCGAACTTGACCTGGGGCTTCTCGGGGGTTTTCTTCTTGCCGCAGGAAACGAACAGGCCGGCGGCCAATATCGTCGCCAAACAAATGATAAAATGTGACTTATTCATATTTGTTATTGATTTAATTCGATTCAATTTTGTTATTGATTTAATTCGATTCAATGTTTTTCAATTTTGCAACTGTGAGTCTTTGTTTCTTTGTCATAGTTCACACCCACGAGCAGGAGATTTCCTTCGTATTTTTCCAGTTTGGCCGGATACTGTTTCCGATGAATCTGGTCGATGGCGGCATCGGCATCACGGTTGTATTTCAGCTCCACGAGAAGGGCGGGGGAGTCCACATTCTTGCGCGGAATCATCACGATGTCGGCAAAGCCTTTGCCGCTTGCCAATTCACGATGAACAATGTAGTTGTTGCGGGCGGCGTAGTAGGCGATGCTGAGCACGCAGGCCAAGGAGTTCTCGTTGTTGTAAGAGAGGATACTGGTATTCTCGTCGTGGGCGGCTTCTATCCCTTTAGCTACGGCCTCTTCGTCGCCCTCCAAGGTGGCATTCAGCAAATCTTCCGACTGCTTCAAGGCGCGGATAACCGGGGTCCAGTTTGTTGTCTCTACAGCATGAGTCAGTTCACCAGCCACCTCGTAGTTGGGAACGTAGCATTCCATTGTCCGGCGGTCGTATGCCAGGTAGCCTAAGTGTATCAGTACGGTCAGTGCATCGTCTTTGGTCCGGATGATGGACATGTCGTTTTGGAAACCGGTGGGGTTCACCTTGCATCTTCCTCCCGAAAGCATATAGATAATGTCATCTTTCAAGCCATCGAAGTTCATGCAGATATAGGTTGATACGGTGTCGTAGGCACCTGTTTTGCCCCAATAGCTCTCGCACCAGTCGCTGTAGAGGGCCTGTATGACCGAATTGGGGTTGAACATGGACTGTTCCCCGCCAATTTGGTAACCGTCGTACCATTTCACCAACTCGTCAAAATCCATGCCGAATTTAGACGCTAACGATTTCACTTCGTCTTTTGTAAATCCGAAGTAACGAGCCATATTACGAGGTGTCACCATCGAATATTCGATGAAGTTGTTCATAGCCGACTGTGTTTTGTACTTTTTGACCGGAAGGATTCCCGTCATATACGCACCGGCAAACACATCCATGGCATTTACAGACTTGAACAATCGACGCAGCCAGTTCAAGTAGGATTCCATTGCCTCGGTGCCGGGATCAAATTCCCGGCAGATAGCGTCCCATTCGTCGATAATGAAGAAAAAGCGGTCGTTAGTTGCCATGGCAATCCGCATCAGGCAGTCCATCAGATCGTAGGATTCCTCAAATGTCATCTCAGAATAGGTGTTGCAGACCTCTTTTTTCAGCTCCTCATCAATGTGGCGAACAATGCTTCCGTCCTTGAACTTGGTAATGAAGTCCGTCATGTCCAGGTAGATGACCCTGTATTTGTTGAGATGTTTTTCGAACGATGGATCCTTGGCGATTTCAAGATCAGCAAACAGTTCCCGCGAATCACAGGTGCAGTCGTAATATGCGGCCAGCATCTTTGCAGCCATGGATTTGCCAAACCTTCGGCAACGTGTTATGCAACTGAAACGCCATTCTGTGAATAACGTACGGTTAATGACGTTGATAAGTCCCGACTTATCGACGTATTCACTGTTCCTTATCATCCGGAAACCGTTGTTGCCTTTGTTGATATACATTCCCATGACTCTTGTCTTTTGCCTAATGCCTAATGCCTAATGCCTATTGCCTTTAATAAACAAACGGGAACACCCTCTTCAGCTTTTTCCGCTCCATAATCTCCCCAAACTCTACCTTGTAGTGCTTGTAGATGGCGTTAGCGCGCGGCACGAGGTTTGCGAAGGTCCAGATAAAGAACACCAACCCAGACAATGACCATGTGAGGATGGCGAATCCTAACCACTCCATCAGCTCGCCCAAATAGTTGGCACTCGTAACGTACTCGAACATAAAGCCTTCCGGCAAATAATGCTTCGTGTCTTCGTCGTCTTTGCGCAGATGCCGGATGATGTAGTCCGAACGCAGGTTGACGTAGAAACCGAGGAAGAAGATGACGACTCCGATGATGAAATGCGGCGACCAAAGCCATGCGACATCCGAGTAGGACAATCCGAAAGCGTGGTAGTCGCGGTTGAACGACTCGAAGAAAATCCAATAGCCTTGCATCAGGGCATTCAAGATGTTGAAGGTGATGCCCATGAACATGACGGCAAGCGGCATCTGGCTCTTCTTTCCTTTCATCAGCCAGGGGAAGATGATGGCGCGTTGGAAGTAGTGGATTTCAAAGATGATCAGGAAGACGAGCGGCACGATGTCGAAGCGATGCGGCGAAAGCAGCCAGATGACAATCATGGCCGCGAAGATGGGGAATTCCATCAAGAACCACGCCACTTTGTTGTTGATGCTCAACCCCCATTTCTTGGAAGTGAACATTCCGTAGCCGGCTTCGACATGGTAGAGCGCGATGAAGACCACCAGCGCGATGCCTATCATCACCCAAAGGTAGATGTTAAAGGCTGTGCTTAGGAAAGAGGCATCCATGACAGTTGTGCTTAAGGTGGTTTATTGGATGATGAAGGTCATCGGCATGCGCGCCTGCACCCCTTCACACTCCAGCACCTGCTGCATGTCGTTGAAAATGTCGTAATAGAGGCCCAGTTTTTGGCGGACAGCCTCGTCCACCGCATCGTCCTTCAGGGAGAAGAGCGTGGAGAACCAATCCTTTTGGGCGGGATAACGGCTAACCGTGTAGTCGCTAAGTTGCGCCAGTTCAGCCGCTTTCTCAATAGCTTTATTGAGGGAGCCGAGTTCATCGACCAGACCGAGCTTGAGGGCGTCGCTGCCGGCCCAGACGCGGCCCTGACCGATGCTGTCCACATAGCTTACTCTGAGATGACGGCCGTCAGCCACGCGTTTCGTGAAGGTGCTGTAAATCTCCTCCACAGAAGCCTGCATCCGCTCGCTTTCCAGCTCATCCATCGGCGTGTAGCCACCGCCGGGAGCGGAATGTTGGTTGGATTCGACTTGGTCGAGCGTGATACCCACCTTGTTCTTGAGGAATTTCTGGGCGGAGGGCACCATCCCGAAGACACCGATGGAGCCGGTGATAGTGTTGGGCTCTGCGATGATATAGTCGGCGTTGCAGGAGATGTAGTAACCGCCCGAAGCGGCATAGTCGCCCATGGAAACCACGATTTTCTTGCCTTCCTTCTTGGCGTTCTCAATCTCGTGCCAGATATTTTCGGAGGCCAAGGCACTGCCGCCAGGGGAATTGACGCGCAACACAATGGCTTTCACATCCTTGTTTTTGTACACTTTGCGGAATTCCTTGATGAAGGTTTCCGAATAGATGTCGCTGTCGTTTTTACCGTCTTTGATTTCACCGAAAGCGTAGAAGACGGCCACTTTGGCGCCGTTATTGTCTTTCTTGTCGATGCTTTTGACGTAATTGCCGAGGGAAACGTAGTTGGGTTTTTCGTCATTGCCCAAATTCAGTTTCGTTTTGATCATCTGTTCCATCTCATCGGCATAGGCTAATTTGTCGACCAGTTTCAGGTTAAGGGCCTCTTTCGGTGAGGAGCAGAGCAGGCTGTCAGCGATGTTGTTCAGCTTTTCAGCCGGGATTTTCCGGGATTTGGAAACATCCTGCAGGAAGACGGTCCAGAGGGAGTTGGCCAAGGTGGACATCTGTTCGCGGTTGGCATCGCTCATTTTGTCTAGGAAGTAGGGCTCCACAGCACTTTTGAACTGTCCGTGACGGAAAATCTGCACATCGATGTCCAGTTTGTCGAGCAGGTTTTTGTAGAACATGACCTGGAAGGCGTAACCTCTCAGGGTGAGGTCTCCGGACGGGTTCAGGAGGACTTTGTCCGCCACAGAAGCCATGTAGTAACCGTTTTGGGTGTAGACATCGCTATAGGCATAGATGAATTTCCCGGAGGATTTCTTGAACTCCGTCAGCGCATCGCGGATGGCCTTGTTGGTGGCAGGAGATCCGCCAACGGTCTTGGATTTCAGGTAGATACCTTTGATTTTCGGATCCGAGGCCGCATATTCGATGGCGTCCAGGATGTTGTCCAACCCCAAGTCTTCATACTTGTAGGGGCCGAAGTTGAAGGGGATGTCCGTGGCGCGCTCCTCGATGGAGGCGGAGAGGTCCATCACTAAGACGCTGTTGTCCTTCACCGAGGTCGACGACGAACTGTTGCCCATCTTTTCGATGGAAGCGATCATGCCGAGGAACATGAGGATTCCCAGGATGCCTACGATGATGTTGGCGAGCACGAAGCCCACCATGGAGCCGAGGACCACGCGCCAGAATTTGCGCGAGCGGGTCTCAGGCTGGTTGTTTTGCTGTTGCGGTTGTATATTTTCGTTCATATTAGGATGTATTTGTTTCTGTTCTATGTCCCAGGGCTCACTTCGTTCACCCTGGGTTGACACGTGTCGGGCTTGCAGCCCTCTTGGAATCATCTCTATAACCTAGGGCTCCGCTTCGCTTCACCATAGGCTAGCATACGTCGGGCTTACAGCCCTTATGGATTAAGTTTCTCGTTCAAACACCATATTCACGCCCCAGAAGAAATGATGCCGCAAAAATGCATTTTTCTTCCATATCTCTTGCTCTTTTTCTACGTTTTTCGTTAGATTTTCTTCGTTGAAGCGCCAGGAGGGCAGGAAACGGACGTATTGGAGGCTATCTTCGTCCATCCGGAAGCCGGCCTTTTCGAAGTGCTTGCGCCAGACTTTCTCCGGTCGGATGTTTTCGTTGCCCATCAGGACATCCTTCCCCAACACGTCGTCGTGGACGGTGATGATTCGTTTGGTGCCGCGCTGGGCGAACAGCATGGCGCTCTTGATCCAGCCGCCGCCGTTTTCCTCGATGAGGAGGAGTTTGCCGTCGGGCTTCAGTGCGTGGCGGAAGATGGGCAGGGCCTCGTCGAGCGGCTCGATGTGGTGCAGCGTGTCTTGCAGGATGATGTAGTCGTAGCTGTCGTCCTCAATTTGCTGGTCGAAAAGGTTGGCGTATTCGCAGGTGAGCAGCGAAGTGTCGCCGTATTGGCTCCAGAACTGGCGGCGTTTTTCCCACTGTTCGGGGTAGTACTCTAACGTGGTGCCATACACGGGCTGCCCCTTCATGGCAAAGAAGAGGCCGGTGGTGCCGTAGCCGCAGCCGCAGTCCCAGATTTTCGGGTGCTTGCTGAGGTCGATATGGCGGTCTATGTATTCGAGACGTTGCAGGAAGTAGGCCTTGCGGAACTGCTGCTGCGCAGGCGAGCCGTCCGTGAGCTTGTAGTACGGATAGAGGCCGCGGTTTTGTCGCAGCTCCTCGCAAAGATGCTCGTAGAAGACCTCTGGCTGCATACGATATGGGGATTAGTCGTTGGAAGAGCGTTTTTCGGCGCGCTTGCGTTCGGTTTCGTCGAGGATGATCTTGCGCACGCGCAGGTTCTGCGGCGTGATTTCCAGGTATTCGTCCTTGGCGATGAACTCCATGTACTGCTCCAGCGAGTATTTGATGGCGGGAGCGAGAATGAGCTTCTCGTCGGAACCGGCGGCACGCATGTTGGACAGCTTCTTGGATTTGCAGACATTGACTACCAAGTCGCTCTGGCGGATGTGCTCACCGATGACTTGACCGGCGTACACTGGGTCGTTGGGCTCGATGAAGAAGCGTCCGCGGTCCTGCAGCTTGTTGAGGGAGTAGGCGTAGGCTTGGCCGGTCTCCATAGCGATGAGCGAACCGGCATGACGACCTGCAATCTCACCCTTCCACGGCTGGAACTCGATGAAGCGGTGCGAAATGATAGCCTCGCCTTCCGTGGCCGTCAGCAGCTGGTTGGTCAGCCCGATGAGGCCTCGGGAAGGAATCGTGAAGTTGAGGTGCACGCGGTCGTTGACGGTGTCCATTGACATGAGCTCGCCCTTCTTCCGCGACACGTAGTCGATAACGCGGCTCGACATTTCCTCGGGCACTAATACGGTAAGCTGCTCCACGGGCTCGCATTTCTGCCCGTCAATCTCTTTGATAATCACCTGGGGCTGACCCACTTGCAGCTCATAACCCTCACGGCGCATGGTCTCAATGAGGATGGAGAGATGCAGGATGCCGCGTCCGAAAACGTTCATCCGGTCGGGGGAATCGGTCTCCTCGATGCGCATGGCCAGGTTTTTCTCCAATTCGGCGAAAAGGCGGTCGCGCAAGTGTCTGGAAGTAACGTATTTACCCTCTTTCCCGAAGAACGGGGAGTTGTTGATGGTAAAGAGCATGCTCATGGTCGGCTCATCCACCTTGATGGGGGTGAGCTGTTCGGGATTTTCCGCATCGGCCACGGTGTCGCCAATTTCGAAATCGTCAAGGCCGAGCAGGGCGCATATTTCGCCAGCCTCCACGGGCTCTTTGTACTTCTCCTTGCCAAGTCCTTCGAACACATACAGTTCCTTGATTTTGGAGGTCTGCACTGTGCCGTCGCGCTTTACGAGGGAGACAGTCTGGCCCCATTGCACGGTACCGCGTTTGACACGACCCACGGCGATACGTCCCACGTAGGAGGAGTAGTCGAGGGAGGAAATCATCATCTGCAAGTTGCCGGGCTCCACTTTCGGGGCGGGGATGTGCTCGATGATGGTGTCGAGGAGGTAGGAAATGTCGGTAGTGGGGTTATTCCAGTCGGGACCCATCCAGCCGTTCTTGGCGGAGCCGTAAACGGTGGGGAAATCCAGCTGTTCGTCGGTGGCGCCGAGGTTGAACATCAGTTCGAAGACGGCCTCCTGTGCCAAATCGGGATGGCAGTTGGGCTTGTCGACTTTGTTGATGACCACGATGGGTTTGAGGCCCAGCTCGATGGCCTTCTGCGTCACAAAGCGGGTCTGCGGCATGGGACCTTCAAAGGCATCCACCACAAGGAGCACGCCGTCGGCCATATTGAGCACGCGCTCCACCTCGCCGCCGAAGTCACTGTGGCCGGGAGTGTCTATCACGTTGATTTTGACACCCTTGTATCTTACGGAAACGTTTTTGGAAAGGATTGTGATACCACGTTCGCGCTCCAAATCATTGTTGTCCAACACTAAATCCTGCACCTGCTGGTTTTCACGGAAGAGGTGGGATTGGTATAAAATTCTGTCCACGAGCGTGGTTTTGCCGTGGTCAACGTGCGCGATAATGGCGATATTCCTGATATTCTGCATCTTAACTCTTTTTAGAATAAAAGCGCAAAGATACATAAATTTTGAATATGCATAGGCATAATGATATTGCCGTATGTAGAGACGGGGCGCGCCCCGTCTCTACGAAAAACGGAAGGAAGATACATTTTTTAGGTTACATGGTTGTTTGTAGAGACGCACGGCCGTGCGTCTCTACAGGGGAAACATCGGAAAAATGTTAGAACAGCATTGGCATGACCAATTCCACGGCAATGGCGACCAGCACGGCGACGAGGGCCACGCGCACCAGGCCTTGGTTTTTCCAGGCCATCAGGAGGGCCACGGCGGTGGCTACGACGGCGGAAACCGAAATGTGCGGTTCCACGCCCGTGGCGGTGGTCGAATAGAAAACGTCCGGGAACGTCATTGCAGACAGCACGCAGAACGGGATGTAGTAGATGAAATCCTGAATCCAGAGGTTCTCCATCTTTTTCCGGACAAATCCGATGGGAATCACCCGGATGAGGTATGTGGTCAGGAACATTAGGAACATGCAGATATACAGGTAGTTCATTGTGCACTCCTTTCTGCCGCCAAGGCGGCTTTTCGGCGACGTTTCACCTCTTTGATGCTCGCGCAGATGGCGGCACCGAGGATGGCTGCCGTGATGATAGCCCAACCGCCGCCTCCGACTGTCGACAGCGTGTTGATGCCGGGTACGTACTTGAAAATGCAGGACAAGGCGGCGGCGATAACCACAGCCAAGGCTACTTTACGACTCTTCCGCGCCGGTGGGATGATGATGGCGATGAACATGCAGTAGAGTGCGATGCCCATGCAGCCTTGCAACATAGGGGAAAGCAGATTGGAGGCGATGGCTCCTAACAAAGTGCCTGAAGTCCAGCCTAATATGGGCGTTAGCATCAGTCCGCCGAAGAATGGAAACGAAACATCTTCCGGTTCCATTGATGCCAGGGCGAAAACCTCGTCCGTGATGCAGTAGGCCATGATGGCGCGTTTGTAGAACGGCATCTCCGGGTCTACCTTCTGCGACAGCGACAGCGACATCAGGAAGTAACGCAGATTGATGACGAACGTGGTGATTATCAGTTCAATATACGGTGCTCCACCCTCAATAAGACGGATGCCTGCGAACTGTCCGGCGGAGGCCATGTTGGTCAGCGAGATGAGGGTTGCCTGCGCCGGCGTAAATCCCATCTTGACCGCTATCAATCCGAAGGTGAACGACACGGGAATGTAACCCAAACAGATGGGGAACCCGCGTTTTATACCTCTAACAAATTCATTCATAAACAGTTAACGATTTTGATTAACCGCTGCAAAGGTACACAATTTTCCCGTTCATCCGACATATTGTAGAGACGCGCCATGGTACGTCTGTAATAACGTGTGCATCGCGTTTGTAGAGACGCGGCGCGCCGCGTCTCTACAATAATCCGTCGCGTTCCAGCAAGGCGTCGATTTTTGGTTCACGCCCCCGGAAATTGACGAACATCTCCATCGCGTCCACAGAACCGCCTTTGGAGAGGATGGCCTCCAAATAGCGCTGTGCCGTCTCTTTGTTCATCACGCCGGTTTCCTTGAAGAGGGAAAAGGCGTCGGCTTCGAGCATTTCGGCCCATTTGTAGCCGTAATAGCCCGCTGCGTAGCCTCCGGAAAAAAGATGCCCAAACGAAGTGCTCATGCATGCACCCGGCACCACCGGCAGCACCTCCACTGTGTCGAAAATGGAACGCTCCAAGCGCAGGATGTCGTCCACATCGTTGGCGGACATGGTGTGCCACATCATGTCGAGGTAGCCGAATGAGAGCTGCCGCACGCAAAGGTATCCGGCCATGAATTTGTTCAGGTTCTTCAGCTGCGTAACGTATTCTTGCGGAATCGGTTCGCCGGTCTGGTAGTGACGGGCGAAAGTGTTCAGGAATTCGGGTTCGGTGAGCCAGTTTTCGTTCAGTTGGGAAGGCAGTTCCACAAAGTCGCGGGGCGAGTGGGTGCCCGACAGCGTGGCGTATTTCACCTCCGACAACATGCCGTTGAGTGCGTGGCCGAACTCGTGAAGGAAGGTGTTCACCTCATCGACGGTCAGCAGGGAAGGCTGGTCGGGAGTTGGCGGGGTGAAGTTCATCACGAGGCTTACCCACGGGCGTACGTCACGGCCGTCAGCGGCAATGTACTGATCACGGAACTCGGTCATCCACGCGCCACTGCGTTTGGTGCTGCGCGGGTGGAAGTCGAGGTAGAGTACGGCCATAAACTGCTCGCCGCGCCAGACCTCATACACTTTCACGTCGGGATGGTAGGGCTGAATCGTCTCCGACTTCTCGAAGCGCAGTCCGTAAAGGGTTGCGGCCAATCCGAATACGCCGTCAATCACTTGATGGAGCGGGAAGTAGACCTTCAGCTTCTCCATGTCAAGGCTGAACTTCTCTTGCCGCAGTTTCTCCATATAGTAGTTGAGGTCCCAGCGTTGGAATTCGCCCTCAAAGCCTTGGCTTTTAGCGAATTGCTTCAGTTCTTCGATTTCGCGGCGGGCGGCGGGCAGGGCAGCGGCCTTCAAATCATCCAAAAGTTGGTATACGTGTTTCAGGTCTTTTGCCATGCGGTTGCGAAGCGCGTATTCGGCATAATGCTGATAGCCAAGTAGATGTGCGATTTCTTCCCGGCATTTCAAGATGGCTTTGATATTGTCGCAGTTGTCGAATTCTCCGCCGTAGGCTTTCTTGCTGGAATGCTGATAGATCTCCTCGCGCAGGGTGCGGTCGTCGGCATGGGTGAGTATCACGTTCACATCGGGGGCGGAGAGATCGAAGATGTAGCCGTCTAGCCCTTTATCAGCGGCTTTTTTCGCGGCGATGGCCCGGGCACTTTCAGGGATGCCGGACAACCGGGGCGAATCTTTCTCCAAATGCACGGACCAGGCGTAGGTGGCCTTCAGTGCACGTTGTCCGAAGTCAAGTTGCCGGTTGGCCAACTCCAACGACAGTTCGCGGTAACGCGCCTTCTCCTTTTCGGGGAGGTTGGCACCGCCGGATACAAAAGCGTCGTAGGTCTTGTCTAACAGGATCTTATCAGCGCCGGACAGTGCCTTGTCGGTCTGTTGCCGGTCATAAACAGCTTTCACGCGGGCGAAAAGCGCAGGGTGCTGGTATACTTCGTTTTCGTGCGCCACTAACAGCGGTTGCACTTGCTCGGCAATAGCGTTCATCTCATCGTCGCCGTTGCATTCGAGCAGGTTGAAAAAGAGGTCGGCAACAGTGCTGAGCCGGTCGCCCGCACGGTCGAGCGCGACAATGGTGTTTTCGAAATCGGCTGCGGCAGGGTTGTCTGCGATGGCTTCGATCTCCTGTTTCGCTTCTGCCACGGCCTCTTCAAAAGCCGGCAGCCAGTGCTCGATTTTGATTTCATTGAACGGCGGGGTTCCCCACGGGGTGGTCCATTGTTTCAGTAAAGGATTCATCTCTTAATGGTTTAAACGATGTAGAGACGTTGCGTGCAACGTCTCTACAGGGGAATACACAATGTTATATATATACATTAAAATTATTTGATTCCCAATTCGGTGCGGACGGCGGCGGTGAGGTCGTCGGCCTCGTTATGGAAGGCACACATCGTGATGTCGAACACGTAGGTGTATTTCTCGCGTTCGGCCACGGTTTTGATGGCGGCGAGCAACCTCTCCTGGAACGGTTTGAGGAGCTCAAGCTGCTTGGTTTGCAGCTCCTGCTCGCTGGAAGAGACGAAATCCTGCAGCCGCTTGTAGAGTTTCATCAGCTCGTCCTCCTTGACTTTGAGGATGGCGGATGAAGTGGTGGTATTGGCCAGGTTGGTGTATTCAGCCTGCTTGGTCTTGAACTCGTCGGCCATCTGCTTTCCCACGGCTTCCAGTTCCTGTTGATAGGTCAGCAAGGCCTGTTGCGCGGTATCGATGCCGGGCATCTCCTTCAAGACGGCGCCATAGTCCACATGGCCGAATTTGGCCTTTTGGGCGTAACCGGTTGTCACACAGAGAAGTGCGATACATATAATGGTCAGTAACTTTCTCATTGCCGTGGTTATTTAATGCCCAGTTCTTTCTTCACTAAAGGCGTGATGTCGTCGCTGGCACTGTAGTAGAGCAGCGTTTTCGTGTCGAAAATATAGGCGTATCCGTTGGCTTTGGCCACTTTGTCGATGGCGGCTTGGATAGCATCCTGGAACGGTTTTGCCAGTTCATACTGCTTGTCTTCCAAATCTTCCTGCGCGCCGGCTTGGAACTCCTGGATACGGTTGGCGAGGTCCGCCAGCTCTTTCTCGCGCAGTTGGCGCACGGAGGATGACATGGTGCCCACCTCACGGTCGAATTTGTCCTTCTTGGTCTGGTATTCCGTCATCATGCTCTCATACATGCTCTGAAGTTCCAACTGGAAGGCTTGCAGCTTGATTTGCAGGGAGTCGATGCCGGGCATCACTTCGAGGATTTCACCTGAGTTCACGTGGCCGTACTTCTGTGCTTGCGCGGCCTGGACGGAGAAAAGTCCGGCGATGGCCAGAATCAAAACAATCTTTTTCATTGACTTTCTTTACTTTATGTTCGTACTAAATTAATCGTCCAAATCTCTGCTGGCGGAGATGCCCATTTTCTGGAGCACCTGCTCGTTGATATCCCATTTCGGGTCGGCGTAGATGATGGTGAGGTCGCCGGCGGTGTCAAACACGAAGGCGAAACCGCGTTCCTTGGCATAGTCGTTCACGGCGTTGATGACGCGGTCCTGGATGGGCTTCACCAGTTCCTCACGTTTCTTGAAAAGGTCACCGTTCTGACCGAAACGCTTCTTCTGCAGGTCTTTGGCGGCCTTCTCCTGCGCGATGATGGCATCTTCGCGGCTCTTCTTGATCTGTTCGGGCAGGGTGATGGACTCCACCTGGTAGCGTTTGTACAACA
>Ga0265299_10005136_pt1 | contig 12181 bp, 30 predicted proteins | sample AusTroGonzalo_MG_4_FD_193485 | JGI IMG/M metagenome (GOLD analysis project Ga0265299, IMG submission 193485) | Bovine rumen microbial communities from tropical cattle in Woodstock, Queensland, Australia - Gonzalo_02 | ecosystem: Host-associated > Mammals > Digestive system > Stomach > Rumen ...
TCACATTCGTGGTATCCGTCTATGAAGGCATTTTCAACATCTTCAACTTGTATTTGTTCCCACCTAGACAACCTTTCTTTATGTTTGCTTCTTGCATATTCTTCTGCTTTCTGCTTAATCTGTTCTTCTGTCATAAACTTACTTCTATCTTTTTAAGTTTCTTTACATCTTTTTCAGAATAATATCCTTTCTGCAAATCATACATTACTTCTTCTTGATTAAGAGAGCCTTCCCAAGTTCCGTCTTTAATCATTTTCTTAATCCTGCGTATTGGCAACCACACAGGTTTATACTTAACTTCTGTCATATTCTCTTACTCCTTTTATTCTATTACTCTTATAATTACATACCCTAGTACATAACAAATAACACCAAAAACAAATCCTACTAATGTCATATTCTCTTACTCCTTCCACATCTTTTTAAGTTTTCGATAACATTTAGGACAATAATAGAACTTCAGTTCACAACCATATTCTCTGCGGTATAGTAATTTTTCAAGCCACTTCTTTGTTACTTTTCCACAACAATCACATATTTTTATTGTCATATTCTCTTACTCCTTACCTTACAAACGGGTCGTTAGTTGTTGTTACAGGATTTATCCACTTGTCTTGTGGTTCATCTTTTAAGAATTGCTCTGCTTTTAATATTCTGTCTTTGAATATATCTCTATAGGGGTCTAACTGACTTTGAGTATCTAATAGTTCTTTTATAATTTCCTTTGCTTGTTCAAGTTGCTTACTTCTAGACCTACAAGCAAGATGTACAACCTTTTCATTTGCGTCTTTTAGTTCTTCTTTCAGTTCTGCATTTTCTTTTTCAAGTTCTTCTTTTGTCATTCTGCTACTCCTCACAGGAAAACTTCCATATTTCCATAAAAGTGATAATTCCAATCTTCATCGTCAATAAACTCATCATTATAGAAATGATAATTCCAATCTTCCGTCATTCTGCTACTCCTTATACTGTGGGATTTCACACCAAGCGACAACATCATTATCATCTACCCATTCGCCATTTAATTCGTAAAAGGAGATAATAAGTTTTCCATATCCAATTTCATCTTCTGTCGGCTCGTAATAACAAGTTTCGCATATACGCTCCATTCCGTCATATAAACGAACTCTAATGAGTTTATCTACTTCTGGATATTTCTCACTAAGTTTGTGCCATTGTGATTTACTTGCTTTAAGTCCTGCAAGGAAGGCTTGTTTTCTTTCTTCCCTATCTGTAATAATTACACAATCATCACCTTCAATGCTCTGTAAATATTCTTCTGCAAGTTCTTCGTCTTTCATTTTTATATCCCCTTTAAAAAGTTTCATACATCTTTTTCAAATCACCAACGGTAATCTTTGATTTTCTTATATGCAAATTATTCATTATTTATTTCCTTTCAATACCAAAGTAATAAGCAATCTTATCACAATCATCACCGAACAACTGATTAAACATATCTCGCATAGATTTCTTTTCTGATTCATAATCCCCAAATTTTTCATGTAACCAATCATCAAACTTGAATATATTAAAAATTGGACGATTCATAATTATAGCAGTAGGAACGTCAGCCAAATTACGAACTACTTCATGAGGAATACCACGAGAAGTAAGTTCGTTTGCCATATCGCTCCAAGAATAAAGTTTTTCAATATTTTTCTGATATGTACCGCCCTCATGAGAAAGTTCATTGTTTTCTATTTCACCGATTTTATTACCAAATTGGTCTTTACTGTCATTCCATTCTTCATAAACAAGAATCTCGTCAGGCTGATATGTGATGATAATGTCACTGATGTGAAGATTACACAACCAAGTATCACCTGTATAAATAGATATTACCTTTGATTCATCGTCATAAACATAAGATACATTACCGCCAATAACTTTATAAGGTGGTACTCCGTCATTTGCTTTATAAACCTTAATTGTCATCATTTATTTACTCCTTTAATGTAAAAATGATTATATTTTCAAGATGAGAATTTTCACCATTTTCTTTAAGAGTAAAAATTCCATTTTCTTTGTCTTCATATTTATCATTAAGTCCAAACATAAAATATACCTCAGTATCATCAGGTATATTTTCTATAAGTTCTTTAAGTCTTTTAATTGTCATTTATCTTCCTCCAATATAACTTTCGATTAATTCAAGGTCTTCAGGTTTAACATCTTTAAGGACATAACCTTTACCGTAAGAATTATAATCAAACTCATCTTCGCCATACCACATAGAATATTTGAAAAGTACCATATATTGTTTTGTATCTTTATGATAAAGGATTCTACCCTCAGCCATTGTTCCATCTTCAAGCCTACAGTAAACCTTATCTCTAGTTCTTAATGTCTTACCATTTTTATCTACAAAGTTTGGCATTTATTCCTCCCCTGTTATCTTTTTTACAAGAACTGTTATTCCAATAATTATCTGAATACCTATATACATACCAAGAATAAATTGAATCCCCTTTAATATCATTCTATTCACTCTCCTTAATTGCTGATTTTTGTAATTACGTTTTCTTCACTGTAAGCATTTACAATTACATCTTTCGGGTCATAGTAATCAATTCTCCATTGTTTACCACAACAGGTATAATCAGTCGATGAAACAATATTATATGCGGTTGCAATATATCCGTTTCTACTAAGGATTGCACATAAATCATTCATATCTTTTTGTGTATAAACTACTATGGTATTCATTTATTCAATCTCCTAATTTCTTTATCAAGGATGTTTTCTACATCGTTTAATCCATTTACATTTACATGGCTTATAAATCAACACAGATGTATCTTCTTTGTATAACAACTGAATTATTCTTTTTAGCCATTCAAAAAACGAATGATATTGTTCAATATGACTTTCGTTCTCTCTCTTACTCCAACGTAAAGCATAAATTGTCTTTTTCATTTTTCTATCTCCTTACCACTTACCAACATATCTTAATTTTTTGTCTTTATACATCAAACACAAAACATAAGTCCAAAAATATTCTTCTGTAAATAATTCAATCATTTTTCCACCTCGCTATTCAAATGTGCTTTTACAGGAAGTCCGACAAATGCTTCGGTTGCTTCCATAGCAACCGTCATACTGTCTTTTACACCGTCTTTTTCGTATTTCTCCCAATACCGAAAGAACCACGTTAAAGCAGTATCGACAAACCTTTGATTGTCATACGTTTTTAGTTTTTGTAGGTAATCAAAAAATGCTTTTTGCTTCTTTGTCATTTTGCTACTCCTTCAAGAGTTCTTCTATCTGTTCTCGCAGTTCCTTTGTTACTTCATTTGCAATATCATAGGCAAACTCTTTTAGATTTTGATACAAGGTTAATGCTTTAGAAGATGTGTAATAATCTCTAACTATCTTATCTATTTTATTTTTAAGCCTTTCTTTAATTTTTTATCTCCTTTGTGTTCTGTTCGATAGTAGGATTTCCTTCCGTATAAATTTCACTAATTTTTAATTCTAAAGGTACTTCATCACGCTTTTCCCAAACAGATGCGATTGTTACTTCTTCGCTCTGTTCCTTTATATCTTGTTCCACCTCATCTGCTATCTTATCAAAATCAAGTCCTTCGTTTGCTTGTTTCATAATCTTTTTCATTTCACATTCTTTCATACAATCTTCACAAAGAATGTCAGGACAACTTTCTTCAATTCTGTCAATATTATCAAGAATATTTCTACACAGTTTTTGGGCAGAATTATTTATCTTTGCTATCATAAATGCACTTAAAGAACTTTTAACTACATCTAATTCTTCAGTAGTTAGTTCAAGATTATATTTTGGTTCAGGTTTAATGCGATATGTATTGTAGTAGTACAACAAATCATTTACTAAAACTTCTTTTACATCAATCCAACCACCATTTCCATTAGGTGCTTGAATTGTCTTACCGTCTACAATTGCCTGCATTAAAGATATAATTTTAATTACATCTTGTTTAGTAAACTCTAATTTCATTTTTCTATCTCCTTTAAGAATTGCTCTGCTTCTTCTAATAGTTCTCTAATTTTCACAAGTCTTTTCTCGCTACTTTCTCCGTTATAGAAAATCTTTCGGAGTCTTGAAAAATAACCTTTTGCCTGTGCGAGTTGGTCGTAGTAGGTATCTGCATTCCCTTCACAAATTCTGTATTGTCTTTCAAGTTCTGCAACTTTATCGTTTGCTTTTCCAAGATGTTCAACAAGTTCTGATTTACAATCTTCTAGCCATTTATTCTGTGTTTCAAGTCCTGCAATTCTCCTACTATCTCTACATTGTCCGTATGCTTCAAAATGTTCTACTACTTGAACTTTTTTGTCTTGTTGTAATTCTCCTTTAAGTCTTTCAATCTCTACTGCTTGGTCAAGATTGATGTTCTTTTTATTAAGTTCTTCTAAATCTTTAATGGTAGATTTCTGAATTTCCCAATCTTCTCTTAAAGCCTTATTTTCTTTTTCAAGTTCTGCAATACGCTTTTCTCTTGGTTCTGCTCCTGCAAAATAACCATTTTTGAAAATACGCAAGTTATCTAAATCTACCAAATCGGTAGGCTTTCCAAAAAATTTTTTAGCATTTTCTTCTGCTTCTTTTTTAAGTTCTTCTTTAACCATTTTCTTTTATCTCCCATTTATCAAGTAATCTTTGGTATAAGTCATACTGCATTTCGCCACTATTCCAATGAGACTGTTCTTGTTTTACATCACACTTCATTTGTTCAATCTGTTGCTCTAGTTCTTCAATTCGTTTTTCTCTAGGCTCTGCAAAATCTAAAGCACCTTTCTCGTAGGCTTCTTCTACTTGTCCCCAACAATAACCATTTTCATCAGAAAACTTTGGAATTGTATAGTTGATGCTATCTGCATATTCTACACCTTTATTTTCTATTTCTTCTGCAAGTTGTTCTTTAGTCATTTCTTTTATCCCCTTATTCTCTTCAAACAAACTTAACACCAATTAACACCTTGATTAAGGTGTTAACTAATTTTTATGCTACTTTTTTAGAATTCTTTGCACGTTCAATTGCTTTATATTCAATCATATAACCTACGAAAGCATCCCAAGAATTAAACTGTCTGTCACAAGCATCATTCATTTTTCCAACATGATATGTATACCAAACGTGACCTTCGCTATCTTCATGTTTACAAGGAATCATCCAAACTTCTTTGCCATCTTCGGCTACATAAAGTTTGTGATTATGTTTATCATCCATCTTTTCCATTTCAGCAGTTACTTCATCACGAATTGCGTTTCTAGCATCACGCATGATTTCCCAATCGTACTGAACATGAGTAAAGATGTTACAACCACTCAAAATTTCTTGAGCGTATCCATCATAGCGAATATATTCAACTTGTTCTACAATCTTACGAACGGTTTCAAAATCAACTGACAAATCTTTAATGTAGCAATCTACAGAAGTTGAATATCCGCAATCTGATACACGAGTTGAAACCATTCTGCTTGTAATTCCCACCTTTTTAAGTTCAGCACGAATAAAAGCACCAAGTTCTTTGTTTGTCATAGTTTCAAATCTTGTTGAAATTGAATCATTTGTAACGTACATAGTCTTAATCTCCTTATGATTATATAATAGCATAAGTGATTTATTTTGTCAAGGAAAAATTATCAATTATTTTCCTTTTGCTTTAACTAACACAACTTGTAGATTTTATATAACTTTCATATTGTAAACTAAACTTGGGGTATGGATACATATCAGGAGTTAAGCAATGTTCTTGTACGTTCAAAAAATTACCCATATAACAAATATCTTTAGACTTAATATTGTTATCTTCGATATATTTATTCATTTCAATTAAACTATGAAAATCTTTTGTAATTATCATATATTACTCCTTTGGCAAACAGTTATAAGTTTTTTCAAATTCTTTTTTACTCAATGTAAAAATATCCTTATCAGAATGACCAACTTCACAACAAATATAAACCCCACCTTCAATATATCGAACACGATTTCCGCCCATATAAATTGTAACCTCACAAGGGTCTTCATCATAAACAGTACGTCTGCCAAACCCAACATAAGGAAATACTTCTCCAACTTCTTCTTTGTTAAATCCATCCCACCAAACATATTTGATGACCTTTGGTTGTTTTGGTTTCTCTATTGCTAACATAATTCTTACTCCTATTCTGTAATAAAATATTCTTTATGTATATGCCAACCTTTTTTATCTTGATATGCTTTTTCAATTCTTTTAGAAATGAGTTTTTCATTGGAATCATAATATTCCCATATAACTTCATTTTTAGAAGGATAATCAATTCTTTTGGTTGGATTATTATTGAAAACAAATTCATCAAAGTGTTTAAAATATTTCTTTGCGGATACCTTCTTCATAAATACCCCCTATTTCAAATATTTATCAGACAAATAAACACGATAAGTCTTGAGCAAATCATGTTTTCCATACTTTGAATTATTATAACAATCTGCTGATTCAAGTACCATTGTACCATAACGATTAAAGATTTTTTCAACATCTACAATAGCATATTCACGATAATCCCAATGGATAACATCACGATATTCTGTAGCCTTACCATTTTCATCATGCGACCAATAACCTTTATCTTTATATGTCCAATTTGCATTAGAAGGAATTTCTGATTCAACTTCTACAACACCGTCAGAACCTTCTACAAATCCATGATTGGTAATCAAGAAACAACCGTTTTCAAACTGTTTCTTTTCACCAAAAGTAAGACAAACATTATTTGCCTTTGCGAGTTTTGTAAGTTCCTTTTTAAGTGTTTTGTATTCCATAGATTTAATCTCCTTACAGATATAAATATATCATAAAGAGATTTATTTGTCAAGTAAAATTATTAAAAAAAAAAAAGAAATGTGATTAAATTTTAAAATTATTTAATCACATTTCTTTTATTGATTATTCATCTTCTTTAAATTCATCATCACCATTTGAAATAGAAGAATTATCTTTAGATGTAGTTTTCAAATCATCAAGTTTTTCTTTTTCAGCATTCTTTCTATCAGTATCATCATCATCTTGCATGACTGATTTTTTATCAGAGTTATTATATTTATCCAATGTAACCTTTCTGATTTCTTCATAAAAATCTTCATTTGCTGAAAGATACTTTATAAATTCATCTTTAGACTTCCATTTCTTTTCTTCATCAGTTCCTTTTTTATAAGAATGTCCTTTGTCTTGTACAACATCTAACTGAATTGCCAAATTTGCAGTATCAGTAACTCTATCGAATCCTTGACCATAAATACAAACCAAATCACATTTCCTAAATGGTGGTGAAACTTTATTCTTAATTACAGAACATTTAACTTCATTAGAAACTGCAATTCCACCTTCTTCTTCAACTTTAGTCTGTCTACGCATCATAAGTCGTTGAGTCATATAAAACTTTCCTGCTTCACCAACAGTGTTAGTTTCAGGATTTCCAAACATAACCCCAATTTTTTTACGAATCTGTTCGATAACAATAAGCAATGTATTTGTCTTACCACAAGCATTTACTAACTGAGGATATGTAGCCGAAAGTAATCTTGCTCTAATACCCATTTCAGTAGCACTAATCGTTTCTTCTTCTTGTTTTGAAGCACAAATGGCATTTGTACTATCAAGTACTGCAATACTATATAATCCACTAGCAATAGAATCTCTAAGTTTAGTTAATGCTTGTTCACCAACTGAATCAGAGTCTACCACAAGTCTAGTTAAATCAACACCCAATGCTTCTGCATATTCAGGGTCAAGTGCTTGTTCAACATCACAATAATAAGCAAATGCAGTAGGGTCATTTTTCATTTCCGTAGCAATTGTTGTTAAAGCGGTAGTGGTCTTACAAGAACTTTCTGTACCTGCAATACTTACTAATCTACCTCGTGGCATAGGTTTTCCTAAAGCCAAATCCAAACCTAAAATTCCTGTTGACATAGGTTGAACATTTTCAACTTCTGTACCCAATCGAATTGATTTTTTATCACCATACTTTTTAGCAAAATCTTTTTGCATTGCTAATAGTTTGGCTCTTTTCTCTTCTACTGTCATATATTTCATTTATCTCCTATTATCTTACATCAACTCATTTCCCAAAACATAGTCCACACAACCATACTGCTTGAACTTGATTACTTGAATAACTTCATATCCTTTCTCAAACCAAGAGTTCAGCGTAGCCACGTCCTCTTCACGATTACCATAGACTCTCACAACTTTTTCCTTAGTAAGCATTTCCTCTTTCTTTTCTTTAGCCATATTTTTTCTATCTCCTTATAAATAATTTCCTAAATCATATCCACTACATATTTTAAAATCAATACTAAAACAGAATTTTTTCTTCCTTTTCCTTTTTATTTTCAGCAATCTGCAAAAAAGAATCTTATTTATTTCTCCCATATCTGAATTTTTACATTTGTTTCGCATGGCGAATTACCACCCATACAAAAATGTTCTCCAAAAATTTGCATAAATCTCCACAACTGAAATTTACAAAAACCTTCTTCGTCAATATCTAAAGTCGGTACATACTCATCATCAATATCATTATAATAATTTCTATAAATTTCTTTACCTTTATCTGTAAGTTTCACTTTGATAAATTCATTCAAATTAACATCTCTAAATCTGTCTTTCATATTCTCAAATTCTATTTTTGCTTTAGATTTTACAGATATAAAATCATTCAATCGTTCTTCATACTTGCTAATTTCATTATTCAAATACTTTTCATGTTGCATTGTATTTTCTACATCAATTCCTTCAATTTCAATTTTATCTTTACATTCGTTATAATAAGGATGATATGTGTTCTTAACATAAGGATTTGAATAAAAATGCACATGGATATTATCATCAATTTTTACAAAATGTACGGATACTACTTCTATATTCAGATAATCATCATAAAAAGGTTTCTTTAATTTATAAACCACATATTCATAAATGTTTAATCCGTTGATGTTCAAAATAGGTTCAGTATTCAATTAATATTCCTCCGATATATAATTTTTAAACTTCTGATTTATTAAGAGTAATAATCAAATTCTTCAAGTTATCAAAAGTATATGCTCCTAAAAACACTTGCTCATAAAGTTCTGAAACAAAGAAACATTCATCTTTATCATCTTCATTAAATTCTATTTTCAAAGTCAAATCTCTTGGAAAATTAACAGAAAACCAAGATGCATTTCCGTCTTCATAAATTTCACCACATTTACAATTCAAAGATTCTATAAAAGATTTTGCTAATTCAATTTTATTCATTTATTTATCTCCTCAATTAAAAATAATCAACATTTTTCACAACCCAAAAGTGATTTTTAACATCTTTTTTTAATTTTTTCAGTTTATCCAATGTGGAATCTAATTCGTTATTTGCGATGATATCTTCCAAATCGGACTCTATTTCTTCCAATCTATCACAACAATCTTCTTTCAAAGTATTGAAGGCATTTTCCAATTCATTAACTCTATCTTCCAATTCACTACACTCAATTTCCAAATCATCAATATATCCATCTACATCTTCATTATAATAACTTAGTGTTGGAATTATTTTATCTTCAACAAAGTTTACGACTTCATTGAAACATTCATATCTTTTCTTATCAAAATTTTCTTCAATGAAATCAAACAGTTTGTTTTCGATTTCTTTCTGTGTAATTTCTATATCAGCCATTTATCTTCTCCTCTAACCATTTATAAACTCTAAATCATAATGACTTTCATATAAATTAAATCTGAACAAATATATTATTGTTCCATCATTTAAAGTTGTATAAAAGCAAATCATACCGCAATAAGTAGATTGAAGCCACGAATCAAAAGTTATTCTCTCAATTAAATCCAATATGTTATTATTTTTTTCTTTAGCAACCGATTTACAACTCAACATTAATGAATCACGAATGTCTTCATACATTCGTTTTTCTTGAGAATTTTTCACTTGATTAATTTTATGTGTAAGTTTATCTAAAATATTCATAATTACTTCCTAAAAATACAAATATTGAAACTCGTAATGAGTATCCCACAAATCAAATCTCATCAAATATTTCTTTTCATGATTATCGAGCGTGGTATAAAAAATAAGACTTTTACATTCATCCCATAAAAAATATATTTCAAATTCTATATTTGTAATTATATCAGAAATTCTATTGTTGGTTTCTCTAGCAACCGCATCACAAACAATAAATAATTGAATATAAATATCTCCATACATTTTTCTTTTTTGGGAATATTCTTCTAACTGATTCATTTTATTCCAAAGTTTATCAATAACTGTCATTTTTACTCCTTGTCGATAAACTTACAACTTTTTCTTGTTATTGACAATACTAAAATAAAAAAATCAATGTTTTTTTATTCATCAAAATCACCCAAACTTTCTGAGTAATCATCACCATCATAATAATCCATACAATCTTCATCACAGAATCGAATTGCATTATCAAAACGCTCATATTCATATTCTTCTGAATTCAGATATTCGTTCATTTCTTCTTCTGTATCAAAATATCGGTCATTCACACGATACTTTGGTTTGCTTAAAATTTCTTTTGCGGATTCATTGTTAGGATAATCCTTCAAAACTTCTTCTGCAATCTTGTGGGTAAAACCTTTATCTATAACCATTCCCATAAATTATCTCCTTATTTTAATGACTACTCCCAAAGGAGTAGTCTGTTTCATTTATACACGTTTACGAACATAAAAACGGAAATGGAAGATTTGACCGTGTTTTACGTTTACAATAACGTTTGTATTAAAACCACCAGCACCACTAGTCCAAAGTTCTGCTTCACCATCTGTACCAACAACCCAACCTTCAAGGTCGCCTTTAACACCAACTTTAATATGTGACATATCAATAATCTTTCCAACGATGTGTTCAACATCTTTAATCAGTTGGTCATACTTGCGGTCTTTTTCTTTAGCAATATCCTTACGCATGTTTGTTTCAAAAACTTCTCTATTAGGATTCCATTTTGACTTGCCCCATTTTTCAATAACACGAATTGAAAAATGTGATTCATATTCTTCTTCAAGGTCATGTAAAACACTACGAATGGCACTAGAACATTTATCATTATAACTTGCATTTTTCTTATATTCTTCATATGTTGGATAGAACTTTGCATAATCTGATGTTGCCCACATTTTAATAATTTCATCAGTATGTGTCCAAGAATTATATGTCATCATATATTCAATAGAACCTTCAACTACTTCTTTGTAATAAGTTCTATGTTCCTTTTCAAAGTAGTCAAATCTATTCATCCAATGTTCTGTAACTTTCTTTTCCCAATCATTTAAGAATTCAACGATTACGTTTACATCTTTACCGTTTACTGAAATACTGTTTGCTTCAATACTTGCCTTGCGGTCAGCAACTTTCTTTTCTTCTTCTGCAATAGAGTCACGATATTTCTGACAACGTTCTTCAAGTTCCTTAATTCCGTTCTGTGTCTGAACAATAGGATTCCAAGAATAACGTGAATAATCATAGAATGTAGAAATATCAAAATACAACTGTGTAACTTCACGAGAATAATATTTATCCAACTTACCACAAATTGAAAGTTCTTCATCTTTAGAGTTGATGAATTCCATTGTTTCTTCATATGTCTGATTTGTGAGTTTTGTCCACTGTGCTGAAAGTTTTGCTTTCTTGTTTTCATACTTAGCCAAAAGAGCAATCTTCTTTGCAAGTTTTTCTTCGTTTTTAGCCAAGTTGATTTTCATTTTTTCTACATCTGCCATATCTGTAATCTCCTTACATTTATAAATATATCACAGATGTAATTATTTGTCAAGGAAAATTATCAATTTTTTAAACTAAATATAAATAACCATCTTCGTTTTCATGAACCCAAATATTTTTTCTATCTTCTTCGGTCTGATATTTTCTCAAAACCTTTAGAAAATCTTGTTCACTTTCCGTAGCACACAATTCTTCAATCATTTCTTTCTTTTCTGGAAAGGCTTTTATAAACTCTTCCTTATTGGAATAAATAACTTCAAACATTGGACGACAATCCATCCAAAAGGCAATTTCATTCCATGAGGTTTTCTTGAATTCATTGATAAATTTTTTAGCAATTTATGGTTTCTCCCAATTTTCATATTCTTCTTCTGTAACTACAGTACATACAACTTTTTCATGTGTTCCATC
>Ga0265299_10005139_pt1 | contig 12179 bp, 8 predicted proteins | sample AusTroGonzalo_MG_4_FD_193485 | JGI IMG/M metagenome (GOLD analysis project Ga0265299, IMG submission 193485) | Bovine rumen microbial communities from tropical cattle in Woodstock, Queensland, Australia - Gonzalo_02 | ecosystem: Host-associated > Mammals > Digestive system > Stomach > Rumen ...
CATGATAGCCACGCCACCATCTTTAAGCACCGTCTTCACATCGTTGAAGTCTAGGTTGATGCGTCCGTGAATTGTGATAATCTCGGCAATACTCTTAGCTGCCACCGAAAGTGTGTCATCGGCACGGCCAAAAGCATCATCGACAGAGAGGTCAGGATAGATGCTGCGCAGGCGTTCGTTGTTGATTACCAGCAAGGCATCAACATGCTTGGCCATCTCCTCCACACCATCGAGAGCCTGGTCAATTTTCTTGATACCCTCGAAACGGAAAGGAATGGTTACGATACCTACGGTAAGGATGTCCATCTCCTTAGAGATACGGGCAATCACTGGGCCAGCACCCGTACCGGTACCACCACCCATACCAGCAGTAATGAATGCCATACGGGTTCCATCGTTGAGCATATTGCGGATAGCATCCACGCTCTCTTCGGCAGCATCGTGGGCCTTGGAAGGACGGTTACCAGCACCCAGGCCTTCGTGGCCTAACTGCAACTTGACGGGTACAGGCGAATCGTTGAGTGCCTGATTATCGGTGTTGCACACTACGAAAGTAACGTCATGAATACCTTCGCGATACATGTGGTTCACGGCATTGCCGCCACCACCGCCTACGCCGATGACTTTGATGATGCTGTGACGCTCTTCGGGTACACCAAAGTCGAGAAGATCCATATTATTGTCTGTCATAATTTTCTTCGTTTTAAATGTGGAATGATACTTTGTTTACTCGTCTTTCACCATGTCTTCACCAAACTGGGTAATCTTTTTCTTGAAGCGGTTCCAGATGCTGTTTTCACGGCGGATACGCTCCTGACGCTCACGTTCCAGTCGCTCTTCCTCCTTCTTGCGCTCTTCTTCCTCACGCTTCTGGCGCTCTTCCTCCTCGCGTTTGCGGCGTGCCTCTTCTTCAGCCAACTTTTCTTCCTGTTCGGTACGGATGACACCAGGACCGGCCTCATGGGCCTGACGGGGTGTACGGCCAGTCTGCAGGCCCACATTCGCATGATTCTGATCCTCGAACAGATTGCCGTTAGGATCAATCTCGTTACCTGCGCAATTGATATCGCCTTTTGCTAACAGACCCAGCACGGTGTTCATCATACCGTTGTGGCTCTTGATTAGTTCGTGACTGGAGTTAATTGTCATCGACACGAACTTGGCCAGACGAATTTTCTCGATTCGGGTATGAACGGTAAAGGCCTTCTCAATATTCTTGATATTGGCGCCACCACCAGTAAGGATGATGCCGCCCAAAAGTTTGTCGCCATAGTATTCACTGGGAATTTGCTCGCGCACGTTCAAGATGATTTCTTCCAAACGACCTTCTACGATATCAATGAAGCGACGGCTCTCTACCTGACGCTCCGGATCAATGGAATACTTCAGCGTATCGTCAATCTCACTATTATCGGTATAAGCCGAAGCATACTTCAGTTTCAGCTTCTCGGCATCAGCCTCCTCCAACTGGAGTGAGGCAATATCTTTGGTAATATTGTTAGAACCCAAAGGAATGACAGCCAGATGGCGCAAGATATTCTTGGAGAATACCGCTACTGTAGTGGTATCGGCACCCATATCCACCAAGGCACAACCCGAACGCTTTTCGACTTCTGTCAGTACCGCATTGGCCAGCGCTAAGGGGTTCAAGTACATCTCGACCACCTTGATATCGGCCAACTCGAAACATTTGTTCAGGTTCTGGAAGAAAGACTTACGTTCCAAGATATTGAGGTAGTTGCCCTCCAGATGCGAAGCACGGATACCTACAGGATCGAGCTGCATCTGCGTGTCCACGCGATATTCCTGCTCAACCAAGTCAAGAATCTTCTGATCAGGATAGTCCAGCGTGCGGTTAGCATCCATCAGCTCAGCCACCATCTCCTGTGTGATGATTGTGTCGGCAGGCAAATCCTTCGGCACCACATTGCGCACACCACGAATAGACTGTCCGCCCACACCCACGAACACCTGTGTGATTCGGGTCTTGAGTTGTCCCTCCAGACGCTTCACAATTGTGTTCAGGCACTGGGCCGTCTTGTCGATGTTGTAAACCACACCTTTACGAATAAAGGAAGACGATTCCTCGGTGGCCAGTGCCAGCACACTGATGCTGCCATCGGGTTTCTTCTGACCGGCAATGCCCGTCACTTTCGACGAGCCCAGTTCAATCGCTACGATAAAATCTTTCAGTTCTGCCATATATATTTATTGTTTTTTGAGTTTCCGTTATTAAGTATAAATCATACCTTCTTCTTTTTGTCGCGTCGCTTACAAACAATCTGATTATCAAATTCTACGCTAATACGCGAATATTTGTTCCATCCTGCCACATTCAGACCATAACGGTAAAACTGACGCAAGCGTTTGAGTTTGGAAGACAGATTAGTAGGATGTCCCAGATAAGCGATATGCTCGCCCACACGAGGTACCATCTCGATAGTTCCATCGGAGAGAATGTTGAGTTGCTCAACCTGGTTCTTCCAGAAATTATCAGCCATAATAGTAGTAGCCACAGGAGTGAGCACCGATGAGGCATACTTACGACTGATATGGCCGGTAGCAATGAGCAAATCACAAGTATAGCCAATGCTGGGCATTAGTTCACCGTGGGTATCCACGAAATAGCTGTCACCATTGTCGGCCATAACCCTGATAATGGGAATGCGTTGCACGATATTAATGCGCAACTGTCCACACTGAGCCTTGTAGCACTCAGCACGTTCTATCAGGTCATTACCCTGTAGCAACTCTTCAATCTGTCGGGTATTTATCTCCTCCATAGGTTGGCCTACAATGGAGAGATGCGACTTGTAGAGCAGCTGCTTCACATCGTTGGCAGTCAAAAAACCATCGGTAGCCCCTTTCTCGAAATCAACCTGTATGGCAGCACACAGATTGCGAGTAGGATCAGGCTTATTAAAAGCCGTCATAGCCAACACGAGGTAGACTCCAATTACGATGTCGAGCACAAAGATTAAAGCTTTCTTCCAGTCCATCAGCGTTGTTGTTTATTGTCTTGTATTCGTTTTTTCAGAGAGCAGAATTACGAATTCTTGCTGAGCAACACTTTCGTAATCTGGGGTACCATATTGTCGAGGTCGCCAGCACCTAACACGACCAGCACATCAAATGAACGATTCTTGACCAGATCCATCACCTCATCCTTTTGAATGAGCTGTTTCTTTACACCGGGTTTCAGATGATCATAGATCAACTGCGAGGAGACTCCTTCAATCGGTAATTCGCGGGCAGGATAAATCTCGGTGAGAATAACCTCGTCGAGTTGGCTCAATGCCTCAGCAAAATCCTGATAGAAATCGCGTGTACGAGTGTAGAGGTGAGGCTGGAAGATAGCCGTGATATGACGGTCTTGATAAAGCTCACGCAAGCTACGGGCACTTTGGTAGATTTCCTTGGGATGATGTGCATAGTCACTGAGGAACACCAGTTTGCTGGTTTTGATCTTGAAATCAAAACGACGGTCTACACCTCCATAGGTACGCATACCGATACGTAGTTCGTCGGCGGTACAGCCAGCCAACTGAGCCATTGCCATTGCCGCAACACCATTTTCTATATTAATAGGTACGGGCTGTCCCAGTTCAACATTCTGAATATTCTCAATAGGCGATATGAAATCAAAAGTGATGCCACCATTCACAATACGGATATTCTCGGCATGGAAATCGCCCTCATCACGACTATAGTCGTAACGGCGCACATCAGGCTGCAGATTTTCCTTCATTTCCAAATCGCGATGCACAATCAGAGCGCCACCTGGCTGAATGAGTTCGGTATAATGACGGAAGCTCTCCAGATAGGCCTCTTTCGTGCCATAGATATCCAAATGATCGGGGTCGGTCGAAGTGATCACCGACATGTAAGGACGAAGCCAATGGAACGAACGGTCAAACTCGTCGGCCTCGATGACTACATAGTTAGAAGGACTCAAGATATAGTTGGTGCCATAGTTCTTAGAGATGCCGCCCAAGAAGGCATTGCAGTCCAAATGGCTCTGATGCATGATATGGGCACACATGGTAGAAGTAGTGGTTTTGCCATGCGTACCTGCCACACAGAGTCCTTTCATCTGCTTGGTCAGTATGCCCAACACCTGTGCACGCTTCTGGATGGTGAAACCATTGGCACGGAAATAGGCCAGTTCCTGATGGGTCTCGGGGATGGCAGGTGTGTAGATGACCAGACATGACTCCTTATGCCGACAGGCATGGGGAATCTCGTCGACATTCTCTTCGTAGTGTATCAAAGCACCTTCAATCTCCAAACGACGTGTAAGTTCGGAAGGGGTTTTATCGTAGCCGGCTACCACCACGCCACGACTAATGAAATAGCGTGCAATGGCACTCATTCCGATACCACCAGCACCCACGAAATATACGGCTTTTATATCTTTTGCTTCCATTATTTATGATCTTTTTTTGCCAGTTTGATAACTTCCTTAGCGATAATCTCAGCTGAGTTGGGCAATGCCATCTTCAGCACATTCGTGCTCAGCTGTTGCAGCTTGGCTGCATCGTTTACCGTTTCTACGGCCAACGGAATAAGCTGACGAGGTGCATCAGCATCGCTCACCATTAACGCTGCATCACGAATGGCCAAAGCAGTAGCATTCTTCGTTTGGTGGTCTTCAGCCACATTCGGACTGGGAACCAGTATGACGGGTTTGCCCAACAGACAGAACTCGCTAATAGAACCTGCTCCCGAACGGCTTACCACCAAGTCGGCAGCCCTATAGGCCGTAGCCATATCGCTGATAAAATCAGTAACCAATAGGTTCTTGGGCTGGCCCTTTGCCTTCAGTTGTACAGCAATCTGCGCACTATAGTACTTGCCGGTCTGCCACAGGAACTGTACATCACTCTTAGCAATCTCATCGAGATGTCGCATCACACTCTCGTTGATTGTCCGGGCTCCAAGACTGCCACCAACAATCAGCACCATCTTCTTATCGGGATCAAAGCCTAAAGCGCGAACACACTCCTCACGCGAAGCCGTCATCTCGAGCAGATTCTGACGGACAGGATTGCCTGTCAGCAGAATCTTGTTGGCAGGGAAGAAACGCTCCATACCCTCATAAGCCACACAGAAGCAGGCTGCCTTATGAGCTAAGCGCTTATTCGTGATGCCAGCATAGCTATTCTGCTCCTGCACCAAACAGGGTATATGTAAATCGTAGGCTGCACCTAATGTGGCACTACTGGCATAGCCACCCACACCAACAGCCACCTGCGGACGAAATTCGCGAATAATCTTACGGGCCATCCACTTGCTTTTCAGATAATCGATAGCCACGCCGATATTAGCTGGTTTCCATAGCGGACGATAGAGACCTCTGATAGGCAGTCCCTTGATGTCGTAGCCTGCAGCGGGAACGCGCTGCATCTCCATACGGCTCTCGGCTCCGACAAACAATATCTGAGCATTAGGCTCCAATTGCTTAATCGCATTGGCGATAGAGATAGCAGGAAATATATGACCTCCTGTTCCGCCTCCACTGATGATAATCCGAAGTTGTTCCATATTGTGTTTTATTTATATTCTATTCGTCTTCCGGACACGCTCTGTTAATAAACTTCCAACTTGCGTCCTGTTGTTTTTTTCACTACATCGTTACGCTTTGCGCTACGGCTCACGCTGAGGATAACCCCAATATAGGCACAGTTGATGATAGTGGAAGTACCGCCTTTGGATATCAGCGGCAGCGGCTGACCCGTTACAGGCATGAGCTGAACGGCTACCAGCATATTGATAGTGGCCTGCATAACCAACAACAATGCCAAACCCATGATAAGGAAGGCGGGGAAGTTGTTTTCACACCGGCCTGCAATACGAGCTGTTCTAAACAGTAGGATTACATATAGGAACACTACGATAACAGCTCCGAAAATGCCCATCTCCTCAATCACAATAGCATAGATAAAATCGCTGAAAGCCTGCGGCAGATAGTCACGCTCGGTAGAATTACCCGGACCCTTACCGATGACTCCCGATGTAGCGATGGCAATATTTGCGTGTCCCACCTGATAGTTCTTGTCAATATCATATTCTTCAGGTGGCACATCCTTGGTGTCAGAATGCTTGGTGATTCGGTTGCGCCAAGTGGCAAAGCGGTGGAAGACACCGCCACCCTTGATTTCGTCCTTGCTACCTGCTTTTCCATCCACGATGGTAGATGCTGGGGATTCATTCTCGCTGTTATCGAAACTGCCGAGGGTAAACACCAGTGCAAGGAATACACCTATTATTAATACTCCCACTCCCATCAGCTTGCCCATCTGAATAAGAGGCACACGCCCGATGAACATCATCAGGAAGATTACCGCGAATAGCAATGCTGCAGTAGACAAGTTCTCAATACCAATCAAACAAATAGTCGGTACCACAATACAAAGCACGTATTTCATGGCTTTGTCATTGGCACCGCTACCATCAGGCCGCTGCATGGCACTCATAATCTGGGCAGTAGCCAGCACCATTGTACCCTTGGCAATCTCGGAAGGCTGGAAAGTGAAACCCGCCAATTTAATCACACGGTTGGCACCATTGATGCTCTCTCCTCCCAACAACACCCACACCAATGTGAAGAAGCTGACAGCAAGCAGCATGGGTGTGGCAATCTTGAAATAGCGGCAAGGCACATTGAGCGTGATGATTGCCACGAAGAGGCCTGCCACAATCATACTGGTATGATAGAACAGCGGGCCCATATAGTTCTGGGTCTTGTACGACAAGGTACTTGAGGCAGAGAATACCTCAACAATACTGATCATACAGAGGAAGAGAAACACCATCCATATGACCTTGTCGCCCTTGAAAAGATTGCCTATCTTATGATTCATATTACAAATTTCTTACAAGTTCCTTGAACTGCTCGCCTCGGTCCTCCATATTTCTGAACAAGTCGAACGAAGCACAACAGGGACTGAGCAGTACCGTTTCGCCCGTCTGCGCCAACTCATAGCAAGCCTCCACACACTCACGCATAGAATGCGTATCGCGAACGGGTAGACCAAGCGCATCAAAGTTATCGTGCAACTTCTTGTTATCGGCTCCCAGATAAACCAATGCCGAACATTTCTCCTTCACCAGCGGGATAATGGGTGCATAGTCGTTGCCCTTATCTTTGCCGCCAATAATGAGCACCACCTTCGTTTTCATAGAGTCGAGTGCATACCAACAGGCATCCACGTTGGTGGCCTTAGAATCGTTGATATACTGGACACCACGCACGCTAGCCACTTTCTCCAAACGATGCTCTACGCCAGGGAAATCACTCAGGCTCTTACGGATTACTTCCTTGCGGATACCGGCGATATTACCAGCAATACCTGCAGCCAGCGAGTTATAGATATTATGGCGACCTGTCAAACTCAGTTGTTCCTGTTCCATATTGAACGGCTCTGGCTGTTCAATCACATATTGTCCGGCCTCAATATAACCGATAGAGCCCTTCTCGCGCAACTCAGAGAAAGGATACTGGATAGCCTGTATATCGTATTTCTCCAATTCACGCTTGATGATGGGGTCATCATTCCAGAAGATAAAGGCATCGTCTTTGGTCTGGTTCTGCAAGATGCGCATTTTTGCATCCACATAGTTCTGCATCTCGAAGTTGTAACGGTCCAAATGGTCGGGCGTAATATTCAGCAGAATGGCGATATTGGCACGGAAGTCGTACATATTATCGAGCTGGAACGAGCTCAGTTCAATGATATAGTAGGCATGCGGATCTTCAGCCACCTGCAAAGCCAGCGAGTTACCGATATTGCCAGCCAGACCACAATCATAACCGGCCTCTTTGAAGATGTGATAGATGAGACTCGTAGTAGTGGTTTTACCATTAGAACCTGTGATACAGATCATCTTTGACTGGGTATAGCGTCCTGCGAACTCAATCTCGCTGATAATACGGATGCCTTTTTCTACAGCTTTCTTCACCATAGGAGCTGTTTCGGGTATGCCCGGACTCTTGATAATCTCATCGGCATTCAGAATCAGTTCTTCGCTATGCTGGCCCTCTTCCCACACAATATGGTGATCGTCGAGCATTTGCTTATAGCGCGGAGCAATCTTCGACATGTCGCTTACAAACACGTCGAAACCTTCTTTCTGGGCCAGGACGGCAGCTCCTGCGCCGCTCTCGCCTGCTCCTAATACTACTATTCTTTTCATTCTATCTAATCTTTAATGTAATTATCGTAATAGCCGCCAGGATGATGGTCGTAATCCAGAAGCGGATAGTAATCTTCGACTCATGGAAAGGACGGCGGGGCCAGCCTTTCAGTATATAGGTTGAAGTGGCATCGAGCTGGGTGTCAAGTTTGCGGAAGTTGTCGTGAATAGGAGTAGAACGGAACACGCGCACGCGACGCCCCTTCTTCTTCTGAATCTTAAACCACTGTGTCTGAATAATCACGCTGAGACTCTCCACGAAGAAGATGCCGCAAAGCAGGGGAAGCATCAACTCTTTATGGATAATAATGGCACAAACGCCAATGATGCCACCGATGGTCAGCGAACCCGTATCACCCATGAAAACCTGGGCAGGATATGCGTTGTACCAAAGGAAACCGATCATGGCTCCGATGAAGGCACTGAGGAAAACCACGAGTTCCTGCGAGCCTGGTATATACATAATGTCGAAGTAGGCCGCATAGATGATATGCGACGAGATATAGGTAAAGATGAGTAACGCCACCCCGATAATCGCCGAGTTGCCTGCACACATACCATCCATACCATCATTGAGGTTAGCACCATTCGACACTGCCGTCACGACGATGATGGTCATGATGATAAACAGTACCCAACCGGCAGCTACCTTATAGTCGCCAAGGAAAGAGAGTACCTGGGAGTAGTTCAGGTTATGGTTCTTGATAAATGGAATGGTGGTTTGCAACGACTTCACGGCCTCGCTCTTATGTTTTATCACCACCTCCTGATTCTGTTTGACGTCTGAGACATTTTCTCGAACGACAGCGTCAGGACTCAGCCAAAGCGTCAGTCCGACAATAAAGCCGATGGATACCTGTCCCACTATCTTATAGATGCCTTTCAGTCCTTCTTTGTTCTTTCGGAATATCTTAATGTAGTCATCCATGAAACCGAGGAATCCCAGCCATACCGTAGTGACAATCATCAGCAACAGGTAGATATTACGCATACGCCCTAACAATAGCACAGGAACGAGTATGCTGACAATAATAATCACGCCACCCATTGTGGGTACGCCCTTCTTCTGCTCTCCAAACGGGTCGATGCTGGGGTCGCGGGCTGTCTCGGAGATGTTACGGCGCTTCATCCACTTGATGAAATACTCGCCAAACCATGCGGAGATAATCAGCGACAGGATCAGCGCGAGCAACGAACGGAACGAGATGTAGCTCCAGAGGTGACTGCCCGGGATGTTGAACTGCTCTAAAAATCGGAAAAGATAATACAGCATTTTTTGTTCTTTTTAGTCGGCTTCCGCTTTAAAAAGCGATATAGCCAATAGATTATGTTATAACGATATTTCTATTTTAGGCCTGGAAGATCTCTCTCACCACCTCACGGTCATCGAAATGATGCTTCACTCCTTTTATTTCCTGATAGTCTTCATGACCCTTTCCGGCAATGAGTATCACGTCGCCCTTCTGGGCCAGCATGCAGGCCGTCTTAATGGCTTCCTTACGATCAACGATGGTCACCACTTTCTTCAACTGCTTTTGGTCGAGACCAGCAAGCATATCGTTGATAATATCTTGCGGTTCCTCGAAACGGGGATTGTCGCTGGTAATGATGACACGATCGCTTTGCTTCACGGCCTCCTGAGCCATCAGCGGACGCTTGCCCTTGTCACGATTGCCTCCGGCTCCACAAACAGTAATCACCTGACCGTTGCCATTGAGCACTTCGTGGATGGCACGCAGCACATTATCGAGTGCATCGGGGGTGTGGGCATAGTCAACAATAGCGGTAACCCCTTCTGACGAGCGGATTGGCTCCAAACGTCCGGCTACGCTCTTCAAGGTACTCAGCACTACGAGCACATCCTCAGGTTTCTGTCCGAGCATCACGGCTGCACCATAAACAGCCAGCAGATTGCTCACATTAAACTTGCCGATGAACTGAACGCCTACCTCGTGACCATCCATCTCCAAATACATTCCTTCGAAATGGCACTCTATAATGCGGGCTTTGAAATCAGCCATTGTGCGAGTAGAATAGGTCTTCACCGTAGCCTTGGTGTTCTGTACCATATACAGTCCGTTCTTGTCGTCGGCATTGGTAATGGCGAAAGCATCTTTGGGCAGCATATCGAAGAAAGCCTTCTTGGCATCACGGTAGTTCTCTACCGTTTTATGATAGTCAAGATGATCGCGAGTCAAATTGGTGAAGAGGCCGCCAGCAAACTTCAGTCCGCCGATGCGTTGCTGGGCAATAGCATGACTGGAGCACTCCATAAACACATATTGGCATCCAGCATCGAGCATGCGGCGCAATAGTCGGTTCAGTTCGATGGGATCGGGAGTGGTATGATCGGCTGGAACGGCTTCGCCCTCAATATAGTTGCACACCGTAGAGAGCAGTCCGCACTTATAGCCCAGTTTGCGGAACATATTATATAATAAGGTGGCGATGGTGGTCTTACCGTTGGTACCGGTAACGCCCACCAGCTTCAGTTTTTCTGAAGGATAGCCTTGGAAAGCGGTAGCCACACAGCCCACGGTTTTCTCCGTTGACTCCATCTGCACATAGGTAACGCCCTCTTTCGGCGAAGCGGGCAGATCCTCGCACAGAATAGCCACAGCTCCCTGCTCAATGGCTTTGTCTATGTATTGGTGTCCATCGGTCACAGTACCCTTGATGGCTACGAACAGATGACCGGCGGCAATGCGTCGCGAGTCGATATTGACATCCTGAATGTCGACATCGGTACTGCCAATGATGGCTATAGGTTTGACGTTCTTTAATAACTCGCTCAGTTTCATATCTTGTATATATTATTGTTATTGTAATTGCAGATAACAGGTCATTCCCTCTTGAAGGGTAGCCCCATACGGAATGCTCTGGCTCTTTACGCGTCCTACGCCCTTGAGTTGCACTTTCAATCCCTTGGACTCCAACAGGAAGACGGCATCGCGTGCACCCATTCCAGTCAGGTCGGGCATATGATGCTTGGAAAGGGCCTGCTCAGTAAGCTTTACTTCCTTACGACTAGTAGAAGCCTTGCCCCAGATAGGATTGCCGTTGGCATAGGAACCGCCCCATCCGCCATGCGTCTTTACATGCAAGTGCTGCAGCACATAGTCGGCAGCCAGCATGTTGCCGTTCTTCACCTCGGGTACCAATATTGATGAGGTATCGCGGGCATCCTCTACTCGCACTTTGAGATATTTGGCCATGACACCCTCTGATATCTTATGGAACACACCGCCAGCCATGCTGCCACCCGATGCGGGCAATCCCGGCTTCTTCAAGCACACGATGCAAGAATAGCGTGGATTGTCGGCAGGGAAATAGCCGCAGAACGACAACCAGTACCACATTTGTCCGGTCTTATAGCCGGCGCCGCCTTGCGACACCTGAGCCGTTCCCGTCTTTCCTGCTACGGCAAACGAACGTGAACCGGCCTTCTTACCCAGACCTTGACTCACCACGTGGGTCAGAATAGTCTGCATGGTCTTGATGGCCTCCGGACGAGCAATCTGAGGCTTGATCACCTCAGGCAACTCCTCATGAATCACATCACCATCCTTCACGAACTGCTTGACAAAGCGCGGACGCACCATCTTGCCGTCGTTGGCAATCGCATTGTAGAAGGTGAGCGTGTTGATGGGGGCAATCATCGTCTCATAGCCAATCGACATCCAAGGCAGCGTGGTCTTACTCCAATACTTGCTCTTGTCGGTAGTCTTGGTATCCGGCATTCGGATAGTGGGAGCCACATAGCCCTGAATAGGCAACTTCAGGTCCTCATGGATGCCTACGCGATAAAGGCCTTCCACATATTTCGTGGGATTGGATCCATAGAAATGGTCGATTACATGACTCACGCCGATATTCGAACTCACTTCCAGCGAACGAGCCACATTGATATCGCCGTAGCCGCCACGATGCCAGTTATGGTCTTTCATGAAGCTGCCATGCATCTCTCTCACGCCATTGCCAGT
>Ga0265299_10005140_pt1 | contig 12177 bp, 6 predicted proteins | sample AusTroGonzalo_MG_4_FD_193485 | JGI IMG/M metagenome (GOLD analysis project Ga0265299, IMG submission 193485) | Bovine rumen microbial communities from tropical cattle in Woodstock, Queensland, Australia - Gonzalo_02 | ecosystem: Host-associated > Mammals > Digestive system > Stomach > Rumen ...
CGCCCTTCGAGACAATGTCGACAAGCGTCCGTATGCACTCTTCCGTGCTTGCATACTGGCTTGCGGCCTCGAAGCGGTTGTATCCGAAGGAGTGTCCGAGCCCGCGGCATTCCTCCCAAGGGTGTATGATTTCGCCAGCCTTCTCGGTGCCCTCGCGGTAGCCATATTCCGTTGTGTAGTAACCGCCGTGCCTGCCGCGGCACTTCTTGCCCCAGCGGTCGTTCACGACGACGGAATCCTTCATCCTCGACTCGTTGAAAAGCCACTGCAGGAATTCCCGCGAATGGAACTCGTCGTCCGTCGCCTCCCAGTCGCCGTCGGAATACAGGATGTCTGCCGCATAATCCTCGACGAGCTCCTTCATCTGCGGGATGTTCATCGAGATCGCCCACTTGCCGGCATCGGCGCCTTTCGCCGACTTGACCGCATAGCCCTTCTCGACATTCGGCGAATAGGGGTTGGCGTACTCGATGAGCGAATAGTAGAGTCCGCTCCTGAGCCCCGCCGCCTTGACGGCGCGGGAAAGCTCGCCCACAAGGTCACGCCCAGACCCAAGCGCGACAGAATTATAGTACGGCGACTCGGGACTCGGCCAGAGCGCATAGCCGTCGTGGTGCTTGGCCGACAGGACGACGTATTTGGCGCCCGCCTTCTTGAACAGCCCGGCCCATTTCTCCGGCTCGAAGAAACGAGCCGTGAACTGCGCGGCGAAATTGGCGTACGGCATGTTGCCGTAGTTCTTCTCGTGATGCGCATGGAAGAGGTTGGACACGTCGTTTGTTTTCTTCTGGACAAGCCGTCCCTGATACCACTCCGCATAGCAGGCATAGATGTCTTTTGTATCGAGCGGCGCGTAGGCTGGAACTGAATAAGGACCCCAGAAGATGAAAATGCCGAATTTCGCATCCTTCCACCATTCCGGAACCGGACGCGAATCGAGCGACTCCCATGTTGCATCGTATTTCCCGGCATCTCCGGCTGCGCCACCAACCGCCATTCCGGCAAGACACGTCGCAAGCGCAACGGCAACAAGCAGTTTATGCATGGTCTTCCCTTCCTCGTTTCCGCACATCAGGCCACACCGGCCGACGCATCGCGGAGTGTAAATGTACAAAATGGCTCAGACGAATCGCCACCGAACAGCGTCATCTCGACGGACTCGTCGGAGACATCCAATCTGCACCGTCCCTGCATTCCGGAGTGGTAGTACTTCCTGACGTACGGTCTGTATTCGCCGAACAGCGAGCGCGCCTCGGCGACGTCATAGTCCTTCGCCTCGGGCGGAATGATCGCGTATTGCGCCGGCGAAGTCCGCGTCGGCTTCATCGTTGCCTGCCGTTCCGCCTCCCACACGCTCGTCGCCATGAACTGCGTAAGCCGACCTTCCTGCGTCGCGAGTTCGAGGAAAGCCGTCTGGTGGTTGTGCCCGACGATCGCTATGGCGCGGCGACGGCAAAGCTCGGAGAAGAGTCTCCGCCGAGCGACCTCGTCTTTCTTGCTCCCCAGAAGGAACCACCTGAAGGAGGAACCTGTGCAGAACGGCACGACGGCTCCGTGCGAGACGATGAACGTGTAGCGGACGTCGGGATTGTTCTCAAGAAGATGCAATATGCGCGTAACGTCCGGGAAGTTGAAATCGACGCAGAGGAAGAGGTCGGGTCCCTGCCTGAAGGCAAACGTCGGATTGCCGACGACTTGGCCCAGTTCCTGAGACAGCTTTGGCAGCATCGTCTCGGAATAGACTTCCTTGACCGGTTCCTTGTCCAGCCAGATGCTGTCGTCGACATCGTGGTTGCCGACGATGGAGACGAACGGCAGATCGGGCGAAACCGTCTTCTTGAAGTAGGCGAAGCCATCCTCCAGCATCTTCGCGTGGATCGCGGCCTTGGCGCAGTTGCCCTGGATGAGGTCGCCCAGCTGCAGCACGAACTTCGTGTCGTGGCGGATGTCCTTGCGCGCCGCCGCCGAAAGCCGCTGCATGAAGCCCGACCACTGGTCGTGCTCGCGCTTCATTCTCAGCGGGAATATCCTGGCGCCGTTGCTGCCGGGCTCGGGCTTGTAGTACGCGTGGTAGACGTCGATATCGGGCGCATCGAAATGGACATCACCCAACACCAGGACGGAATAGGACGAGTCGCCACCACGTCCTAACGTGCAACCCGTGCCAAGCGCAGCGAGTGCCCCAGCACCGAGCCCCAGGAATTGCCTACGGTTCATTTCATCGAACATCGTCATCCTCCTCGTTTCATGAAGTCCCAGCCCGAAATCACCTGGCCACAAGAATCAAGCCTCTCATCCCCGTCGTCACATAGACGTTGCCGTCGGCAACGGTGACGCGAAGGACGCATTTGTCCAGTCCGGAATTGAGAGCCTTGAACTGCAGGTTGCCGACAGTCCTTTCTTCTGCAATCTGCGCGACAAGGAACGTCTTTCCAAGCCGGACGGGATTCGCCTCGGTGCGGCCGAAGTCAATGGCCGCACCCTTGGCGGTCTCAAGGTTGCAGTCGAGGAACGGAACGCCCTTTCCGGCGACAATCGGTCCGGCCAGGACAAGCGTGCCGTTCTGCACTACGCCGTCACCCGCGAGTCCGCCGACCATGCGGCTTGCGCCGTCGAGGTCGAGCGCCGTGCCGTAGCGGACTTCCGTGACGGACGGGAGCGCTGTGTCGCTCAACGCCTGCAGCACGCCCTCTTCGACAATCGCAGGCCCCGTGAACGTGTTTGCGCCCGAAAGCGCAAGCGTTCCAGCGCCCTTCTTGACAAGTCCGCCGTCTAACGCATCGCCAAGCGCGGAGTCGTGCTTCAGCGATGCCGCAATCGTGTACGTGCCGCCCGCGACAGACGACGTATCAATCACAACGCCGTTCGTCGAGACTGAAAACACAATCTTGTCATCTGCCGCCAAAGTCGCCGTGCTGCCGTACGGCATGAACGTTCCTCCGTTGAAATAGAACGTACCCCCGGGCTGTGACGCGGTGATGTTCCCGGCCTTCAGCAATCCGCCGTCGTTGAGCCACAGCTCGACTGCTGTCTTTGCGCACTTTGAGACGTTAATCGTCCCCTTCACGTCAAGGACGCCTCCGTTCAGGAAGAGGAACCCGTCGGGCGTCCGGTTCGAGGAACCGTTCTTGTTGGCGAGCGAAAATTCGTTCTGCACCGTGACGGCGCCGCCGTTGAGGGTGAATGTGGAAGCGGTCTTTGCATCCGTGGCGACCGCGCTCGTGGCGAAGCCGTTGTTCATCAAGACGCTGCCGGCGACGTTGACCTCTCCTCCGTTGACGGTGATTTCCGGGCTGCACGTCTGGTCTCGCCAATCGGTGCCGTCAACATAGCTATGGGCGGTGTAAAGGTTTCCTGGCACGGCAACCGTGCCGCCGTTCACGGTCAGGCGCGGATGGATTACGGTATTGGTTCCGCAATAATAGCCCACAAACAAGCTACCAGAACTCAACGAAAGCGTCCCGCTGTTTATTTCAAGTTCCGAATCATGATCGCCGCCGGAAGGAAGCCCGACGACCGCGCGGCTCAACACCTGCACGGAGGGAATGTCCGAAGGCCCGCCAAGTTCACCGATCGACACCTTGCCCGCGCCGACGGCGAGGTTGGCTATCGCGTTTGTTGCCGTGTCGCCATTGGCACAAAGATGGTTTGCCTCCACGGAAACTGTCGTGTAGTCGCGCGTGTGATTGCTCCCGAACGTGAAAGATCCCTCGCCCTTCAGATGCAGAGTTCCGTCACCGCTCTTCATGAACTGTCCGTTGCCGATCTGCGACGCTGAGAGAATCGTCAGGTCGTTGTCCACGCAGAGGTTAGACGAATAGTACGAAATGCCTGGACGGGCCGTAAAGCCCGGTATTGTCTCGCCTGTACCCGTGTACTTGACAGTGCCGAAGCCAAGCCGCAGCTGCGAAGCGTCCGTCATCCACGCAAGGGACGGAATCGTCACCGTGCCGCTGCGCGGATAGAGTATGCCGCCAAAGCCGTCGAACGAATCTGCGCCGAACGTCACTGCGCCGGACAGGCCGCGATTCGCCTCGTTCTGCTCTGCATTGACATAGAGTATGCCGTCGAAATCGTCCAGCGAATCGCCGTCAAACACCGCGCTTGTGCCAGACGGCGCGGAGAGGAGGCGGTTCAGGCCGCCGACTGCAGGCGAAAACGTCCATTCGTCGTCGACCTTCGAATATGCCGCGAGGGCACCTGCATCTTCCCCCGTCGCAACAGTCATCACGACCGCCTTGTATCCGTCGTAGGCGGAATCAACAATGGCAAACGTCGCCTTTTTACCGTCTGTAGGATATCCCTTGAACAGCGAGACATCGACACTTGAGTTTTCGGCCTTATATACGAGCGTCGTGTAAACACCGTTATTGTCAAGCGTAGGCGCCGACTCCCAGGAATCGGTCACGCCGACAAGCACCGGGGAGCACACATTCAAAGCGTTCTCAACCTTCGCCATCGGAAGACTCAAAGCGCCATGGCGATACGCTTTTATGGTCACCGAATCGAATGCACCGGGCTCGCCAAGCGTCAAGTTGTCCAGTGTCAGAACCTGGTCCTTCTCATACTGCCGGAAGATGCATGTCGGCTTGGCGACAAGATCATGTCCTGTCAACGCGGTATGGTATGCCATGAAATTGCCATTGTCACGGACGACAACCGGCCCCGTGAACGTACTGTTCGCAAAGCCACTGCCGCAAACAACCAGCCCTTCTCCGAATATCGTCACGCCGCCGTCTTCGCCCGTGCAGTCCGGATCGTGCAGGAACGATTGCTTGAGGTTGATGTACTTGTTCTTGTTGAGCCAATCCTTGTTGAGCGTCATGTCGAAGACCGCACCGCCATTGCCCACATAGACGGCCTCGCAGTTCTCCACATAGCTGTCGATGCCGGACGTCAACGCCACCTGCAGCGTACCGCCGTTGAAATAGACCTTGCCGGCGCCCGTTCCGCTTTGCGTCGGCCGAATGCCGGGGGCGCGCAAAGTCGCGCTGGAATTGAGATAAAGGAGCGAGCCTGCACCGGCATTCTTCGCCTCCTCCCTGTAGCAAAGATCGACCAGCTGCGCCGCGCAGAAAAGACCGCCATTGAGCGTAATGGTAGCCGGATGATATGTGCCGATGCCAGTTGCAGAAGAACAGAGAAGCGTGTTGCAGGAGATCGTTCCTCCATTCAACGTAACGGTATTTCCAATCGCAGAGGCCGTCGGCCGACGGTTCGGATGGAAGTCCCCTGCGATCTCCAGTTTGCCTCCATTGACAAGTACGGTGGCATAACCCGTTTTGTTCGTGCAGCCCTGATCCGGATTGATCTGCAGATCCCCCGGCATGTGAAACGTTCCACCGTTTATGGTCAGCTTGGATTCATATAGTCCCGATTTCTCGGACTCCTTTGCAAGGTGTCCTACCTTGACAATCATATTATCGGCAGTCGCATCATTGAAGATCGTGACGTCACCCCCGTTCAGCGTAAAAGACCGAACCTGAAGGCCTACGGAGTTCGGGTATTCATACCCCCCATCAAGCAACAGGCGCGCTATGGAGTGGGAAGCCTCCCCATCGAACGTGATTCCGTCGTCAGTATACATGGAACTCTCAGGGCTCGTAATGTACTTCATCGACAACGTTGCCTTCTCGCCATCGTCGGTGACATTGAATTCCAAGATGCATTTGCCGTTTCCGGGATTGACGCCCGCACGGCAATTCTTTGCAAATGCCTCAAGCGATGACTTTGCGGACAGCGGAACCGTGACGATCGGATAGGTATTGCCATCCGTCCAGCTGTTCGACGTGAGGCCCGTATTGCTGTAGAGAAGCATCTTGCCGTCGCCGGAAATCGGGCCGTCCAGCGTAAGCGTCGCGCCTGTATACATCTTCACGGATCCGTTGACCGTGAGCGAACGACCCACGGCAACCGTGCCGGAGCGCGAAATCGCGAGCGCACCGTCAACCGTCACATCCGACGTCGCCGGGAGCGCGCTTTCGTTGCTGTAGAGATCAAGCGTGGTATCCTCGCCTATGACAGTCGGACCCGCCCATGCTCCCGGCGCGGAGATGCGGAAGCACGCAGGTTTCGCGCCGCCTTTCGCGAACGTCACGCCCTTCGGCTCCATCCCCGGCACGGAGTTCGTCGCAACGAGATTCGCCGTGATGCGAACCACAACCGTCGTCGTCGAACTCGAGTAGAGGAACGTCGCGCCTTTTGAGCCTATGCGAACATCGTCCTTCGCAAATGCCTTGGGCAGAATGGCATAGTCCGCGCTGTGCGCCAGCGCTTCGAGAATGCCGCCGTCCATGAATATGTGCATTTCGTTTTCATCGGGATCCGACTGATCGTTTGGATAGGAGACATATACATTTTTCGTACTCAGCTTGCCGCCGTCAAGAAGGTTGATGCGGTAGACGGATTCTTGGACTGGGGTGGCGGCCCTGTACATGGAGTTGCTTGCCGCGACCGTGCCGCCGTCGCGAATCGTGAACGTGACGTCGTTCGTGGCACGACCCGCGGCATCGCCGTTGCCGAACCCCAGATTCTTGCCGAATGCAACCGTGCCGCCTGCAATATCGACATTGATCTTGCCCTTGCCGGCCAGTCCGATCAAGAAGTTGCTGTCCGACGACGGCGCCGAGAGCGTGCCGCCCGTCATTTCAAAGAAGGCCTCGTATTCGCCGAGAGGAGCGTAGCCGCCGTTTCGCACTTCGTTTGCGCAACCGAGGTACATCGACTTGCCGTTGCCGATTGTCGTCGTGCCGCCCGAGATGCGAATGCCGGCACGCGAATCTTCCACGTTGCGGGGCGGGCAGACGACAAGATGGTTGGCGATCCAGTTCTCGCCGCCAGCGATTTCCAACGTCGCCTCTTTCGCGTCCGTCCCCTGCACACCGACCTGTGCATAGCAGTTCGCGCCAAGCGCGTTGCGTCCGCCGGCGATGCGGAACGTTCCCTCCGCCACGGTGAAGCCCGCGTAGCCCTGCGTCGGCGCATCGCCGTTTGCATTCAGGTTGAGGGGCACCACGGTGTTGGCTACGGTTATGCTGTTGCTGGCGGGGGACGTGAGCGTGGAAGCGTTAAAAAGGTTGTCGCCCTCCGCAAGCGTCAGCGTTCCCGCACCGGTCTTGACGACCGCGCCGGCCGTCTGCGTATATCCGCCGGAGATCGAAAGGTCGTCCTCGATGTCAAGCACCGTCGCCGTAGTCGACGATACGATACTCACGATCGGCGCTGCGAACGAGGCGCCGTCCGCGCCGGCATAGCGGAACGTGCCCGCGCCGAGCGCAAGGCCGCTCGTCAAGCCGAGGCTGGAGCCGGAGCCGCCGCCGAGCGCGGTTGCAACGAGCGTGCCGCAGCCAAGCGTCGTCGAGCCGGTGTACGTGTTGTAGGGGTTGAGCGTCACGATGCCGCCGCCGGCCACCCCGCTATTAACGACCACGTCCGTCGCGCCCGTTATGCGATGCTGCACGTTAGTCGCAACGCCGTCACCAGGGTCTATCGTAACGGTGTCGGCGAAAACTGCACATTGCAGTAAGAATGCGGCGACAAGCGCAGAAAAACACTTCGACTTCTCACTCCGGCTTGCATTTCCCATCGCGAGGTTTCCTTTCGGTTTCATATAGGTGCTCCCTTCGGTTTGCATTACGCAACTTTCCGTTGCGAGTGTATTTTACTACAACGGCCGAGAGGCGGCGAAACATGTAAATACAAGTTTGTGAAGCTGGCGCCTACCGCACGACGAGTTCGGCGTCGAGGAGGATGGTGCGAGGCGGAAGGTCGGGCGTCTTTATGCGCGAGACCAGGGTCTGCATGGCGACTTCGGCAATGGCGTCGAGCGGCTGGCGGACAGTGGTCAGCCCCAGCTTCGCTGCGACTTCAACGTCGTCAAATCCGGCGAGCCGTATTTTCTCCGCGCCGCCGCCGATCCTGGCAAGCGTCTCGCCAAGTGCCGCGGCAGCTACGTCGTTTCCTGCGACAAAGGCGTCCGGCAACCCGTTCTTCAAGAACATGGACACCGCGCGGCGGTTGTCGGGTTCTGCAAACAGGACATTCCCCTTAAGCGACCACGTGCCGCCGCTTTCGACTGTTGCGGCCGCGACGCCACGCATCCTGTTCGTGACCGTGGGCGCGGCATTGGGACGGTGAAGAAAGGCTGTTCGCTTCGCGCCAGTGCAAACAAGGTGCCTGCCGATCGCGAGCCCGGCGGCGAAGTTGTCTATGCCCACCACGTCGTAGCGCGAGCGCTCCGGAGGCTGCGCGATGTCGTAGTCGAGAAGAACGACGGCGATTCCCGCGTTTTCGAAATAGCGGACAATGTCCGCGCTCGCCTTGGCGGAATCCTTCAGGAACTCGATCGGCTGGAAGAACACCCCGCACACGCGTTCCTTTGCGAACTGGTACGCGAGGCGCCGCGCTTCCCGCGCGCGGACTTTTGGATCCGTCCCCTTTATCTCGCCGCGTATCAGATCCCAGCCCGCGCGGTCCGCGAGATGCGCGAGCCGCCGGTCGAGCGGCCGAAATATCTCCGCATAGTTCTCCCCGGGCACGACAAGCCCCAGCGCACCCGTCGCGTTCTGCGCAAAGCGCGTTATGATCGACGCGGCGCCCTTTCGCGTGGTTATCAGCCCCTCGCGCCTGAGGTCGAGCGTTGCGCGGCTGACCGTCGGACGCGACACGCCGAATCTGCGCGACAGGGCAGTCTCGCTCGGAAGCCGCCTGTCGACGTCGTACTTCCCGGCGAGAATCTCGCGCCTCAGCGCCTCGAATACCTCTGCGTGTCCGTTCATCCAGAGGCTATTTTAGCAAAATGGAACACCGTGACGCAAACAGTCCAAGCGCGAACAGATAGGCGATGCACACGCCGAGGGTCGCCACGACGCCGACGGGGCCGAACGCGGTCTGCGCAACGCCCAGAACGGCCGAAACGATTCCCCCGCCGACGATGGCCATCACCATCAGGGCGGAGATCTCGTTGGCCTTGCCGGGGAAGCGCTCGATCGCGAGCCCCATGCACATCCCGAAACTGTTGGCCGTGAGAAGCGCGACGAAAGCGACTATCGCGAGGAACGCCACGGGCGTCGAGACAAATGGTATCGCCGCCGTCGCAGCAAGGCCAAGGCCCATGCACCACGGGAAGCACTTCGCCGCCGACACCTTCGCAAAGACCAGCGCCCCGGCAAAGGCCGCGGCAGTCTTGGCGACAAAGTAGACAGTCGGCCCCATGCCCGCAAGGTCGAGATCAACCTTGAACACGTTCTTCAGATATTCAGGAATCGCAACGGAAAAACCGACGTCGGAGCCGACTGAGAAGAGTATTCCGACCGTCATCGCCGCGACATACGGCTCCTTGAGCATGGCGAAGCATCCAGCAAAAGTGGTTGGGTTGGTGAGTGGGTGAGTGGGTGAGTTGCCTTGGCATCGCTCGTCTGGGATCTTCGAGAACCAAAGCCAAGCCGCCGCACCTATCGTCAGCGCCCCGTAGAGCGGGAACAGCAACTTCCAGTTTCCCAGAGCCGTCGCTGTAAGGTAGACGAACACCGGCGTAAGCGCCGCGCAGAGCGCCTTTACGAACTGTCCGAGCGAAATGCGGCTCGCGAGCTGCGACGGCTCTACGACGTTGGACATCAACGCTGGAAGCGCGGCCTGAATTATCGTGTTGCCGATTCCGACCAGGCCGAACGCAACGACATATAGATACCACCTCTCGGCGCTCGCGAACAACGGAACGACCATTGCGGCGACCGTGACGACGAGCGAGACAAGCACCGAGTTCTTGCGCCCGATCTTCCCCGACATTACGCCTGTCGGGATGGAAATCACCAGGAACCACACGTATGCAAATATCGGCATAAGCCACGATATCGTGTCCGCATTAGCGGCGCACTCGGCCTTGACCTGGTTCATCACCGTCCCGATGATGTCGCCAAAACCCATCACGAAGAACCCCGCCAGCATCGGCAGCAGCACAGTCTTTCTGTTCATATTTCAACGCTCCTTTCTACAAATTCTACATGTTCTTCAGCCGCCGTAGCTTTAGCGAAGGAGTCTACATGGTTAATTACATGCTTACCGACTCGCCACTGCAAGCGCGGCATAGTCGCCTATGTTCTCCCCAAGCTCCGCAGGGACTATTCGGCAGGCCTTCCGCGCAAGCGGCAGCGCCTCGCGGTCGAGAATTGGGTCGACAACCGGCATGAAGAGGTCTGCGTTGCGCATGAATACCCCGCCGAGCGCAATCACCTCCGGGTTCAGGATGTCGATGGTGAACGCCAAAATCGTCGCAAGCTTCTCGGCCGACTCCCTGAACACCTCCGTGCAGTCGGGGTCTCCGGCGCGGACACGCGCAAAAAGCTCCTTTGTCGTCAGGTCCAGCCCCTTTCGGATTTTCGCAAGCCGCGCCATCCCCGCGCCTGAGCAGAAGCCTTCCGCGCTCCCCTCCTTGTTGTATCCGAGAGGCCCTGTCGGCGCAAGGCGTATATGGCCTATCTCGCCCGCGTTGTCGTTTGAGCCGGAATAGAGCTTGCCGTCGATGATTATCCCCGCGCCAAGCCCCGTGCCGAAAGTCATGAAGACGAGGTTCCTCACGCCGCGCCCCGAGCCATAGAGGTATTCGGCAAGGGCGCAGGCGTTTGCGTCGTTCTGGACTGCGACGGGGACATTGAAGCGCTTGCGGAAGAAATCTACGACAGGCACATTGTCCCATCCCGGGAGATTAGGCGGAGACATTATGACGCCGCGCCTCGAATCGAGCGGCCCGCCGCAAGAAATGCCTATGGAGCGGAGTTGGAGATCAGAGTTGGAGTTGGAGGAAACGATGCAATCGATTCGTCGGGCGAATTCGTCCAGGACCTGGCGCCAGGAAAGACCGGCTGTGGGGAATTCCTCGCGGGAAAGAATCTTGATCTTGCCGTCCGTGCTTTCGCCAGTTGATATGGCGCACTTCGTGCCGCCTATGTCAAGACCGATGTTCAAAACAGCTCCTCCTCTATTGCAGCGCATAGCGCATGGTATACGGGCAGGTGCAGCTCCTGTACTTTGTAAGTTTCCGTTTCCGGCACGCGGATGGCAACGTCGCACACTTGCGAAAGGCGCGACTCGCTCGCCCCCGTAAAGGCTATCGCCTTCCCTCCGACGGCCTTCATCACCTCTGCGGCTGCAACGCAGTTGGCGCTGTTGCCGCTCGTCGAAAGCGCGACCAGAACGTCGCCTGGCTTCGCGAGCCCCAGGACCTGCTGCGCAAACGCCGTCTCCCACGAGACGTCGTTGGCAAACGCCGTAATTATACCACTCATCGAAACAAGCGAAATCGCGGGCAGAGCCCCTTCCAGTTTCGCCGCGAGCTCAGGCCGCAGCTTCGCCGCGACTTCCGACGGAACGGCGCGGCGCTTTATAAACTTCTTCATGAGCTCTCCGCAGATATGCTCGGCATCCGCCGCGCTTCCGCCGTTGCCGCAGACAAGAACCTTTCCGCAGGAGCGCAGCGAGCCAAGCAAGACGTCTTTGGCTGCACGGATGGAATCTCCGCAGGACGCAAGCTTGTCGTATCGCAAAAACAACTCGTCTATCTTTCCCATGCGACCTATGATACCATATGCCGACTGGAAGACCGAACTTGTAAATACAAGTTTCCGCGCGCCTTGCCCGCACCGCGGGTATGCCCGCGGCACCTCATAGGTTCAGCAGTCACGAAGGGAAAAGAGAGTGCCCGAGGGTCCCTCCCAGCCCCCCCCGCAGACGCATTACAATATGCGCAGGAACGAACAGTCCCAGAGCGCGAATATGCTAGAAGAGTTGGAGAGCGGAGTTATTTCGTTAAATCTGCTATTGCAGATTCGTAGGGGGCATCTTGCCAGGCGAGGAGCATTTCGGCAACGGCCGTTTCCTCCGACTCACTGTCGGCAGAGGCCTCTGACAATGTCTCTGCGCCGTCTGCCGTGCGTAGGAGATCAATCACACAGGCAACCGTATTCTCTGGCTTGGGAGAAGAATCAATGTGCAAAACAGCAAACGAAAATACAATGACAATCGAGGCCGCAACAAGCGATGCAGCCCAAAGACGACGGCGCGAACGACATTCCGCAACACGGGCAAACGATTCCGCCGCGGCAACGCGCTCGATTTCTGCAAGACGAGGCGGCGACAGGGCGACGCCCTCTTCAAGCCGCCCCTTTACGAAATCTTCGATAT
>Ga0265299_10005142_pt1 | contig 12165 bp, 8 predicted proteins | sample AusTroGonzalo_MG_4_FD_193485 | JGI IMG/M metagenome (GOLD analysis project Ga0265299, IMG submission 193485) | Bovine rumen microbial communities from tropical cattle in Woodstock, Queensland, Australia - Gonzalo_02 | ecosystem: Host-associated > Mammals > Digestive system > Stomach > Rumen ...
CTTCAACAGATGAAAGCTTTCCCCTGATAAATTCGGAATCATATTAAGAATCAAATGATTAAGACGCGGATGAAGTTCAGATAAGCCCGTGGTGGACTCTTCCATACGGCGCGGGTGGGCTGAACGAAGGTTTTGCATACCGCAGGGCGCAGCCATTCTGCCACGAAACTGGGCAGTACGGCCAGAAGCGGTTGGATGATATGGAAATCGGTGACTACCTGCTGGGCTGCCGTGGTAGGCGATAGTTCCACGTGCGTCACCGTCATGCAATGAGAAGTCATGCAGCAATCAGCGTTATCCTCGCCAATGCTGTTCACTCCGATGGCAGTCATCACCTTGACCGTACCCGAGTGTGCACAGCGCATGATGTTCACCCCGCTACCAATAAACAGGATGATTACTGACAGCAGTACTGCGAGAAATATGTGCGACAACTTCTTCATTCGGCGGCAAAATTACAACTTTTTTCAGAAATCATGAAAAACTCCGTCTCTGTATTTGCTCTGCTTTAAGAAGAATTAAACTTTTGCCATCAACTCAAAGGAGTAGTAAATTGGATAAAAATGCAGTTTTAACTTTCCGTTGGATAAGAAAAAGGGCATAAAAGTGTGAAAAAGAAAGGAAAAAGGGCAGTTTTCTTGCGATTTTATTCTTTTTTTTGTATTTTTGTGCCCAAAATAAGAACCGAAAATTTAAAATATGAGAAAATCACTTCTGATTCTAATACTCTCTTTTTTGACTCTTATCAACGTTTCAGCACAGCGGGTATTGACAGGTACGGTCACTGATACAAGTGGCGAACCACTTCTTGGTGTTACCATTAGTGTGAAGAATGGGAAAGGTACGGCCATTACGGATTTGAATGGTAAATACAGCATTAAGATTGACGACCCCAGTGCCGTACTGTTGTTCCGTTATATGGGTATGGAACCCTATCAGGCAGCAGTGAAGAATCAGCAGGTGCTGAATGTGACGCTGAAGGAACATACCACACAGCTGACCGAGGCCGTGGTGGTGTCAACAGGTTATCAGCGACTCAGTCGTGAACGCTCTACGGCAGCCTTTGGTTTCGTGGATTCTACGAAGTTAAACCGTGTGATGCACAAGGATATCCTCTCGGCTCTGGAGGGTCAGGTGGCTGGTCTCCGTATGGATATCAACCCCAATACGGGAGAAAGCAGTCCTATCCTGCGTGGTATAGGCACCTTCTCTAATAGCGTAGGTACCAAACCGCTTGTCGTTGTCGATGACATGGCTACGAATCTGGAGCTTTCAGAAATCAACCCCTATGATGTGGAGTCGGTCACGGTGCTGAAGGATGCCGCTGCCGCTTCTATCTATGGTGCGCTGGCTGCCAACGGCGTTATCGTGATCACCACGAAACAGGGAAAGACGGACAAGACGACGGTGAGCGTGAATGCCGACTGGTATATCACCACGAAACCAAATTTCGACGCGATGCACTATGCCTCTACGTCGGATATCATCGACTACGAGACGAAGGTGTATAATGCCCGCGTGGCCAGCAGTGGTAGCGTGAAGACGCTGTTTGACACCTATGGCAACAACTACTACTCTCCGCTCTATCAGCTCTATCGCGATCAGGCCGAGGGACGCATCTCTCAGACGGATGTTGACAATACCCTGAACCAGTGGCGACAGAACGACTACTACTCGCAGTATCGCGACCTGGCTTGGCGCACAGCTGTGACGCAGCGCTATAATATCTCGCTGTCGCAGAAGTCGCAGCAGTCTAACCATTTCGCCTCGTTCAACTACGAGCACGACAAGAATCGTGCGATGAATGATAACAACGATATCTTCTCTATCTATCTGAAGTCGAACTTCAAAGTGTCTAAGTGGCTCAGCATCAAACTGGGCATTGACACCCGTTTCTCGAACAACGAGTCGCCCGATGGCTCGTACACCAAGTACAACCTGCAGGAGCGCTACTGTGCTATCAAGGATGCCGATGGTAATCTGGTTTATTCTCCCTACGTCAACGTGGCTGGCTATGCAGGCAGCGCTATCAACGGCACTCGCATCCGTGAGGTGCAGGAGCAGAATATCGACGGACTGATGCCTTATTCGTTCAACGTGCTGGAGTCGCTCGACGAGAGTATCAGCAAGACACGTAACGTGCGTATGCGCCCGTTCGTTAATTTAGAAGCTAAGTTCCTGAAATGGTTCAAGTATAACGTGATGTTCCAGTATGAGTGGGCTCAGACACGCAGTGAGCAGTATGACAGTCCAGCCACGTATCAGATGCGCCTCACGCATAATGCCTTCATCGACCAGACAGGCGAATGTTTGTTGCCGGAAGGCGGTCGCTATTTCCAGCAGACCAACAACTCACGTCGTTATACCTTCCGTAATCAGTTGAACTTCGACAGGAGCTTCCTGGACTCCAAACATAACGTGAATGCCATCATGGGCTTCGAGTTGCGCGAGAACCGTTCACCCCGTTATATCCAACAGTTGATGTACGGCTATAATGAGACGGCGCTCACCTCTGTCCGCATGGATTGGCAGTCGCTTTATAACGAGGGCTGGCAGTCGCTGGTGTATAACGGCACACAGCGCATGAGCGGACTGGGAACCAGTCAGAGTGAGATGTTCCACCGCTATGCCTCGTTCTATGCCAACGTGGGCTATAACTACCTGTATCGCTATAACCTCACGGGTAGCATCCGATGGGATGAGGCCGACCTCTTCGGACTGGACACCAAGAACCAGCATCACCCCTTGTGGTCTGTTGGTGGTGGCTGGAATATCTCTGAGGAACAGTTCATGCAGCATATCTCGTGGCTCGACTTCCTGAAGTTGCGTATCACCTATGGTGTGAATGGTAACGTGGATCAGAGTTCTACTACCTATTTCGTGGCGCGTTATAAGACCACGAGTCAGGACCCCACGAACACGCAGTATCTGAACTATACGGACGATAACCTGCCCAACCCCAAACTGCGTTGGGAGAAGACCAGCACGTTTAATGTGGGTGCCGACTTCCGTGTGCTGAACAACCTGCTGAGTGGTTCGCTGGAGTTCTATAACCGTGTGGGTGAAGACCTGTTGGTGAAGAAATATATGGACTCTACGCTGGGAGCCACCTCACGTGTGATTAATAATGGTAAGATGCGCAACCTGGGTATCGAGTTCTCGCTTACGGGCAACCTGATTCGCACAAAGGACTGGGGTCTCTCGGCTACGCTCAACTATGCCTATAATAACAACAAGATGCTCAGCGTAGAGCATAACCCCACCGATATCGCCTCGAACTTCATCACGGCTCCTGAGAACTATCGTGTCGAGGGTACCAGTTATAACACCTGTTGGGCTTATAAACTGAGTCGCGTGGTGAATGGCTATCCTGTGATTCTGGATGCCGACGGCAACGAGATGGCTACGTTTGATGAGGATGGAAATCCCACAAGTGTGACTTATACCTCTACGCTGAAGGGTACTGATGCGTTGGTGAACATGGGTACGTTTGTGCCTATCCATACGGGCTCGCTGTCGCTCAACCTCAGATGGAAGGAACTGGAGCTGAACACGCTGATTGTCTTCTCGGGTGGCAACAAACTGCGCCTCGACGTGACGGATATGAACTCAACCCAGATGGTGACCACGCACGTGAACGATCATACCGTGAAGCATTATTACGAGATGCCTACGGGCAGCGTGGCGCAGCAGAATGCTTCTACCTTCTCTGAGTGGTGGCGCTATTGCGACGCTCAGGTAAGGTCGGCCGACTATATGAAGATGCGTAGTATCAACGTGGCTTATCATCTGCCCGAGCCTGTTATCAAGAAACTTGGCATCGGTCCTACGCGCTTCACTTTTCAGGTCAACAACCTCTTCTATATCTCGGCAGCAGGTCATGACATCGATCCTGAGGCCTATTCGCTTAAGTCGGGCACTCGCACCCTGCAGCAGCCTAAGACATTCAGCATTGGATTCTCTACGACGCTGTAGAATTAGTAATGAGTAATTAGTAATGAGTAATTAGTAATGAGTAATTGGTAATTATGGTTAGACATATCACATCATACATCTTCCTTCTTACATCTTCCCTCTTCCTTCTCTCCTCCTGTGACAACTATATCGACATCACGCCGAAGGGAGCAGTAACGGTAGATTCCGCCCGTCAGTACTACGAGCTGATAGTGAACCCCATGCGTTGCTATAATCCTGCGTCGTATTTCTACCTGACTGACGATGCATGGGCAAAGGAGTCGAATATACTGGGGTATGAGAGTACCACGTTTCATGGTATCAACTTCACGTTCAATGAGCAGGCCGACCGTACGCTCTTGGGTGATAACAACCTCTATGAGAATATGTATGCGTATATCCTGCGCATGAACCTCGTCATTGATAATATCGACGATGCCGACGGTGCTCAGGAGTTGAAAACGCTGGCAAAGGCGGAGGCCCGCACCTTCCGTGCCTTCGATCATTTCCTTGCTGTGAATACTTATGCGAAGGCTTACGACCCTGCTACGGCTGCGCAGGATGGGGGTGTCTGCATCATGGATCATTACGACCTGGAGACGACGCCTAAGAAGGCTACCGTTGCACAGGTTTATGACTTTATCATCAGTGAACTGGAGGCGTCGGTTGACTTGCTGCAAGAGAGGCCAGAGAATATCTATCATCCCAATAAGGCTTACGGCTATGGTTTGCTGGCACAGGTCTATCTGTTCCATCGCGACTGGGAGAAAGCTAAGGAGGCTGCTTTGAAGTCGCTGAAACTGAACTCGGCACTCGTGGATTATAACGTCATCAAGGAGGCTGGCGGCGTGGCTCGCTACAAGAACTATAATCGCGAAAATAATCCTGAGGTGCTCAGTTATATGTGGATGGGTTCTGGATGGACTACTGAGGAGGCCGCCTTGTATTATTACGGTATGATTAGTCCAGAGCTCAAAGGACTCTTCGAGAGCAACGACCTGCGTTATTCTCTCTTCCTGCGCGATACGGGCACCAGCATCGTCAACTGGTTTGACACGGGCTCTGGGGCAGCTATCTGGACACCAGCCACCACCACTGAGCGCTTCACTTATATGAGCGTTGGCCTGCGCACTGCCGAGGTCTATCTGACGTTGGCCGAGGCTTATGCTCGACTGGGTGACCTTGCGAATGCTACCGATTACGTGAACCGTCTGCGTGCCAAGCGTCTCAGTGGTGCCAACATGGGTATTGATACGCCTGCATCGCAGGTGGAGATGGTGAAGGCTATCATCACCGAGCGTCGTAAGGAACTGCTCTTCGGCTTCCATCGCTTCTTCGACTTGAAGCGCCTGAATACGGAGCCTGAGTATCAGACTACCATCACGCGCACGTTCCCTGTGGTGAATATCAGCGAGACTTATCCACAGCAGACTTACACCTTGCGTCCTGACTCGCGCCTCTACATTATTCCCTTCCCACGTTCGGCAAGGGATAAGAATCCGAATCTGACACTCAACACCGACGAGAATTAGAAATTAAGAATTAAGAAAGATAGACTATGAAGAAATTTTACGCAACAATCGTGTTTGCCATGATGGCACTGGCATCGTTTGCACAAGAGCAGAACGATACCACTTATGTGATGTTCGATTTTAATCTGAATCCATGGAATTACCCAGTAACAACAACTCGTGGTAAGACTTATACGCCTGACTACGATGACGAGACGGGTGCTATCTTCAAGGAAACAGATTTCACTTGGCCTATAGCAGAGGGTTCCGACAAGCTTATCACCGTCACTGTCTATCCAGTCGACCTTGATGAATATCCCAGACCTGCCGTGCTTGCACGCTATGAGAATTTTGATGTGAAATGTGCTGACGAGCAGACCGACTCTGTGATGACGATGCTCTTTACCAATCCAGGTACCACGATGCGTTTCCGTGCTCCTGAGGGCTATAAGTTTGGTAAGATGATGTTCTATGACTATCGTTCATCTTATTTCCTGCTCGATACAGAAGAGAAGGTGCAGGCATACCGCTTTGGCAGTTGGCATGAGGATACGCATAAGATATGGATTCCCACCACACCTAAGGTAAACAATAATAACTTAGACTGCTGGGAGGGTGACGAGACCAATATTCTTTTCAACAGCATAACTTATTTTAAGGGTGTCTTCATGAAGATTGACATGCGTCTGGTTCCCAATATCGCTACAGGCATCTGTGATAAACCATTGACCATTGACCATTCATCATTGACCATCTACGACCTTCAGGGTCGCCGTGTAGAGTCTGCGAAGAAGGGGCTTTACATCAGCAACGGTAGGAAAATTGTAAAATAAGCAAATAAATCTGAATTATTCAGACCGTAGAATAGGTTATCGCTTTTTTTGTTGTACCTTTGCAAACATGAAAACGTTAACCAACACCATTACACTGGCTGCACTGCTGCTCTTCGCTGGACAGCAGTCGGCCTTTTCTTTTTCCGTGAAGGCAGATACGAAGAAAATTGCCGTAAAATCTGACACTGTCAAAGTAGAGAACACAAAGGATTGCTGCGTGGATTCCACTGCAAAAGATGACTCCAAGGATCCTTACCTGAAACTGGTGAAGGAGGGGGGCTCTGTGCGCGATGGTCTCTTCACCGTGCGTCATATCAAGAACGACTGGTACTTGGAGGTGCCCGATTCGCTCCTTGGCCGTATGCTCCTCTGCGTCACTCGTTTCATGAGTGTGCCTCAGGATTTCAAGATGACCACTGGCGAGGAGGTGAACCGTTCTGCCGTGTATTTCGAACAGTACAACGACAAGACGCTATTCCTGCGCGAGTATGTGCAGTCGAGCTATGCCAAGCCCGACGATCGCATCGCTATCTCGCTGAAGCAATCTACTGTTGACCCTATCATCTATAAGTTCGATGTCATCGGACGTAATCCTGATACCAAGGCGCAGCTCATCAATATCTCTAAGTGGCTGCTCTCTGAGAATAAGGTCACTAACTTCAGCACCAGCGACCGCACCCTTCTGGGTATTGGCGGCGTCGTTGCCGACCGCACCTTCGTGGATAGCATCAAGACCTTCCCCATCAACGTGGAGATTCAGTCGCTGCGCACCTATGGCATGACCTCTGGCAAGTCGCCCGCTTCTAAGACGGGCTCCGCTACGTTATCGCTCAACACCAGCATCGTCCTGCTGCCTAAGGAACCCATGCGGGCTCGTTATAATGATGAGCGTGTGGGCTATTTCAATAATAAGATTACGGAGTTCAGCGATGCTCAGCAAACCACGGCTCACGAGGCTGTCATCATGCGTTATCGCCTGGAACCGAAAGACCCTAAGGCTTATAAGGCTGGCAAACTGGTGGAGCCTAAGAAGCAGATTGTCTTCTATATCGACCCTGCCACGCCTAAGAAATGGGTGAAGTATCTCATCGCTGGTATCAACGACTGGAACGCGGCTTTCGAGGCTGCTGGTTTCAAGAATGCCATCGTGGGTAAGGAGTGGCCTGAGAACGACACCACGATGTCGGTCGATGATGCCCGTTTCTCTATGCTGCGCTACCTGCCTTCCGAGACCGAGAATGCCTATGGCCCTCGTATCGTCGACCCCCGTTCGGGCGAGATTATCGAGGCGCATGTCTGCTGGTATCATAATGTGATGAATCTGGTGAAGAAATGGTATATGGTGCAGTGCGGTCCCCTCGACAAGCGTGCCCGCACGATGGACTTCCCCGACGAACTCATGGGTCAGCTCATCCGCTTCGTCTCCAGTCATGAGGTAGGTCATTCCCTTGGCCTCCGTCATAACATGATTGCCTCACAAGCCACGCCTGTGGAAAAACTGCGTGACAAGGCTTGGGTCGAGGCTCACGGTCATACCGCCAGCATCATGGACTATGCCCGTTTCAACTATGTGGCGCAGCCTGAGGATAAGATTTCCGAGAAAGGTCTCTTCCCCCGTATCAACGACTACGACAAGTGGGCTATCACCTTCGGCTATCAGTATCGTCCTGAGTTCAAGGATGCTGCCAGCGAGAAGAAAGTCTTGCGTGCCGAGGTCACCCGTAAGCTCCAGAACAACCGCCGTCTGTGGTGGTGTGGCGATGAGGGTAAGGGACAAGACCCTCGCTCTCAGACCGAGGATTTGGGTGATAACCAGATGCGTGCCAACGAATATGGCCTTAAGAACCTGCAGCGTGTGATGCAGAACCTGGAGCAGTGGACTGCCCAGCCCGATGGTCAGTACGACGACCTCAACACGATGCACCGTGCTGCCCGTGCCCAGTATCAGCGTTATGTGAACCACGTCCAGAAATACGTCCTTGGAAAATACGTCAACAACGCCCCTGGTGAGAAACCCTACGATGTCGTTCCCCGTCAGCTCCGTCGTGAGGCTCTGCAGTGGCTCGACCGCCATGTAATGGAAGCCCCCATGTGGCTCTATCCTGAGAGCATCATCACCAAACTCGGTGTCGATTATCTCGACGAGATACGCAACCGTCAGCAGACGCTCCTCGCCCTGTTCCTCGCCCCCGGTGCCGTGATGAATATCCATAATGCCAGTCTGCAGTCGAAAGATGCCTATACTGCCGAGGAATACCTCAACGATGTCTTCGCCATCGTGTGGAAACCCCTCAACAGTACAGACGATATACAAAACACCTTCCGTCGCCAGCAGCAGCGTGCCTACGTAGATTACCTTGGCTCTGCCCTTAACCCCTCGCAGGCAAAGGAAGTGTCTGCCAACACCACTGCCCAGCAGTCGGATGCCATCCTCTTCCTTGAGCAGCATCTGGATAAGGTGGAGTCTTACCTGAAGTCTCAGCAGGCCAGCGGCCTCAATGCCGCCCACTATAAGAACCTGCTTCTCCGTATCAAGAAGATACGCGAGAAATACGAGTCGGGGAAGTAAACTTTTGATATATAAAAAACAGTACTCAGAAATTCAGGGTACTGTTTTTTTATATGACCGTATCGGCAAGTTAATTGCGCACTAACAAGTCATAGCGGATTTGATCCTCGGCTACAGGGCGACCTGTAGCCTTTTTTGTCTGTGGTGTACGGATGTTGCGCTTTTGTACGGTGGGCTGTGTGCTGGTAGGTTGTGGAGCGGGAGTCTCCTGAAGCACGGGTACGGGCACTGGCGCAGGCGCTGGGGTAGGCACTTTGATATAGACGGTATCGACCATGGCGGTGAGGGGAGCATCCTGCTGATTGCTACTCTTTGTCCAGATGCCAAGGATGAAGCCGAGGAAGACGGCGGCAGGGATGGCCACAAGCCACGAAGGGATGCGGAGATGACTACGGTGACGGTGCCACGGACGGACGGTCTGCTGAAGGTTCTCTTCGTCGCGTAACTGCTGGGCAGTGCGGATGATGTCTTGATTATTTATTTTCATATTTCCTAAGTTCTTGTTTGATGATATTCATGGTTTTGTGCAGGCGCGATTTCACGGTGCCTTCTGGCACGTCGGTGATTTGCGCTATCTGGGGAACGGAAAGTTCTTCTTCGTAGTGCAGGGAGAAAAGCATGGCGTAGGGTTCGGGCAGGGTTTTCAGGATGAAGCGCAGGGCATCGCGCAGGAGGGATTCGTCGAGTTCTACCTCGATGTTGTCATCGACGGGTAGGGCGTCGATAGCGGAGCAGTCGCTGACGATGGCGAGGCGATTGCGGTGATGATTCTTCCACAGGTTATAGGCGATGGTGTAGAGCCAGGCACGAAAATTACGCCCTTCGTGATAGGTCTCGCGGGCGGCATAGAGACGCAGGAAGGTGTCGTGCATGAAGTCGGCAGCTAAATCGCTGTCGTTGCCCAGTCGGCGCACGAAGAAACCCTGCAACCGTCGGGCATGACGGTTGTAGAGTTCTTCGAAAGCTCGGTCGTTGCCTTGCGCCGCCCGCTTCATCAGTTGTTCATCTGTCTGTGCCGACAGTCTTAGGGGGAATAGCATGGCTTTACTTTTGAATCAGCAGGTTCCTGAATTCTTGTTTCCTTTCTTCGTCCATCGACGTGTTATCTATGCCACTTACCAATAACCGCATCAGCCAGTCGTAGCGCTTCTGATCGTGCTTGGCATAGTAGGGTAGGAGGTCGGCCAGCAGCACGGCATAGTTGGCTGAGAGACGCTGGGCAGTCGTCCAGTCAGAACGGAAGGGTACGAGCAGATACTCCAGCATATAGCGCTCCTCTACGTTGCGACGCTTCACGGCGAGGTTGTCGTAGGGTTTCGCAGCGTATTTCAATGTCAAGCCTTCATTGTAAAGGTTCTTCTCCCAAGGCTCCATCGTCTTTGATGGTGTGGTGGTCGAGAAATACACCTTACTGCCGTATTTGTTGATGATGGTCTGTATGAGGGCTTGCTCATAGGCATCGTAAGAAGCGTAGTTGCCACTTTCCCATTCAGGGAAGGTAACGCCCAACTTCTTGCCCAGCCACTCGCGGTATTCCTTCACGGTGAGGAACGAGACGCAGATGATGGTCTTGTCCTTATGCACATTCATTCCCTCCTGAATGAGCCACTTGGGGATGATGGCTGCATCGCCGTTGGCAATATAGATACCGCCTTCGTCCATACCTGCCAGTTCGTTGTAGTTGTAGCGCAGCACGGCCTCTGAGTAGATGCCACTGTCGAAATAGCGTTTCGCCATCTGCTTCATGCGATCCTCATATCCCTTCATAGCCAGGTAGCACACCCACTGGTCATAGTCGAAGAACTGCATATCATCGGGTAGCTTTGCCAATGCAGCCTCGGCATATCTATCGCCATCTTTTTCATCGGAATGCCCACTTACAACGGCACGGTAGGCACAAAAGTTGTAGGTGTAAGAATCAGGGATGGCCTGTTTCATCTCGTTCATCACCTCACGGACAATGCTGTCAGAATTGGTGCCCCACCAACCCATATAATGCGCTGCATGATAGTAGTTCAGCCATGCCGTCTCGTTCTGCGGGTTCTGCTGCGTTTCAGCCTTCCACGCCTCCTTCTGTTCTGTGTACCACACGAAGTCCTTTTCTGATACGATGGGACTTTCTACTTTCACTGCCTTGGTCTGAGCCATCATCGACGTGCTCATCATCAGAGCTGCGAGGGCTGCCAATACTGTTTTCCGTTTCATTGCTTTTTCCTGTTTTAATGATTAAACGATTTCTGTCTTCTGATATTGCATACACAGATAGGCAGAAATCGTTCACGGAATATCATGCTTTTAACAATCTTTTTTACTTTACGACTTAGTTACCTTAGCGGCGCTTCTTACGGAAGAAGAAGGTGCCGATGGCGATAAGGACAATGAGGAAGGTGACGACGAACGCCCAGATGTTGGTGACACGCGAGGAGGCGGTGATGGTGTAGCTGCCTGGAATCATGCGCTCGCCACCAAGGCGGTAGTGAATCACGTCGCCATCATACTGTCCCATGCCTGCATCAATGACCGTGCCTGGCATCTTGAGGTCGTAATTGGTGCCAAAGGAGAGTATTCCATACGCTCCGAAACCACCTTCGTATGTCTGCAGGAACTGTGTGTAGGCATCACTTTGGAAGGTCTTGTCTATCAGATTGGTGATATGGTCGCCTGCACCTTCAGTCGCTTCGGCATTCAGCACGCAGGGCTGGATGACCAGCGAATCGCGCACGCTACTGAAACGCTCCTTGCTGACGGGTGGGTTCTGAATCTTTTCGTAATTGGCAATGATTACGTTACAGATCTCGTAGAACCAGTTGGCATTCGTCCATTGGTTGATTTTCTTCTCGATGCCGTCGAGCAGTTCCTTGGCCTCGGCACCACTGAGTCCCTGCACCAAGTCGGGCTGACCTGTGAACCAGTATGAGACGGTGTCGGCACTGAGGAAACGACTCAGAGGGATTGGAAAGAGCGTGGAGTCTTCGCAGGTAAACGTCTCAGTGAAGGTATAATCGGTATAGAACCACTTGAACCGTTTCTCCAACTTACTCGTAGCCTTGATGCCCTCGGCCTTAACGAGGTGATGCTGTTCCGGCCTGTATAAGTTGGCACTCATCTCCTCTACACTCTGATACTCCTTCTTGGCATGAACCATCAAGAGATTACCTAACGGCTTGCTGAGATCCAGTTCCTGCATACTGTCCAGTTGAGCCTCGGTCAAGGGCACGGGATAGCGCACGGAGTCGACACCAAGCACAGACCATGAGCGCTCCCACGTCTTATCTACGATGCTGTCGTAATCCTCGTC